>Ga0116169_1000005_pt1 | contig 298815 bp, 258 predicted proteins | sample AD_UKC130_MetaG_FD_89796 | JGI IMG/M metagenome (GOLD analysis project Ga0116169, IMG submission 89796) | Active sludge microbial communities of municipal wastewater-treating anaerobic digesters from Canada - AD_UKC130_MetaG | ecosystem: Engineered > Bioreactor > Anaerobic > Digestate | place...
CTTTACTGCATTCAGGAAGCCCTGGCCGGGGCCAAATTTATTGTCAATGGGGCCTGTATACAGGCCTCTGTTTTTTAGAAAACGTTGAACCTGACCGACATCTTCGCCGGAATCACCAAAGCGAATGACTCTCAAAAACACAGTATCCTCCCTCTCTTCCTTAAATCCATTGAGTTTGCGTTGTTTAATGATGGCCGGATAGTCCTTATAAGCGACATTTAGATCAACATCGCTGATTATCCCGGGTATTTGGCCCTTATTGGTGTATTGCCACATACCGCATTCATTCCTTCTGTCAGTATCAGGTTTTCTGCTCGACGTATGCAAGGCCAGCCACAGGTCATATTTTTTGAGTAGATAATTCTTGTCAAGCTTGTTGTCCAGCCAGTATCTATTGGAATACAAGCCTACATAATAGCCATTGGATTGGACGATGCCAAGGAAGGTATCTGCGATCTCAGTCAGCAGGCCCTTGCTAAGACCGGCTTGCTGGTCGGACTCCTGGTCATAGTACACCGGATACTCAAACTGCTTTCCCTTTAGCCGGCTGAGGAATGCTTCAGCCTCCTTTTTAGCCTCGCTTACACTAACGGCATAGGAATAATGATAAGCCCCGACAGGAATACCCGCCAGTCTGGCACCGGCGTAATATTCTTCGAAGCGTGTGTCTGTATTGTCTTTCCCCCAACCAAAGCCAGCCCTCAGGATCGCAAATTCGATCCCGGCTTTTTTGACTTTGCTCCAGTCGATCTTTCCCTGCCACGAAGAGACATCTATCCCGTATTTCAACCTTACACCTCCTTGTCTGCTTCTGCCATTGGATCAATAATTCGATAGGCGGGATCTTTATATCTTTCTGCCTCTATACTTCTATAGATCCTGTCATATGCATATCCGCCTATACACAAGGTTGAATAGGTCTATATTTTATAGTATGCAAGGAAGCCCTTTATGAGGACGGAAAAGCGCGGATAAATTTTGATGAAGTATATATAGAAATATATAAACGATGACAGGAAGGTGCACAGACGTGTTTAAAATAAAAAACGGGTCCAGTGAAATCGCTGAAAACCCTAACATCTGGTGCCGGAGACCGGGGTCGAACCGGTACGGTTTTATCCAAACCGCAGGATTTTAAGTCCTGTGCGTCTGCCAGTTCCGCCACTCCGGCTTATTCGGTTAATAAAAATGGAGGCGGCACCCAGATTTGAACTGGGGATGAAGGATTTGCAGTCCTCTGCCTTACCACTTGGCTATGCCGCCTCAAAAAATGGAGCGGAAGACGGGATTCGAACCCGCGACATTCGCCTTGGCAAGGCGACGCTCTACCACTGAGCCACTCCCGCTTATTGGTTCTATTTTATAAAATTGTGCCAGGCTGTTTATAGTTGTAAAGCACAAATTTAAATGGTGTTTTAGGTGGTGCCTCGGGGCGGAATCGAACCACCGACACGTGGATTTTCAGTCCACTGCTCTACCAACTGAGCTACCGAGGCAAAAGTGGCGACCCGGAACGGGCTCGAACCGTCGACCTCCAGCGTGACAGGCTGGCATTCTAACCAACTGAACTACCGGGCCGCATTGGTGGGAGCAATAGGGCTCGAACCTATGACCCCCTGCTTGTAAGGCAGGTGCTCTCCCAGCTGAGCTATGCTCCCAAGCGCTTTAGTTTCGCGACAAATATGATTATATTATATGTGATTTAATAAGTCAACAACAAAAGAAGAAATTTTGTTGAATTGACCTGAAGGCCCAGCGGTAGTAGAATAGCACATGAAGCGTAAACGCTTAATACTGACCAGAGGTGACGGTTTTGATAGACTATCATATCCACTCCTTTTACTCGGAAGACGGTAAAATGTCAATGGAAGCCGCATGCGCTGCCGCTACAGGATGCGGCCTTGCTGAAATGGCCTTTACCGACCATATGGAGATCGAATGGCCGGACCGTGACCATCCGTTTGAGATCGAGGATATGGCGAAATACTTTGCTGATATCGATATGCTCCGCAAGAAATATGACGGCCAGGTAAAAATCAAGACTGGTGTAGAGCTGGGTATGCAGCCCCATAATCTTAAGCAGGCCTCTGAATATGTCAGAAGCCATGCCTTCGATTTTGTCATCGCGTCATTCCATATCGTAGACGGTATAGACCCCTACTATCCGGAATACTTCGAAAACAGGACCAGGGAGCAAAGCTATATAGACTATTACAGGACCATTTACAGCATACTGCCCGGCTTTGACGACTTCAATGTCCTGGGCCACCTGGACCTTGTCCGAAGATACTCCCCCTTTGGATATGACGAGAACGATCACCGGATCGGCCTTGACATCGTAGAGGCCATACTAAAGCTGCTGATTGAAAAGGATAAGGGGATCGAGGTCAATACCTCGGGCTGCAGGCATACCTCCCGCCTGCCCTTGCCCCACCCCTATATAATAAGGCTCTACCGTGAGCTGGGAGGAGAGATAATAACGATAGGTTCTGACGCCCATCATGCCGAACATGTCGGCTACGGAAACCACACAGCTCTGGAGCTGATCAAAAGCTGTGGCTTCAGATATATCACAGTCTTTACCGGCATGAAGCCGGAGTTTATCAGGATATGATCAAGCGCACATCGGAAAAAGGAAAAGCCGGACGAACCGGCTTTTCTTGTGCATAGCTTGTGTTTCCCATCACCTGTTTCTGTTGACTACCTCAACAGCTTTTTTGACCACATTTTCCACAGTTAATCCGAACTCTTTGAACAGGGTCTCTGCAGGCGCCGATGCGCCAAAGCAGTCGATGGAGATAATATCCCCGTCAAAGCCAGTATATTTATGCCATCCGAAGGAGGAGCCTGCCTCCACGGCCAGGCGGGCCTTCACGTCTTTGGGCAGTACACTTTCCTTATAGGCTTCGCTTTGCTCCTCGAATATCTCCCATGAGGGCATGCTGACGACCCTTGCATCTATGCCCTGGGCTTTGAGCTGCTCCTTGGCCTGCAATATGAGTTGGACCTCGGAACCTGTAGCCAGGAGGATTATGTCCGGAGTCTCCTTTTCTGAATCGGACAGGATATAAGCGCCCTTGAAGGCAGCCTTCCCGGTGCCGTCAAGGAGGGGCAGGTTCTGCCTGGTCAGGACGAGGGCTGTAGGCCCGTCAGTCCTGGATAGGGCCAGGAGCCATGCAGCAGCTGTCTCCCTTGAGTCGGCAGGCCGGATCACAGTGAAGTTGGGCATGCTGCGAAGGGCTGCAAGATGCTCTATGGGCTGATGGGTCGGCCCGTCTTCGCCTACGCCTATGCTGTCATGGGTCAGCACATATATAACCGGCAGCTTCATCAGAGCTGAAAGCCTCATGGAAGGCTTCATGTAATCACTGAATACGAAGAAGGTCGCAACATAGGGCTTAAGACCGCCATGGACTGCCATACCGTTGGCTATGGCAGCCATCGCATGCTCTCTGACGCCAAAATGTAGATTTGAGCCGGAGTGGTCGCTCCTGGCAAAATCCCCTCTGTCCTTCATATAGGACTTGTTCGACGGAGCCAGGTCGGCAGACCCGCCGATCAGATTGGGCACATACCTGGCCAGGCGGTTGAGCACTTCACCGGAGGAGTTGCGGGTGGCTGTCTTGCCTTCAAAAGCCCATATCTCCTCATTATCGGCGATGCAGTCCTTCAAACCCGGAGTATGCCATTCACGCCATTGGGCAGCAAGGTCGGGATATTCCCTTTCATAGGCATCAAACAGCCTGTTCCATTCTTCCTCGGCCTTTTTACCCTTCTCGGCCAGGGCCTTCATATGTTCCCTGACCTCTTGAGGTACGAAAAAGCTCTCCTCTGTGTTGAAGTTCAGGAACTCCTTGGCGCACTGCAGGTTCTCCTTGCCAAGAGGTTCGCCATGGGCTGAAGCCTTGCCCTGCTTCGCCGGACACCCGTACCCAATCTGGGTCTTTATGATGATGAGGCTGGGCCTGTCAAGGTCCTGCTTTGCCTCCTCCAGCCTTGCGTGGATGGCTTCTACGTCATTGCCGTCCTCCACATGGAGTACCTGCCAGCCGTAGGCTTCGAACCGCTTGCCCACGTCCTCGGTAAAGGCCAGGTCGGTACTGCCTTCGATCGTTATATTATTGGAATCGTAAAGCACTATAAGCGTGCCAAGGCCCAGGGTGCCGGCCAGTGATGCAGCTTCACCCGAAATACCCTCCATCATGCAGCCGTCGCCTGCCAGGGCATATGTATAATGATCAACTATCTTGTAGCCGGGCCGGTTGAATTTGGCGGCTAAGTGGGCCTCTGCTATCGCCATGCCTACTGCGTTGGCTATACCCTGGCCAAGAGGGCCTGTTGTCACCTCGACGCCCGGTGTATGGCCGTATTCCGGATGGCCTGGGGTCCTGCTGCCCCATTGCCTGAAGTTCTTAAGATCATCCATAGTCAGGCCGTAGCCAAACAGATGCAGCAGTGAGTATATAAGCATGGAGCCGTGTCCGGCTGAAAGTATGAACCTGTCCCTGTCTGCCCATGCAGGATTGGCCGGGTTGTGCCTAAGTACCCTGGACCATAGTGTATAAGCCATGGGCGCTGCTCCCATGGGCAGGCCAGGATGGCCGGAATTGGCTTTTTCAACGGCTTCAGCCGACAATATTCTAATAGTATTGATGCTGAGCTGGTCGATTTTATTGTTCATGTGCCTTATCCTCCTGTTATCCAATTTCTTAAGTACACTACCATTAATTATATTCTATTGACAATAAATATTCAAACCTATTTACCATAGTACGTGACAACAAAACAAAAACCCTAAGCATAGTAGTGCTTAAGGTTTGAACAGGCATTTTTCATATCCGGCGCTACAGGATGATGCAGATGAACCCGCCGCTGCCTTCGTTTATGATACGCTGCAGGGTCTCCTGGATCTTTATCTGGGCATCCTCCGGCATCCTCATCAGCTTGTTGGACAACCCTTCTTTGACCAGCTCATGGAGAGACTTGCCGAATATATTTGACTCCCACAGCTTTGACGGGTCGCTTTCAAACTCTTCAAGCAGGTAGTTGACCAGCTCTTCGCTCTGCTTTTCTGTTCCGACTATTGGTGAGACCTCGGTTTCGATGTCAGCCCGGATCAGGTGGAGCGAAGGCGCGGTCGCTCTAAGGCGTACCCCGAACCTGCCGCCCTGCTTGATGATCTCCGGCTCTTCCAGTGTAAGCTCCTCCATGGTAGGTGGCACCAGGCCGTAACCGGTCTCTCTGACATCCCGGAGCGCATCAGCTATGCGGTCATATTCGCGCTTGGCATGGGCCAGCTGCTTCATAAGCCCGATCATCTGGTAGTCGCCCTTGATCTCATATCCGCATTCCTCACCAAGCACTTTATAGAAGAGGCCTTCTTTGGCAGCCAGCCTGACACAGATATTGCCGTTGCCAAGATCGATGTTGTCGATCACCGGCGCTTCCATATAATCTGACTCTTCCACCAGGGCAGAGAGTCCCTGTACTTCTCTTACGCGGCTGATCCCGGCTGTAGCCTTCTTGAAGGACTGGACTATACTCTCTATGAGCCAGTGGTCCTCATCAAGGCTTTGCACCCATTTCGGGACATCCAGCCTGATCTCGGTGATCGGGAACTCGAAGAGTACATTGCTCAGTATGTCATAGATGTCATCCTCTGTTAGGTTCAAGACATCCAGTACCAGGACCGGCACGTTGTATTTCTCTTCAAGGGCGTCCCTGAGCCTGAGTGTATCCTCATCCTCGGGATGCCTGGTGTTCAGGACTACGACAAACGGCTTGTCAAGCTCCTTAAGCTCCCTGACGACCCGCTCCTCGGCCTCCACATAGCTGGATCTGGGTATTTCAGTGATGCTGCCGTCGGTCGTTACCACGAGCCCGATCGTAGAATGGTCCTTTATGACCTTTCTGGTCCCCAATTCAGCCGCTTCTTCAAAGGGTATATCATAATCATACCACGGTGTCCTGACCATCCTGGGAGCTTCCCCTTCCATATGGCCCACGGCTCCCTTGACCATATAACCGACACAATCCACCATGCGTATATTAAGGTTGGCGTTATCCCGGATAGAGATCCTGACAGCTTCGTTGGGAACAAACTTCGGCTGGGTAGTCATTATGGTTCGTCCGGAACCGCTTTGGGGCAGTTCATCCCGGGACCGTTCCCTCTCAAACTCATTCTCCATATTAGGAAGGACCAGCAAATCCATGATGCTCTTTATCATAGTGGATTTTCCTGTCCGAACCGGCCCAACCACTCCTATGTAAATATCCCCGTCGGTACGTTCGGCGATATCCCGGTACAGGTTAAACTTCTCCATCAAATTTTCCCTCCCCCACTAGGAATTAGATTTGGGATCCGCTTGCACCCCAAGCTCTAATGGCCAGCATGCTTTTTCATACTCTATGTATATTGACTGCGGGGAGGGAATATGACAAGTTGTCGCCAAAAATGTGCCTTTTATAACCACCCGGTATCTATGCTGTTGACTATCTCTTCGCTCTCATGGGTCTTGCTTCTCATCATAAGCTCAGATACGGCGGATGCAGGATCCTTGTTATCATACAATATCCTGTAGAGCTGCTCCGTGATAGGCATTTCTATGCCCATTTTCATCGATAGCTTGTATGCTGCCTCACATGTTTTGACACCTTCGACCACCATCCCGATGGCCTTCAGGGTCTCATCAAGGGATTTGCCCTGGCCCAGCATGATGCCGGCGCGCCGGTTTCTGCTGTGCATGCTGGTGCAGGTGACGATCAGATCCCCGATACCGGTCAGGCCTGCAAAGGTCAAAATCGAGGCACCCATTGCCTGTCCCAGCCTGGCTATCTCGGCGATGCCCCTGGTCATCAGGGCTGCCTTCGTATTGTCCCCATATCCCAGACCGTCGCTGATGCCTGCTGCCAGCGCTATGATGTTCTTCAGTGCACCGCCGGTCTCAACACCTATCACATCAGGGTTGGTATATACCCTGAAATTGGGGCTCATGAAGGTGTCCTGGACCTTCTCTGCAGCTTTCCTGGATTCCGATGCACATACCACGACCGTCGGTATATCCCTGCCTACCTCTTCCGCATGGCTGGGTCCCGAAAGCACCACTATGTCATTGTCGGCTATCTCTTCCCTGATCACCTGGGAAAGTCTTTTCAGGGTGTCTGATTCCAGACCCTTGGCTACGTTGACTATGATCTGATCCTTTTTTAGAAAAGGTGCCAGCGACCTTGCCATCATTCTGACAAACTGGGAGGGCACGGCAAGGACCACTGTCTCCGCGCCGCTTACGGCCTCGCCCTTGTCCATGACAGGGTCGATATTCTGAGGGATCATGACCCCGGGCAGATATCTGGGGTTTTCCCTTTTAGTTATAATGGACTCATAGATTTCCGATTCATATACCCAGGCCTTTATGCTGTAGCCCTTTTTAGCCAGATGCACTGCCAGGGCCGTACCCCAGCTGCCCATCCCTATGACTGCAATAGCTTTAGACATTGCCTAACCTCCGCTGTCTTATTTTTTCCCGAATCTGATCCTGTTTTCCTCTCCCTTTAGCAGCTTGGCTATGTTTGTCCTGTGCCGCAGGACCGCTATAGCCGACAAAAGCACTCCGATCAGGATGATCTCCCTATCCTGTCCGAATATGGCAAGCATGGCCGGGAATAATACGGCTGCGCTTATGGATGCCAGTGAAACATACCTGGTGAGCAATACGACACCCACTCCAAAAACGAACAGTATGCCGCTTATAGCTGGAAATAGGACGATCATCAGGCCAAAGGACGTGGCGATCCCCTTTCCGCCTCTGAATTTGAGCACTGCCGGCCAGTCATGGCCTAGTACAGCCCCCATTCCGGCCAGGAGGCCGCCCAGAAGGGTACCTGTCATCCATCTGCCGATCAGGGCCGCCGCTATGCCCTTTACAACATCGCATACGAATACGATGATACCGGCCTTGAGCCCCAGCATCCTGTATGTATTGGTGGCCCCGGCATTGCCGCTGCCATGCTCCCTGATATCGATGTTTTTCATTTTTTTGCCTACAAAATACGAGGCGGTGAAATTACCGAGCAAATAGCCTATGGCGATCGCCAGTATGTATGATCCCATCTCATTCTCCTTGTTTGGTACTCTCTCTTACCACGATCCGAATGGGTGTGCCCTCCAGACCGAAGGTCTTCCGGAAGTAGTTCTCCATGCAGCGCTTGTATGAGTAATGCATAAGCTCCGGTTCATTGACAAAAAGCACAAAGGTCGGCGGCTTTATCGAGGCCTGGGTGCCGTAGTAGATCCTAAGCCTTCTCCCCTTGTCCGACGGGGGCTCGTTGACTGCCACCGCGTCTGCTATGCAATCGTTCAGCACACCTGTGGAGATCCGGAATGTGCATTGGTTGTACACATAGTTGACCAGCTCCAGGATCCTGGACACCCGCTGCCCTGTCCTGGCAGAGATGAACAGGGTAGGCGCATATGTCATGAAGCTCAGCTTGTCGAACAGGCGCTTGCGGTACTCATTCATCGTATATGTATCCTTTTCGATCAGGTCCCATTTGTTCACGACAAGAATAGCGCCCTTACCTTCCTCATGTACGAGCCCGGCGATCTTCTCGTCCTGCTCGGTTGCTTCCTCCACTGCATCGATGACGATCAGGGCCACGTCACAGCGCCGGATGGCGCTCAGGGCCCTAAGGACCGAATAGCGCTCAATGGACTCATTGATCCTGCTTTTCCGCCTTATACCGGCTGTATCTATGATTACATAGCGCTGGCCGTTGACTTCAAAGGGCGTGTCTATCGCATCCCGGGTGGTACCAGGTATGTCGCTCACTATTGCCCTCTCTTCGCCCAATATGCAGTTCACCAGTGACGACTTCCCTGCATTGGGCTTGCCCACCACTGCTATCTTGATGACATCGTCGTAATCATCTTCACTTTCAGCCTTGTCGATATGCTGCACGATCCTGTCCAGCAGGTCTCCAAAGCCCTTTTTGTGGGCGGCAGATACAGAAACCGGATCACCGATGGCCAGGCTGTAAAATTCGTACAGGGCTGCTTCTTCCTCCGGCGTATCGATCTTGTTGACCGCCAATACCACCGGCTTGTCAGCCTTCCTGAGCATATTGGCAACATCTATGTCAGCGGGAGTGACCCCCTCCTTGCCATCGACCATGAAGACTATCACATCAGCGGATTCAATGGCTGCCTGAGCCTGGTTCCTGACCTGTATATGGAGCTCATCCCTGCTTTCGGGCTCGATGCCGCCGGTATCTATCATCGTAAACCTGTAATCGAGCCAGTCCACATCAGCATATATCCTATCCCTTGTAACGCCGGGAGTATCCTCTACAATAGACAGCCGCCGGCCCACAACTGCGTTGAAAAAAGTAGACTTGCCCACGTTAGGCCTGCCTACGACCGCTACTATCGGCTTTGCCACAGCATCACCTCCTACGATGCCCAGGCTGACCGCCTGTCCTTTTTAGCATCTGTTTTTAGTACCTGCTACTAATCCGTATATCAATATTATTATCGTTTATACAAGGATTTAAGTCAAGGTCAATAATGCCTCATCCTCAAATTTTCTTTGACCCGGGATACCAGGTCCAGAAATTTGGGGTAGCTCTTTCTGATGCCCCATACGGTCATACGCCGGCCTAAGGAGAGCAAACCGAGCCTGCGGGAGGAATACCCGCCTATGGATGTCAGCGGATGCAGCTCGACCAGGGCATTGACAAGCAGAAGATCTGCCTGGTCCTTTCCGCAGGCATTCAAATAGGTCCTGATAGCCGGTATTATGACAGCATTTGCCCGCTTCAAGCCTATTATATACACATCCCAGCCATATTCATCCCTGCCCATGTAGACCGGGGTGCCGAGCTTGTCATGGTCCATCTTGTCATAAAAGGGCAGCGGGGCAAACTCCTCCGGTCCGGGTATCCTGTCACTCGGCAGATAATTCAGATGTATCGAGGCACAAGTAACGGAGGTGTGGGCACCTCCGTAGCAGTAATATACCAGTATCTTCATATGACTCCTTTTAAGCTTTGCTTGGCCGCCTGTGCAAGCTCCCTGCACTTTCCGTAGCGTCTGGCCATCCAGCGGTTCAGCAGCTTAGGCACGTACCGGTCTGACATTGTGAACCGGCGAAGCTTCTCGACATAAAAGGGGATCATGCCTTCACAATGCCGCGCGCTTATAAAGTGTACGGGCTCATCTATGCCGAATATCCTGCTGAAGTTCTCTATCGCCCTGACAGCCGGGCCATACTTCCCCTTGCAGCCCAAGCAGTAGATCTCCTTCATGTCCTCATCGAGGCCTATATATAAAAGGTTCCCGAACTGCCTGCCATATTTCCTGCATATCTCCCACTGCCTGCTCAATAGGTGTTCAGGAGGCAGCCGGTCAGCAGGGTATAGGCCGGCATGGATCGATGCCGCTATATATGCGGCATAGGTCCCCCAGTAGCTGTAATAGATCACGCGCATGGGCTATTTCCTGTTGCGTTTGTTCCTTCCAAGAAAGCTGCTGAACTCCTCTCTGACTGATCTTTTTACCTTGGAGGACATTTCCCTGCCACCCATGCTGAGGAATAAAAAGCCCACTCCGCCAACTACCAGGACTACAAGCAGCCAGAGCAGGCCGCGGCCACCTCCGCTGGTTTTTTCCTGGTCTATCGGCTGTATCTTCGTTTTTTCGCCTGTTGACTCTCCTGTTTTGCGGCTTTGCCTTTCGGCTGTGCCTCCAAACATCGCCTTGGAAACGACATCTGCCAGGTAAGCCGTAGTCTTCTGCGCAGCTTCCTTCGAGTTTTCATAGGTCCCTATCTCAAACAGGAGAGCTCTGGGGGACAGCTCCTGGTTGTATGAGCCCTTGCCTATGAATATATCCTTGATAAGTCCCGGATAAGTCTTATCAGCTACGCTTTTTATCTTTTCCGCCAGCTCCTGGTTTGCCTGGCGATTTTGATTCCGTCTGCCGATGACGATCCTGACCTTTACCATGTCCTGCCCGTCTACTTGTGTCACGTAATGGCTCTTGGGCACTGCATCCCTGTGGATGTCGAATGCGGCTGCCACAGGCATATTGGCCTTGATCAGCTTGACTGCGGTCTGCCTTGAGCGCCGATAGGAGCCTGCATCGTGGGGGTCATGGCTTGTCTTGTCCAGTACTGCCTTTATGCCCTTTTTTTCCAGGTTGTTGCGGAAGGACTCTGCAACATCAAGTATGCCGCCCTTGCCCTTGATGCTTTCCTTGCCGTCCGATGGAACATATGACTCCGAGTTGTGGGTGGCATACAGGACTACGCTGCCCTTTTGCTGCTGGGCCGCAACATAGACATCTTCACCGGCAGCTGCCGGCAGTGTGATTTCACCAACCAGCTTCGCGTAGGCGTACCTTTTTGCCTTGTCTACCCTGACCACCTTATAATGCTTGTTGTCCCCGCTAATATATTCATCATCCTTGAAGATCTCCCTGGCCATGACGGTCAGTTCTTTGCCATTCTCATCAACCAGGGTAAAATACCCGGGGTCGGATTCATACCAGTCATCAGCTAAAACAGTGCAAGAGAGCAGAACAAACACCAGCATGCATAAGACAATGATCCTACTTACGGTCTTTCTCATCGTTGTCCCTCTCCTTTGCTTCGTCATCGTACTCTTCAGCACCTATCGCGCTTGTGAATTCAGCGTTTTCGAATCGCATATTCTTCTTGCTGGTTCCACCCTGCAGCCTTTCTCTGAATTCACCGACCAACTCAGCCAGGATCACAGCCAGGAACCCTGACAAAACGACCGTATCCACCGCTCCGGCTCCACCCAGCCTGATCGGGGCGGGTATATTGCGTATGAAGTTTTCAATGCCCTGGGCTATGTCCGCCAGGAGGACTCCCGCCACGCCTGCGATGAAGGATGCCCTTCTCGACCTTCCGAACAGGTAGGCTATGATCCCTGCCAGGATCCCGTATACATAGTTGGGATCTATGAACATGGTTTCAGGCTCATGGGGCAGCAGCCGCCCGGCCAGATAGATGGCCGCTCCTGATAAAAGCGTGGCCCAGACGGACCTGGATCTCTCTTCTGCCGTGCCTGCCTTCACAAAAAGATAAACAACCAGGACAAGCGGTACTACAGCACCTCCCAGGTTTATGGAAAAATATCTTCCCAGCGATAAATCAGGGACTAGGCTTCCAATAAAAATCGCTGCCATGAACAACAGCGCAGTCTTGTCATTGAGCCTCATCCTGTCCAGCAGGCGCTGTCCTACGCCAAACAAGACCAGGATGCTGGCGACCACAAGGAGTGTTAGTCCAAGGGGCATATCAACCACCTCTTTTCCTATAAAATTGATTTGTGATTAGCTTTTCCTGCCGAAAAGAGATGTATGCCTGGTACAAATAAAAAAGCGGCAGTTCATGCCAGCATGATCATCGCTGCATGGCTGCCGGTCCGCCCCAGGTCTCTCCTGTGACTGAAAAACATATCCTTGTTGCACGCTGTACACATGCCGGCGATCGTTATGTTTTCCTCCCTTATGCCGGCTTCGATAAGCTGTATCTTGTTTGCCAGCCACAGATCTACATGATACTTCTCGCCTATCGGCTCTATCAGCCGTTCCGCATGCTGAGGAAAGGCTGCTCTGAACCCGTCAGCCACCGGTTTGTCGACCTCGAAGCAGCATTGGCCTATAGACGGCCCGATAGCTGCCAGACAGTCTCCGGGGTCAGTATTGAACTTGTCCTGCATGGCCGCAATGGTCTTCGCCCCGATCCTTGCAATAGTGCCGCGCCAGCCTGCATGGGCCAGGCCGATGGCCTTCTTTTCAGGATCCAGGAAGAAAAGCGGGACACAGTCCGCATGGAAGGTGACCAGGGCGACTCCGGGCTTGTCCGTTATCAGCCCGTCTGCTTCGGTTATGTCCGAGCCCCTCATGAAGCCCTTTCCCCTGTCCTTTTCATCTACGGCTGCCACCTTGTCCCCGTGGGCCTGGACTGCAAATACCATCCGGCCTGTATCGATCCCCAGCGCATCACAGAATATCTCAAAGTTCTTCCTGACATTCTCGGGAAGGTCCTTCCGTTTTAAGCTAAGGTTGAGGGAAGAGCATTCACCAGTGCTTACTCCCCCCTGCCTTGAGCTGAACCCGTGCTTTGTAAGCCCGGTAGCGGTAAAAGACGGTATCGTAAAAAAAACGAGGCCGTTGGCCTTGTGCTCGGCGAATAGGGAAACTGCCATCAGGTATACTCCTTATAGCTCTCCTGAAGTACGTTCTACTGCTCCTTGAGCAGCTTGTTGAGCTCATCCATGAATGTGTTGATGTCCTTGAACTGTCTGTAGACCGATGCGAACCTTACATATGCGACCTGGTCGAGCTGCTTTAAGCTCTCCATGACGAGCTCTCCTATGTACTCACTGGTGACCTCCTGCTCCAGGGAATTATATAGTTGCTTTTCTATATCCGCGACCGCATCCTCGATGGCTTTCATCGGAACAGGCCTTTTTTCACACGCTTTCAGCATGCCTGTAAGTATCTTGTTGCTGTCAAAGGTTTCACGGCGTCCGTCCTTTTTCACGACCAGCATGGGTACGTTCTCGATCTTTTCATATGTGGTGAACCTTTTGCTGCATGATAGGCATTCACGCCTTCTTCTGATGACCGTCCCCTCATCGGTAGGCCTCGAATCTATGACCTTGCTGTCTCCGGCACTGCAAAACGGACACTTCATGAAATGTACCTCCCCGTGCTTCATCCTTGTCTTTTGTGCTCATTATACAATCTTTACCGGTAGTTGTCCAGCCATGCCCCACGCAAGCTAATCAGCGCTGTAATCGTGATAGTGCCGCCGGCCGCCTTCGATGTCGACCAGGATCACATCATCTCCGATTTTCCTTATCCTTTCCCATGGGATCACTATATCATCCTCTCCTTTGAGAAAGGAGAACCACTTGCTCGATCCGGGAACGATAATGGCGGTGATCCTCCCTTCCTTCAGGTTGAACTCCATATCTATGATAGTGCCGAGACGACGTCCATCCCTTATATTTATGACCTCTTTTTCCCTGAAGTCAGATGACTTGGGCACTAATATCACCCCGCATTGCATACATTGTCTCTTAAATAATATTCATCCCCGGGATCGTAAATGTATGTCCCAGGGATCATCATAAAAATGACGTCAAGCAGCTTGACGTCACATACATCGGCATATGCTTCCGAACGCGGAGCGCTATATATATTTTCGCATATGATTGAGGGCTGTCTTTTCAAGCCGGGATACCTGGGCCTGGGATATCCCTATTTCCTCGGCGACCTCCATCTGGGTCCTGCCTTCAAAGAAACGGAGGGTCAATATGAGCTTTTCCCTGTCGTTAAGCTTCTTCATGGCTTCCTTCAGGGCTATTCCCTCAAGCCAGGTTTCGTCCTGATTTTTCTCGTCGCTGACCTGATCCATTACAAAAATGGCATCTCCGCCGTCATGGTATATGGGTTCAAAAAGTGATATCGGATCCTGTATCGCGTCCAATGCGAACACTACCTCTTCCCTCGGCAGGTTCAGTTCATTGGCGATCTCGGTTATCGTCGGCTCTTTGGCGTTCTTGTTGATCAACTGATCCCTGACCTGGAGGGCCTTATATGCTATATCCCTTAGCGAGCGGCTGACTCTGATCGAGTTGTTGTCCCTCAGATACCTGCGGATCTCTCCTATGATCATCGGGACAGCATAGGTTGAAAATCGTACGTTCTGATTGACATCGAAATTGTCTATGGCTTTGATAAGACCTATGCACCCAACCTGAAACAGATCATCGATGTGCTCCCCTCTGTTGTTGAAGCGCTGTATCACACTCAGCACCAGTCTGAGATTGCCCTGGATGAATTCCTCCCTGGCACTGGTGTCTCCGGCATGCATACGTTCAAAAAGTACTTTCATTCTTTCATTGCTCAGAACGGGCAGCTTGGATGTATTTACACCGCATATTTCGACTTTATTCGTGTGCATGCTCTTATCCTCCATCTGTGAAAATCAGCCTTCTCTTACACTTGATTATTGCCTCAGACAGAGGAATTTATTCGCTCAGACCATGCGGCTTATTTCCTTTTTGAGCCGCTTGATTATGCGCTTTTCCAGCCTGGATATGTAGGACTGGGAGATGCCGAGCATGTCAGCCACTTCCTTCTGGGTCTTCTCCACACCGTCTTTCAAGCCAAACCGCAGCTCCATTATGCTTTTTTCCCTTTGGGACAGCTTGCTCATGGCCAGGTTAAGAAGCTCCTTGTCGACCTCATCCTCTATGTACTTGTAAACAAGGTCATTGTCCGTGCCCAGGATATCCGACAGGAGCAGCTCATTGCCATCCCAGTCTATGTTGAGCGGCTCATCGAAGGAAATCTCAGATTTCATTTTACCATTGCGCCGCAGGTACATCAGGATCTCATTCTCGATACACCTTGATGCATAGGTTGCCAGCTTGATCTTTTTCATGGGGTCAAAGGTATTGACAGCCTTGATTAAGCCGATGGTGCCTATGGATATCAGATCCTCCACACCCACACCCGTATTTTCGAACTTGCGGGCTATATATACGACCAGCCTGAGGTTCCGTTCGATCAGGGTGGATTTGACCGTTGTATCTCCTTCACTGAGCCGATCTACCAGTTGCAGCTCCTCCTCATTTGACAAAGGGGGCGGCAGGGCTTCGCTTCCGCTGATATAATGCAAATACAGCCGCCTGAGGAAGGGCACCCTAGCACACAGCCTGACCAGGGCTATTCTGAAGTAAGCCTTTATCCTGATGAAAACTGACATTGAACAACCTCCTGCTACTGAATGATCTGTGGTTGTATCAGAGCCTGATATTCGCTACCGGATGCGAACCCTTTGTCAGGCACACCGACAACTATATCACTGATCTCCTTCCAGCTTCCGTTTATTAGTATTCTTGCTTTGTCGGGTTTGTATGCTACTATGAGGCCGCCGCTGCTGCCAACGGTATTGTAGGGTATCAAACGAAACCGTCTTGCCCATTCCGTCCCGGACAGGACACCGGCCATGGTGTTGAAATCGGTCGTTCCGCAGGCCTTGCACAGGCTATGGAGCTCCTCCGGCATAACTGACTTCATACGGTCAAAGTCCACCAGCATGACCGGGCTTTTGCTGACCGGGTCGCTCAAGGCATTGCCCGTATCAAGCAGGGCATCTATCAGGAAGCGCTTGCCGTCGAACTCAAGCTCGACCTTGTAGACCAGGTTCCTGTGATTTATTTTGAATAGCAGCACGGGCCAAAGCCACCTGCAGAGCAGTATGAGGAGCACGGTTGCGTACAAGAGCAGCCTGACAGGAAAGTCCCTGACGATGAAAACACCTCCATCCGGCACCATCCCGGTACCGGTGAGATAGAACAGCCCGAAGGCAGCCCCTCCGAATAAAAAGGTCGCTCCATAAAAAAAACCAAGCAGCCTGAAAAATCCTCTCATATCACCGACCCTATAGCCGGTGACCAGCATGAGGGCGGACAAGGCCAGCTTTATGCCTAATGACGCCAGGAACTGAAGTCCTGGCAGCAAGACCAGCACTGCATACAGGGCGCCAAGACATGCCGAGCACCACAGCCGCCATATAGGGGCAGGATTTCTGGCTATTCTCCTCACCATATACAGCAGCAGAAAGTTCATGACCAGATTGTCCAGCCATATTACATCAATATACCTGTATTCAACAGGCATGCTTTCACCGCCCATACAGTACTTGACCAATCCTGCATTGTCCATTATACAGTATGAAGGTTCAAAATTATGTAAAACCATGGTTGCCGATAAAAAAAATTAACGACAATGATTGGTGCTTATTGTCGTTAATTTACATGATAAGATTATCAAGTATGTTTACTTGTTGTTATTGTTATGCTCGTTACTTGCTGAAGCGGTTGCGCCTGAGGAAGGTGGGTATTTCCAGATCGTCCATATCATCATCCTGCTGTCTCATGGCTGCATCCAGAACGCTCTCAATTCTCTTCCGCTCTGGCCTGACCGGACTTTTTTCAAATCCTGTGGCAATTACTATGATCCTGATCTCGTCCTGCAGGGATTCGTCTATGACAGCGCCGAATATGATGTTGGCATCAGGGTCCGCTGCCTGGGATACCAGCTCCGCTGCTTCATTGACCTCAAACAGACCCAGGTTGGGACCTCCCGTTATGTTGAGCAGGACTCCTTTGGCTCCCTCTATCGTTGTTTCAAGCAACGGGCTCTGTATAGCCTGTTTGGCGGCATCCGTTGCGCGGTTGTCACCGCTGCCCTTGCCGATACCCATGTGGGCCATACCCTGATCCTTCATGATCGTCCTGACATCGGCAAAGTCAAGATTGACCAGGCCGGGTACAGCAATAAGGTCTGATATGCCTTGTACGCCCTGTCTTAAAACATCATCAGCGATCCTGAAGGCTTCCAGCATGGAAGTCCGCTTTTCAACTACCTGCAATAGTCTGTCATTGGGGATGGTGACCAAAGTATCAACTCGGCTCCTAAGCTCGCTTATACCCTTTTCGGCATTCAGCATGCGCAGCTTGCCTTCAAACTGGAATGGCTTGGTAACAACACCTACTGTAAGTATGCCCATCTCCTTTGCTATCTCAGCAACGACCGGGGCTGCTCCTGTTCCTGTGCCACCTCCCATGCCTGCAGTTATAAAGACCATATCGGTGCCTTTCAATGCATGGGCTATTTCATCCCTGCTTTCCTCAGCCGCCTTCTGGCCGACTTCCGGATGCGCCCCGGCACCAAGCCCCTTGGTCAGCTTTTCGCCTATCTGTATTTTTTGAGTTGCCTGGGACAGATATAAGGCCTGCTTGTCAGTGTTGATTGCTATAAATTCGACGCCTTTGAGCCCGTGCTGGATCATCCTGTTGACTGCATTGTTGCCGCCGCCCCCGACTCCTATTACTTTGATCTGCGCAAACTGGTCCATATCAATGTCAAATTCTAACACGCTGTACCCTCCCCTTTACTTATGTGGATATCCCTTGCAAAGTATATGTAATACTAAAACCTTCTCTTGATATCTAGCAGCATGCTGTCTATGTAGTCACGGATGTAAAATCTCCTAAAGCCCCTTGACGGGTCAGCCAAAGCCAGCGAATAGACCGATGCCAGCACCGGGCTCGCCAGTCCTACCACGTCAGGCACACCCAGCCTTACAGGCATGTCCAGGACCTCTGTGCTGAACTCCCTTATGCCTTTGTACATCGCCAGGCCTCCACCGGTCAGCACTATGCTGCAGTCCCTGTCTATGAGGCCGCTGGCAGCAGCCTTTTTCACGGACAAGGTGAGTATTTCCTCGACCCGGGCTTCTACTATCTGCTTGAGGAACGCTGTCCTGCCTGCTTCTTCATCAGCTGCCTGATCTGTCTCTGTCATACTCCGTGCTCCGTCTGCCTGAGTCTTTCCGTCATCAGCCAGGGAGCACTTCTTTTTCAGTCTTTCCGCCTCACTGAAGGGTATGCTCATACCCTTCTCTACGTCCTGGCTGATGTGCTTTCCCCCAAGGGGGAGCCAGTCGAAGATAAGCGGCCTGCCGTCCTTGAAATACGCTATATCGGTCGAATGGCCGCCTACATCGATGATCAGCGCACCGGAGTCTGTCTCCTCCGGCGTCAGAAGGGCTCTGCTATAGGCAACCGGTATGGAAACGACTCCATCAACGGCTATGTTCAACTCCTCTAAGTATTTGGTCAGCTGGGATACAAACTTGCCGTGCATGCATATAAGGGACGCCTCCACTCCCAGGATCCCGGCATGCATGCCTATGGGACCTGTTATGGCCTGGCCATCCGCATTGAAATAACCATAATATACGCCAGAAACCTCCCATGGGTCCGGCAGCGGGTAATCCTCTATGGTCTGCCTGAGGTCTTCTACGTCCTGCCTGCTTACTTCCCGCTCCAGGGCCAGCTCCCTGTAGTTCCTGATCAGCCCGCAAAATTCGTTTGGTATTCCGATTACGCAGTGTCGTACTTTTAAGCCTGCGCTATCCTGGGCCTGCTCGACTGCTTTCAGCAGTACGCTCCGGATGGAATCGGCATGCTTCCAGTTTTCGCCTTGAATACCGGAATAACTGACATTACCCAGCCCCAGTATTTCCAGGCTGCCGCTTTTTCTGCGGCGGGATATCAATACTGTCAGTTTAGTGGTACCAAACTCAATTGCTGTGTATATCCGGCTCAAAATATTAACCCCTCTTACCCCTGCATTCCAATATATATATTCACAGATATGTTATCATAAAATCTAATTTACTGAAATAGCTACTTTTCATTATCATCGCTTATGACTGCGGACTTTCTGCGAAGCATATTGAGGATATGCCTGCGTATGAGGGCAAAATTTTGGAACAGTCTGCTGCCGAACACGAAAATGGCAGCGAGGTATATAGGGACATCAAGCCGGTCACCTATGTAAGCAAGCCCAGCTGCAAGGAATGCATTGCCGAAAAAGCCCGATATGAATACATCAGCCTCGAACTTATCCTCCAGGTATGACCTCACCCCGCCGAACACAGAGTCAAGGGCTGCAAGGACCGCTATAGACATATATGAAGAGTATGCGACGGGTACCTTGACCGGCAGGACCATGCCGAGAATAACACCTATCAATATCCCAAGAAGAGGAAGCCACATAGTTTTCACCATCCTCAGTTCATATTACCATACTTGAGTTCCACATCACCCAGATAGCGCGGGATCACAATCCTGTCGACCTTTTTGATTTTGAACTCCAGGCCCCAGGCGATGAGTTCATGATAAATGCTGTCCGGCTGCTGGAAGCTGGCAGCCAGTCTGTCCGGGTCCCCCACAGCCTGTATGACAAAGGGCGGTGTGAACCGACCATATTTGCCGACATTGATAGTAGGCCCGCCGCAGCTTATCCTGGAGTTCGCCATGATACGCGTCCCATTGACCGCTATCGCCTCAGCGCCTGCGCCCCTCAGCTCATTTATAACATTGAGCAGGTCGCTGTCATGAACGATAAAGTACTTGTAAATGCTGGAATTGCTGAATAGGATGGAATCCCGTTTCCGGTCATTGAGGACGATTTCGATGCCGGGTCCCTCCAGGGGCACGAAGCCGGCAAATGCCCTTACGCTCAGCAGTTCCTGCTGGATTAGCTTCACATAGCTGTTTCGCTCGGCAGCGACTTGCTCAAAGCCGGCTATGGAGTTTTGCAGCCTTCCGATCGTCTCATCCTGTTCAGTTTTGGCCTTGGCAAGGGCATCCCTCTGCTTTATGAGCTGCTCGATCTTCTCAACGGAAGTGATCTCGCCTATCTCGACCCCTTCAACTTCATTATCAAAGGCGATGACCAGCACAAAGCCTAAGATCGCACAGACCAGCGAAATTAGCAGGATACTGTATCTGCCTCCCATCGATATCTCCCCAATACCAGCCTATTGTACCGGTGTTGCATACCTATACTGGAAGTATCCATTGTACTTGGGCAGCCTGATCCTGTCCGCACGTCGGATCTTTATCTCCAGCTGCTCCCCCAGCATGTCTGCGACACCACCCAACAGCTTCAGCGAAGCCTCCAGCGTATCAGGATTGCCTATCGCTTTGATCTCAAAAGGCGCTGTATGCCTGTTGGTATTTATGTTTATATAATCGCCAGCGTTTCTTATTTCCGTAGTGGATATTATCCTTTCGTTGTTGATAGCTATTGCCTCTGCTCCTGCGGCGTTGAGTTCATTGACCAGGAGCAGGAGGTCCTCATGATATACACTGCGTATGATAGTCGACTCCCCATCCCAGCCGGTTACGGGAATAACGTTTACTGTTACGATAATGCCTGCTCCTTCAAGCTCAGTAAGCCCTGCCAGTATCCTGGCCCGTTCCAGCTCCTTGAGCATGGTCTCATATATATCACCGTCGTTCTGAGCTGCGTTTTCATATTCTCTCAATGCACGTTCAAGCTCTGCTATGACTTTTTCCTGTTTGGCTATGTCCTGATTGAGCTTTTGTATCTCACTGGTCAGCTCCTGGGCTCTCTGCAATGAGACACTGCCTCCCACATTCTGTACGTTTTTGAACTGAGCAGCCAGAGCCAGTCCGAGTATCAGGCTTACCGTAAGGACCGCCAGTTGGCCACCAAGCTTCTTTTTCAATCTCCCACCTCGCTTAACTGCTCCTCAGGCCTGAATACGGCCTTGCCCGGAGCGCTGACATCCAGCGTTCCTTTCAAGCCCTGCCTGAGCAGCTCGGAATATGCATCGGATCTCAGCCATCCAAGCTTTTTGTCCAGATCTACGGCTTGTCCGATAAAAACCTCTATGCCGTCCCTGGTGTACAGCTTTATATTGTCCGGATCCTCTATGTTAATCGTTGTCAGGATGTCATTTACCTCCAGCTTGTATATCGACTCCAGCAGGTTGAGGAGCACCCGCAGCTTGAAGCTCTCGCTCTCGATGAGCTTAAGCTTATATCCCTTAGTAAAGCTTTGTATGATCACCCCTTCGACCGAAGGGCTGCCGGCTTCCTCCTGCTGCTTACGTATGTCGATGATGAAACCGGTCTTGTCGATCAATATGTTGGAGCTTAGGTAAGGTACTATGGCTGCAGGCGTCCTTTCCTGCACCTTGATCTCAACTTCGTCGGGAAGCTTGAGCAAAATGCTCAGCACTATGGGATAAGGCGGGCTGTTTTCGATCCTTTGCTTGACCAAGGCCCTGTTTATTTTGAAAATATTGTCACCGTAGGATATATTGGATGTATTGATTATAACATTTGTATCAGCAGCATTACTACCGGATACAGTTATTTTCTTTATGCTGAAGGTATCTGTTCCTAGGATGACTATTGCTGTGATGCACACCAGAAGGATCAGTATCATCAGTATACCAAGCCTTGTCCCATGGCCTTTCATCTTATATCCTCCGCGCAAATGCAATATTGGGCTTTAGTTAGATTGTCACCATAATACCTGGCTCTAAACAGCAAAGTTTATGGTGAATGCAAATCATACCTCGACTCTCTCGATATCGGCACCGAGCGATCTCAGGCTTTCCTCCAGCTTTTCATAGCCCCTGTCTATATGATGTATATCATCAACTATAGTTTCGCCTTCCGCTTTCAATCCGGCAAGTACCAGGGCAGCTCCGCCCCGCAGATCGCTGGCGTTGACCCGGGCACCTTTCAGGCCGGGCACACCCTGGATGACGGCTATCTTGCCCTCGGTCCTGATGTTAGCTCCCATACGGATAAGCTCCGGTACATGCTTGAATCTGTTTTCAAATATGTTCTCGGTGATTATGCTTGTGCCTTTTGCAACTGTAAGCATGCTCATCAGAAGCGCCTGCATATCTGTCGGAAAACCCGGGTATGGATAGGTCTTGGTGTGTTCTATGGCGCGCAACCGTTGAGGCGGTTTTATTCTAACGGAACCATTGCTGTGAGTGATAATGCATCCCGCTTCGCGCAGCTTTGTAACTATCGACTGTATATGCTCAAAGTTCACATTGCTTACTGTGATCTCACTGCCGGTGATAGCAGCTGCCACGAGATAGGTCCCGGCGACTATGCGGTCCGGTATGATCGTATATTCAGTTCCGTTGAATCTTTTGACACCTTCTATGGTTATAGTGTTGCTTCCTGCACCATGGACCCGTCCCCCAATACTGTTTATGAAGTTCTGGAGATCGATTATTTCTGGCTCCTTGGCTGCATTTCGTATAATTGTGCGTCCTTCGGCAGCTGATGCAGCAAGGATGATGTTTTCCGTAGCGCCTACACTGGGATAATCCAGGTGTATATCTGCACCTGTCAGCCTTGGGGCTTCACATTCCAGGTATCCATGCGACTCGCTGATGACCACGCCCAGCTGCCTTAAGCCTTGCAAATGCAGGTTGATGGGGCGTTGCCCAATTTCACATCCTCCTGGATATGTAATCACTGCCTTCTTCATCCGCGCTAATACGGCGCCCAGCATAACGATCGAAGAACGGATCTCTTTGACATATCTGTCGGGAATTACATGATCAGTGACAGACGAAGGATCTATGATCATCGTGCTGCCTTCTCTTTTGATCTTGCAGCCTATGGACTGTAGTATGAGCATCATATTCTCGATATCGATGAGGTAAGGCAGATCATGCAAAACGACCGTCTTATCGCTCAACAGTGCAGCAGCTAAAATCGGGAGGATAGAGTTTTTGGCACCCTTTACCCTTATCTCTCCGCTGAGCTTTTGCTCCCCCCGTATTTTAAACCTTGTCATACAAGTTACACCTCTTTCCCGCCTGCCTGATACCACCGGTATCAGGAGCGCATATCGTGATACATTAACATGATATGCATGGTGAAAGTAGGTGTTACAAAAGGCACTTTTCAGGTCAACTTGCTTTAGAATACTTCGAGATGTTGAGCAGTACACCTATGCTGGTCAGCAGCATCGCAAGGGACGACCCCCCATAGCTTATAAAGGGGAGGGGTAATCCCGTTGGAGGCATGCTGTTCGTGACAACAGCTATATTGATCACTACCTGGACCGTGATCATTATGATTATACCGGCAGAGAGCATGGTGCCGAACATATCAGGGGCAGTGATCGCTACTCTAATGCCTCTCCAGATAAGCGTTATGAACAACAGGATTATTATCAGGCCTCCTACGAACCCCAGTTCCTCGCCTATAATGGCAAATATGAAGTCCGTTTCCGGATAGGGCAGGTATAAAAGCTTCTGTCTGCTCTGAGCTATCCCAAGCCCGAACAGGCCTCCCGACCCCAGGGCGTACAGCGACTGGATGATCTGAAAGCCCGTCTCAAGGGGGTCCGCCCATGGGTCGAGGAACCCCAAAAATCGCTTTAGTCGATAGCCTGCACTAAACATCAGGGCCACGCCGGCAGCTCCGCCCGCCCCTACCAGGAGTGAGAGATGCCATAGATTGGCACCGCCTACAAAAAGCAGTATCAAAGCCATCATCAGAATGCTCATAGCAGTACTCATATTCGGCTGAAGCATGATAAGGCCTGCCATAAGGGCCGCTGCGCCCAGCACCGGCACGAGTCCGGTGAAGAACTTTCTGAACCGATGCTTGCTTCTGGATGCTATATCCGCTGTGAAAAGTATCAGTGCAAACTTTGCGATCTCAGATGGCTGCAAGGAGAAACCTCCGATACTAAGCCAGCGTTTTGCGTTGTTCCTCACCTCGCCGACCAGGAGTACCGCAACGAGCAGGAGTATGCTGATCACCAGGAATATAACTGAAAATTTCTTCAGCTTCCGATATTCTATCCTTGAAGCCAGGAACATTCCGGCAAACCCTACTACAGCCCATAGAAGCTGGCGTTTGAAAAAGTACAGGCTGTCCTTGTACAGCTCGGCTGCCCGGTAGTAGCTGGCGGAGAACACCATCACTATCCCTATGGCAACCAGGATAACAGTGGTTATTAGGATAGGAAAATCAACCGGCTTTTTAGTCATGCCGTTACCCCCTCAATGCCTTGACAGCCTCCTTGAAAACCCTGCCCCTTTCTTCAAAATCCCTGAACATATCCCAGCTGGCGCATGCCGGTGACAACAGCACGTTGTATCCGGGGGATGACAGTTTGAAGGCTGTGTTGACCGCTTCTTCAATCGATTTCACCCTGTATACTTCGGTGAATCCCATTTGCTTGGCAGTTGTTGCGATTTTTTCCGCTGTTTCTCCCAATACGACCATGGCCCTCACCTTGTCGCCGAAAGCCTGGATGAACTCATCAAAGGTATTGTGCTTGTCATAGCCTCCGGCGATCAAGACCGTCGGACCTTTCATGGCTTCGATGGCCTTGATCGCAGCGTCCGGATTAGTACCCTTGGAATCGTTGTAAAATGTGACACCGTCTATCGTGTCAACCTTTTCTATCCTGTGCTCCACCCCAGGAAAGGTGCGCAAGGCAGTCGAAACGGCCTCTGGCCGGACTCCCATCAAGCTGGCGGCCAGGGCTGCAGCCAGAGCATTTTCCAGGTTATGAGCGCCGGGGATCGCGACCTCATCAGCTTCGCAGATCTTTACCCTGCCCTTCCCGATGTCAACAATGATCTCATTGTCCTCGACCCAGGCTCCGGCCGATAAAACCTGCTTCCTGCTGAACCTGAAGATCCTGGCTTTTGTATCAAGGCTGATTTCCGAGAGTATCTTGTCGTCTGCGTTGATAACCAGGCTGTCATCTTCATCCTGATTCCTGGCTATAGACAGCTTTGCTTCTATGTACTTTTCCATAGTCTTGTGCCGGTTAAGGTGGTCTTCGGTTATATTCAGGATTACTGCCACCTTGGGCTTGAAGGTGTCTATGGTCTCCAGCTGATAACTGCTGATTTCAGCGGATACAGCGTCCGTAGGAAGTATATCCATCACACTGCCGGTAAAAGGCACCCCTATGTTGCCAAGTACATGGGTGCGGAGCCCCGCTGCTTTGAAAATCTCACCCACAAGAGCGGTCGTGGTCGTCTTTCCGTTGGTCCCCGTGATTGCAGCTATGGAAGCCTTGCATAATCTATACGCGAGCTCTATCTCGCCTATTACCTCTTTCCCTGACTTCCTGGCCTTAATTATATAAGGCAGGTCTGTAGGTACCCCAGGACTCAGAACGATGAGATCCGCCTGCTCTGCTGCCTCGTCCGGCTGGATGCCCAGCACGAACTCGCAGTCTATGGAGCTTTTCAGGTCGGTTACCAGGTCTTCAAGCTCTGCTTCTTTTTTGATGTCGTTCACTATGACCCGGGCGCCAAGTCTGTATAGCAGCTTTGCGGCCGACACTCCGCTGCGTGCAAGGCCGGCTACCAATGCAGTCTTTCCTGTGAATTTCATATCGATCCCCCTAGATGCTCATTAATGCAAACAGGCACAGGACCGCAGTCGCTATCATGAACATTGCTACGACCTTGGTTTCCGGCATGCCCGACAATTCGAAATGATGATGCAGCGGAGCCATCCTGAACACCCTTTTGCCCCTAAGCTTGAAGGATCCGACCTGCAAAATGACTGAAACGGCCTCAGCCATATAGACTCCGCCGATTATGGGGAGCCAAAGGGGCAGCCTAGTTAATACCGACAGGGCTGCAACAGCTCCTCCAATGCCCAAGGAACCCATGTCCCCCATAAAGACCTGGGCAGGATAGGTGTTGTATCTCAGGAAGCCCAGGCATGCACCTGTCAATGCGGCTGCAAAGATCACCAGATTGCCGTGGTTTTCAGCCAGGTAATAATGTCCCTTTTCACCTGCCATTGCCGCAGTGAAGCTGATTATTATAGTGAAAGTGGCGGATACTATTAGGGTGACCCCGGTTGCCAGGCCATCCAGGCCGTCGGTCAGGTTGGTGCTGTTGACAAGGCCTACTATAATGAAGATCACAGCGGGTATATAGAATACACCCAGATCCCACTCGCCGCCCGTGAAGGGTATGATCAGGCTGCTGCCGATGTGCTCGTTGGAGTAGGCATAGTATGCAAGGGCAGCAGCTATCGCTATCTGCCCAATGAGCTTTTGATAAGCCCTAAGCCCCAGCGACCGTTTCATCACTACCTTTATATAATCATCGATAAAGCCTATGAGCCCAAAGCCAAGGGTCGACAGTACCGCAGCCAGGACAAAGTCCCTGCTGCCGTCAGAGAAAAACAGGGCAGCAGCAACAAGCGGCAAAAGGAATATGATGCCGCCCATAGTAGGTGTCTCGGCCTTTGAAAGGTGGCTCTTCGGGCCTTCCTCCCTGACGTTCTGGCCAAACTTGAGCCTTTTCAGCAAAGGTATTAAAAGCTGACCCATGATGAGAGTCAGCAAAAAGGCCGATACTACTGTAAAGGCTATTGTTTTCACTTTTGTATACCCCCATCCTGCAGATATGCAGCGACTTCTTCCATGCGCATGCCCCGGGAACCCTTTATCAATATCCTGTCCCCTTCAGCCAGAAATGAGCCGAGCCATTCTTTTATCTCTGCATTGTCATTGAACCTATATACAGAAGTCGAAGGCAATCCTGCCTTGACTGCCTCCTCCGCTATCCACAAGCTATGACTGCCTTTGACAGCCAGGACGTCAATACCGCAGGCAACCGCCGCAGCTCCGACTTCCCGGTGGGCTTCCTCTGAGTAATCGCCCAGCTCCAGCATGTCACCAAGTATAGCGATCCTGCGCTTGCCCTCCATATCCCCAAGGACCCTGAGGGCTGCTGTCATAGAGTCCGGGCTGGCATTGTAGGAGTCGTTTATCATTACTATGTCGTTTTCCATATGTACGATGTTGAGGCGCATGCTGTCGGTCTCAAATCTCAACAGGCCCCTTTGGATCTCCTCATATGTCAGGCCGAAGACCCTGCCCATAGCGACAGCTGCCAGGCTGTTGTAAACATTGTGCATGCCGGGCACCTTCAGCCTCACCGGGAACGTATTGCCTTCTGTTTCCACAGTATACTCCACACCCTTTTCCCCTGCAAGACGGATATTAGTGGCAACTATGTCAGCGGAAGGCTTTGTGCCGAACCTTATTACCGGGAAAGTGAACGAATCGGCAGCCTTATGGAGCATATCGTCATCATCGTTGATTATGGCAGTCGTACTGTCATCAAATCCCTGGAAGATCTCCAGCTTGGCCTTCAGGATATTCTCCCGGCTTCCCAGCTTTTCAATATGGGACACTCCGATATTGGTTATCACTGCTGCTTTTGGGGGTGCTATCCCGACCAGGCGGCTTATCTCTCCAAAATCGCTCATACCCATTTCCAGCACTGCCATCTGATGGGTGTCATCCAGATTGAACAAGGTCAGGGGCAGACCGATCTCGTTGTTGAAATTGCCCTGGGTCTTCAATACCTTGTATCTTTGTGACAAGACGCAGGCGATCATATCCTTGGTCGTTGTCTTGCCCGTACTGCCGGTCACGGCTGCGACAGGAATGCGAAAGCTGTTGAGATACCACCCAGCCAGGTTCTGAAGCGCTTTCAGGGTGTCGTTCGTATAGATGACATGTATGCCCTCCGGAAATCTTATGTTGAGCTCCTGGGTAAGTACGGCGGATGCTCCCTTTGCGGCGGCGGCATCAATGAAGCTGTGGCCGTTGAACCTCTCGCCGATAAGGGGTACAAAGAGCTCACCGGGCCTAATGGTGCGGCTGTCAGTGGACACACCCGTTATCTCGTGTACCTTGCCCGTTCTCACCATGCGGCCGTCGATCGCATTTACGACCTCTTCGATCTTAAGGGGCTTCATCAAACCTTCTCCCTTCCTAACAGTGAAGCGATTATCTCCTTTTCGTCAAAGGAAATGATTTTATCTTTAAGTATCTGGTAAGTTTCATGACCTTTTCCTGCAATGATTATAAGGTCATCCTTCCTACCATTCTTTATGGCAAATTCAATGGCGTCCCTGCGGTTTTCTATAACTTCATAGGCACATCCGGTCCTTACTACGCCCGGCAGGATCTGCCGGATTATTTCCATGGGCTCTTCGCTTCTCGGGTTGTCAGAGGTCACTATGCAGAGGTCCGAATACCTGCCGGCTATCTCACCCATCACTTCCCGCTTGGACTTGTCACGGTCACCGCCACAGCCAAAAAGGGTTATGAGCCTGCCACGGGACAGGCCTCGGGCGGTCCTGAGCACGTTCTCCAGTCCATCGGGGGTATGGGCATAGTCTATCAGGACGGTGAAGTCGGTCCCTGTATCCAGCCTTTCAAGTCTGCCCGGGATCCTGCGTACAGCCTCCAGGCCGGATTTTATGCATTCCGGTGCGATATTTGCAGCAAAGCATGCCGAAGCCGCCGCCAGGGCATTATAAACATTGAACATACCGGTCAGGCCCAGCCTGACCTTAAAGCTGCTGCCCGGCAGACAAAGCCTGAACTCCGTACCCTCGCTGCTTAAGTCCAGCTCATCCGCATATATCAGAGCGCTCTTCCGAATCCCGTAGCTATAGGCTTTGTCCTTGCATTCCCTGATTATTGCCATTCCGCTTTCATCGTCCGTATTTATGGCAGCCGCGCGGCTCAGTCCGAACAGGCGGGCTTTGGCGCGGCGGTAGTTATCAAAGGTACCGTGGAAATCCAGATGGTCCCGGGTAAGGTTGGTGAATACTCCTACATCGAACTTGCTCCCGTCTACCTTGTAAAGCTCCAGGGAATGGGATGAGACTTCCATGACGGCTGCCCTTATCCCTTCATCCAGCATGGCCCGGAACATGCCCTGGAGCTCCGGAGCCTCCGGCGTGGTCCTGACCGCAGGGATGGTCTGGTCGCCGACTATATTGGCTATTGTCCCGATAAGGCCCGTTCTTATGCCGGCCTGCTCCAGGATGGACCTTGTCAGGTATGTGGTGGTCGTCTTTCCGTTGGTCCCGGTCACACCGATCAGCAAAAGCGTCTCAGAAGGCCTGTTGTAGAAATTGCACGCCGCATAGCTCATGGCTATACGGGTATTGGGTACGAATATTTTGGTGACATGGTCCGGCAAGGGTATGTCCTTTTCGGCTACAACTGCTACCGCACCCTTATCTACGGCCATCCGGGCGAAATCGTGTCCGTCTGAGGTAAGCCCTTTAATACAAAAAAACAAGGACCCCGGGGTCACCTGTCTAGAATCATAATGCAGCGCATCGATATCCTTATCTGGAGATCCTTCTATTCGAAGGATCTCCAGATCCTTGACAATATCCTTCAATATCATGGTGTTCCTCCCGCAGCGTGAGGGAGACAACTCCCTTGATAGTATTGGCTATGGACTTGCAATACATACCTTAATCCGGCATTTCAAAGGTCACTGTTACGACCGTATCCGGCGGTACCAGCGTGCCTGCCGGAGGATCCTGCCTGACAGCTATACCGGAACCGTCTATCCTGAGCTTGAGGCCGACTGATGCCAGTATGCTGTTTGCTTCCCTGATTGACCTGTTCGACAGGTCAGGTACCGCTACCAGGTCTTGTTGATTCCCGGTATCGCTGTTTTCCTCGTTGGTCATGTAAAGCAGGACGGTGGTATTGACCATGACCCGGGCCCCCGGCTTGGGCATCTGGTCTTTGACTATCGTACCGGTATGCTCCGCCAGGTATTTCAGCCCTGCAGCATTCAGCTCTCTGGCAGCTTCTGTCAGGGGCTTTCCGGTAACATCAGGCACAGTCACCATCCTGGTCTGCTCTTTGGTCTTTTCATCGAAAACAGGCTCCACACCCAGGTACTCAAGTACATCCTGGAGGATCATCCTGACATAGGGTGCTGCCACCACGCTTCCGAAATCCACTGCCACCTGGGGCTCATCTACCATGAAAAGCACGATGACCTGGGGGTCATCGGCAGGTGCAAAGCCAATGAAGGAGGCTATTACCTTGCCCTGGTCGATCCCGCCCTCCGGCTTGTATTTCTGAGCGGTACCGGTCTTGCCGGCCACCCTGTATCCGGGTATATAGGCGTTTTTGCCGCTGCCCTCATTGACCACGCTCAGGAGCACATCCCGCATGATCTCTGAAGTCTTCTCAGATATGACCCGACGGACAGCGACCGGCTGTATCTCTTCATATATCCTTCTTTCTCCGTCGTTGAACTCCAGCGCCTTAACCAGGTGGGGCTGCATCAGGGTGCCGCCGTTTATTACCGCTGAAACTGCCGTTATGAGCTGCAGCGGCGTAACGGATATGGCCTGGCCGAAGCCCATCCTGGCCAGATCTACGTTCTTGACGCTGCTTTCGTTCATCACTACGCCCTTTTCCTCGCCTGCCACGTCAATGCCGGTCTTTTGACCAAACCCGAAGGCTTCCAGGTAGTCGTAGAATCTTTCGACACCCAGCCCTAAAGCCATATCCATGAAGGCCGGGTTGCATGAGTTCTGGACTACCTCATAGAAGGACTCTGTACCGTGGCCGCCGGCTTTCCAGCAATGTATCTTGACACCGTCGATTATGCGAAAGCCGGGATCATGATATGTTTTGTTGACGGAGGTGACGCCTTCTTCCAGGGCGGCAGCTGCAGTGATTATCTTGAAAGTCGATCCCGGGTCCAAATTGTCCTTGACCGAGAAATTTTTGATATACTGCTGCATCCCCTCGAATCCCAGCTCCCTCGGGGGATTGTTGGGATCGAAATCCGGGCGGTTTGCCATTGCTAATATTTCTCCGGTTTTCGGATCCATCACGATCGCATACACCTTTTTTGCCCGGTAATTGTCCATGGCATCCGATACGGCCTTTTCCACGAAGTACTGTATGGCCTGGTCTATGGTCAGTATAACGTTCCAGCCATCAACTGCCGGAACGAGCCGTTCAACGTTGGTAGGGGCTTCCCTGCCACGGGCATCCGTCTCCATCATGATCCTGCCCGGTATGCCCGTCAGGTATTTGTCATAATAGAGCTCGATGCCCTCCTGCCCTTTGAGACCTATACCGGGTTCCGAGTATTTCATCGTGAAACCCAGAATATGCGAAGCAAGGTTGCCGTTGGGATAATACCTCTTCGGCTCCTCAGTGAAATATATGCCCTTAATGTTCAGACTGCGGACCTGGTTGGCTTCATCCCGGGTCACCTGGCGCTTGATCCAGACCTCGGACTGGTTTCTATCTGATAGCTTTTTATATAGCTCATCTTCATCAAGGTTAAGGATCGCAGCCAGCTTTGCGGCGGTATCCCTTGGATCCTGGATCTGGCTCGGCCTTGCAGCTATGCTGTCTGCACTGGCACTTTGGGCCAGCACGATCTCACCGGTCCTGTCGTATATAATGCCTCTTTGCGGGTATACGTCCAGCGACCTGTTCCATTGGTCATAGGCCTTGATTTGCAGCTCACGCCCCCATACAAGCTGGATATAGCCAAGCCTGCCCATAAGGATCATCAGGAGCAAAGTCACGGCCACCAATAGAACAAGGAGTCGTTTGCGATTAGAAATGGCTGTCGCTGTCACCTATAAACCCCCTCACGATTCCGGGCAGTATCAGTGCAAAAATCCCAGGATACGACTCCATATGGTCTCCTTGGGTTCTTCCGCTATCTCCGGAAAGGCCGCAGGCTCTTCCGGTTCGGGGATATTCACATACCGGATCTGATCCTTGTCAGGATAGTGCATGCCCAGATCGTCCATTGCCAGGTCCCCGATATTGTTGATGTCTTCATTGTATGCAAGCTCTACCCTGAGCCTATCCTGGTAGTCAAGGACCTTGCTCAGCTCACTTTCAAGCCTGAGTATCGTCCTGTGGTTTTCGCTGATCAATGCATATCTGTATACAACAAGGCAGGCTGCAGCAAAGCAGATCATCACCAATAGCACTGAAACTGCTTTGTTTAGTGTATTTGGTTTTGCAGACGGAGCCGCTTTCGGTGCTTCCTTCGGAACCTTCGGCTGTTGGATCGCCGGCTCCATTTCCTCGATATATGCGTACTTCTCTGCTACTAACAAATCTATTCAACCTCCTTGTTGTTTATGAATGCTATGTACAGGTCATAGTTTCCGGCATGCCCTGAGCTTTGCGCTCCTTGAGCGCGGGTTGGATCCTGTCTCATCCTCAGTCGGCAGTACGGGCTTCCTCGTCAGGATCTCGACCTGAGGAGTCTTGCCGCAGAGGCACACAGGCGATTTTGGCGGGCATATGCATGGATTGCTGAGCCTTTGGAATTGCGTTTTTACGATCCTGTCCTCCAGCGAATGAAAGGTGATTATACACAGCCTGCCGCCTGGCTTCAGTACACTGACGGCCCGGTCGATAGCCTCTTTCAGATGCTCCAGTTCACGGTTGACCTCTATCCTTACAGCCTGGAATACCCGCCTTGCGGGATGAGGGCCGCTTCGTCTTGCAGATGCAGGCACTGCGGCCTTGATCACTTCGACCAGCCTGCCCGTGGTTTCGATGGGCCTGTTTCTAACGATAAACTCAGCTATCCGCTTTGACCAGCGCTCTTCGCCATACTGCCAGAATATCCTGGCCAGTTCTTCAGCCGGATAACCGTTTATGACATCATAAGCGCTGAAGTCCTGGGTCGTGTCCATCCGCATATCCAGCCTGACGTCCTCATTATAGGTAAAGCCTCGTTCCTTCTCATCGAGCTGGTGGGATGACACCCCAAGGTCCATGATCATGCCGTCCAGGTGTTCGATCCCAAGGTCTTTCAGGATTTCCACGATGTCGGCATAGTTCCCGTGGACTGCCGTGAAGCTTCCTGACCACGCCTTAAGCCGCTCCCGGGCTGCTTTGATGGCTTCCGGATCACGGTCTATCCCGATCAGCCTGCCGTCGGGAACGATGCGCTTCAGAATCTCCAGTGAGTGGCCTCCTCCGCCGAGGGTCCCGTCGGCATAGATCCCGCCGGGCTTGGGATCAAGGTATTGGAGGACCTCCTCCAGCATGACAGGTATATGGTGAAACTCCATTGCAGGTCTCCTTTGTATATCAGCTATGCTTATATGCCCAGCTCTGCCATCTTCTCTACGATCGAATCATGGTCCAGCTCAGATGCACTGTTGTAGGCCTCCCAGGCCTCCTTGCTCCATATTTCCACCCTGGTGGACACACCGATTATAACCAGGTCCTTGTCCAGTAAAGCATATTCTCTAAGGTTGGAAGGCAGGAGTATCCTGCCCTGTTTGTCCAGTTCACACTCAGCTGCCCCGGCAAAGAAAAAGCGGATAAAGGCCCGGGCATCCTTGTTCGTAAGTGGCAGAGAGCGAAGCTTCTGTTCTAGGTTGCGCCATTCATCATTGGGGTATACGAACAGGCAGTGGTCAAGGCCCTTGGTGACTACGAACCTCTCCCCAAGCTCTTCCCTGAACTTGGCAGGAAGGATCACCCGGCCCTTGGGGTCGATCGAATGCTGATACTGCCCAATGAACATGACGCTCACCTCCTTGGTACTATTGTACCACTTTACTCCACTTCGCACCACTTTTATTTATCTATTCTCTATATATTTATGAATTCCTTCCACCATCCCGAGAAATAAAAAATAAAATTAAAGGCCGGGATCCCGGTTTAACCGTTATCCCGGCCTGACTGGCCTTATTCTATATGCTTGAGCCTGCACCCCAGATAATCACAGGAGACCAGGTGATAATATGTGTCTTTATATAATCCTTCAAAGGCATTTCTTGTGCTTTCACCATGCAGATGTCCATATACCACATGCTTTGGGCCGTATTGCCCGATCAGCTCGGCAAAGTCCGACGGCCTGCCTTCTTCATCGAAAGGGGGATAATGCAGCATGACTATCAGCCTTTTGCCGGCAGCGGCCTGCCTCAACGAAAGCTTCAGCCGCTCAAGCTCCCTCAGGTATATTTTCCTGTCCTGGTCATCAAACCCTCTTGTACCCGGCAGGTTCCAGCCCCTGGTGCCACATATGGCATATTCGCCGATCACTATGCTGTCGTTTTGGATAGCATACATAGCAGGCGGCAGCTGTCTCCTTACCTTTGATATGGTCGACCACCAGTAATCATGGTTCCCCCTGATCATGACCTTCTGCCCCGGCAAGGCTCCTATGCTGTCTATATCTATGATAGCTTCCTCCAGGTTCATCGCCCAGCTGATGTCGCCGGGCAGCAGCACTATATCTTCATCTCTGACTCTCGCAGCCCAGTCTTTACTGATCCTTGCCCAATGATCATCCCATTGGGCCCCAAAGATCTCCATGGGCTTGTCCACAGCGCCAGAGAGATGAAGGTCACCTATTGCATAAACCGCCATACATCCAAGCTCCGCTCCCTTATCCGTTTGATCTATATCACATCGTGCTGCCTGAGCCGCTCTGTGATCTCCTCCTGAACATCCTCAGCCGTTCTTGATGCATCGCTGATTTCCAGCCGTATATAGACTGCAGGGCTGTTTTTATAATAGTCCTGCAATACCGCCGTCTTGTCTTTGTATTCCTCAAACCGCTTAAGTATCGTCTCTTCATTGTCATCGCCGCGCCGCACCAGCTCAATGCCACAATCCGGGCATTCCGTCAGCCCGTACCTCTTGTGGAAGATCCGTTTGCACCTGGGGCAGACCAATCTTCCCAACAATCTGTATATCAGCACGTCCCTCGTCACGTCCAGGTCTATGACCACATCGATCTTTTGGCCCTGTGCTGCAAGCATCCTGTCAAGGGCGGCCGCTTGCGCAGGCGTTCTCGGATATCCGTCGAATATGGCCCCGTTTTTGAACTTCGGTTTATCAAGTCCGTCTTCCACTACCTGATTGACTACTTCGTCCGATACCAGCCTGCCCTCCTTTATAACCTGGACCTTTGGATAGAGGGGATGATCCTTGTTTTCCAGGATATCCCGAAGCAAATCTCCTGTGGATAGATGCCCGATATCGAATGCTTTCGATAATACCTCTGCCTGCGTGCCTTTGCCTGAACCCGGCGGTCCGAGCAAAACTATGTACATCTGCAATCCTCCTTGAGTATGTATATACCTGGTATTATATTGACCAGTGGTCCTGCCGGCAACAGGAGCTAGGAATCCAAGCCTGCCTTCAGCAGCCTGGCCAGCATGTCCTCTGCCTGGTCGATGCTGTCGGGCCGGCCGACCGGGATCCCCCTCTTTCTGAGCCTGCTGAAAAGCTCAGTCAGTATCGGCGGCTCAAGGTTGGCCTCCTTGATCAGGTCGATCCGGTCAAATATCTCTGCAGGTCTGCCCTTGGATACGATCCGGCCGGCACTTATCACATAGATAAGGCTGGCTATCTGAGGGACGACATTTATATCATGAGTCGTGATGATGAGCGTTATACCTGACTCCCGGTTGAGGCGGTTCAGAAGGCTGACCATTTCTGCCTTGGACTTTGGATCGAGTCCGTCAAATGGCTCATCCATTATAAGTAATTCGGGCTTCATGGCGATAGCTCCTGCCAAGGCCACTTTTTTCTTCTGGCCTCCGCTGAGATAATGAGGTATTTTATCCAGGATCCCCTCTATCCCCAGATCCTGCGCCACTTCCCTTACTCTCCGGTCGATCTCTGCTCCCGGCAGCCTTTCATTGCGCAGGGTGAAGGCGATATCATCATAGACCCGGGGGCCTATGATCTGCTCATCCACATTCTGGAATACGACCCCTATATGCTTCCTTACCGCATTGAAGCTTTTGTCCGGCCTTTTGCCCATTACCTCCACCGAGCCTTCCACGGGGCTTAGTAATCCCAGTATATGGGACAGCAATGTCGTTTTGCCCGAACCGTTGGGCCCCAGGACAACGACCCTGTCACCGGCGTCGACTATGAACTCCAGGCCGCACAGGCTTACTTCCGTTTTGTCCGGATATATATGCTTTATGCATTGAACCTTTACCAGATGCTCCATTTTATGATCACCCCCGTAAGCATAAGGACAGACACCACTACAAGGACAACATCACAGACCCCTGTTTTGAACTTCCTCGTCAGGGGTATCCGCCCGCTGTAGCCTCTTAGGGTATAGATGCGGTACAGCCGGTCGCTCATGTCAAAGGAGTGGATGATCAGGACTCCGATCATGCCTGCCGTATTCCTGAAGTTGAGCGCCAGCCGCAGGGGATGATATCCACCGCGCAGCCTGATGCTCCTAAGCAGGTCCTCCAGCTTTTCCAACAGAATGAACAACGAACGGTATGTAAATATGAATATATCCAAAATAACACCCGGAAGGAAGATCGATAGAACTGCAAATATGTCAACATAGGAGGTCGTGGTGATCAGCAGGATAACCGCCATAGCAGCGTCGATCGCCCTGAGCAGGACCGCTAATCCTGCAGCGACAGACCTTTGCATGCCGATCAGGGCAAACACTATGCTGAAAAACGCAGGGTATATGATGAGATGAAGGATCTCCCTCAGATCCGCTTCGGACAGGACGACAAGGGCTGCGGTGAATATAAAAATCAGGCCCAGCTTTGCCAGGCTGTCCGCTATCAGGACTCCTGCTATCAGCAAAAGAGTCATCAGGATCTTTGAGTGGGGGCCGGCTTTGTGCAAAAAGCTTTTCCCGTTGACTGCCATGTAATCTACTGCTGCCAGATGCATCTTTATCCCATCCTGTTACTTTCTGAAACTGCCGGGGCGTCGATCAGATCAGGCCGTACCCTGGAGAAGAAGCTGACTATCAGGCCGGTAACCAGGGCTTCGGTCAGCATGCCGATGATGAGGATGACCGCTGCTGCGCTCCATCCGGACAAGGAAAGGAATGATGCGGGCTGCTCCTTTCCTATGCCATGCTCTCCTGATTCGTGACCGGGCAGGGCTTCCTCCGTTCCGATCGTAGCTGCCAGGACGCCAAACATAAGCGCGACCGAGACAGTCAATGCCACCAGGGCCGAGATGCCTGCTGCAAGGCTTGGCTTCATATGGCGCTTCAAGGCTGTAAACATATAATACCCTATCAGGACCTCGCTGCCCATGAGCAGCGTGTTAAGCCCTGCTACGCTCAGCCCTCCGTGCCCCATCAGTGAAAGCATGATGTTGACTACGAACACCGCTATAAAGCCAAGGGCGGGGCCTGCCAGGATACCGTTAAGGACCGAAAGGCTCATATGTATCGGTATAAATCCCAGGGGTACTGACATGGATATGAGCATCAGGGCTGACATCACGCCCGTAAATGGGACCTTCCTGCGTACCTCTCCCTTTTTGATCAGCCTCAGCATGATGCAAAGCACTGCTATGCACACTATATACGCCGAAGCCCACCAGGCAAAGGGCAAAATGCCGTCTGGCAAGTGGATATGGCTCATGTTGACCTCCTTGAGTTAAATGCATATCATTTGCATTTACGAAGCCATTGTATAAAAATTCCTTGAGCTTGTCAATATACAGCTTGTTTCTAGATTCTTCCTTATATACATTATCACCGGATCCTGGTTTCTATGCTTGCTTGCATATTTCATCCGTTGATTTTATACTATAGAGGATCAAACTACAGAAGGGAAAGCGTACAATGAGCGACTCAATCCTGAAAAAGTCGATGAGGCTGTTCTGGGTTTTTTTCCGGATCGGTGCATTCACCTTCGGAGGGGGTTATGCGATGATCCCCTTTATCGAGAGGGAGATAGTCGATAAGAACCACTGGATCGAAAGCGAGGATGTCGTGGACATATTTGCGATCGTCCAGTCAGTGCCTGGTGTGATCGCAGTAAACTCCGCTACCTTTGTAGGATACAGGATAGCAGGCTTTGCAGGAGCCTTCTTTGCCACCCTGGGCGTTGTGCTCCCGTCCTTTATCATCCTGTCCGTGATCGCCCTGTTCCTGTACGACTTTAAAAACTACCCGTATATCAGGGAAGCCATGTACGGCATAAAGGCTGCGGTAGTGGCCCTTATGTGCTCGGCCGTATATAAGCTGGGCAAAAAGAGCATCAAGGACACCTTTTCATGGGCGATCTGCATACTGGCTTTCGTCTCCATGGTCATTTTCGGGTCAGGGGCCATACCTGTACTGGTCGTTGCAGGCATAGTGGGACTTGGCTTTACAGCCTGGCAAGGCAGCAAGGCGGCTGCAGCCGGAAAAAAGGAGGATGACAGATGAACCTGCTGCTGAAGCTCTTCTACATTTTCGCCAAGATCGGCCTCTTTACCATCGGCGGCGGCTATGCAATGATCCCGCTGATAACTGAGGAGATCACGAAAAACGGATGGCTGACCATGGACGGAGTCATAGACATAATCGCGATATCCGAGATGACACCGGGGCCCTTCGCCATCAATGCAGCTACATTCATCGGCATACGGACTGCGGGGCTCGCCGGGGCGGTCTTGGCGACCGCCGGTGTCGTGACGCCCTCCTTTATCATAGTGATGCTGGTAGCCAGGTATTTTACCAGGTTCAAGGACCATCCGATAATACAAGGCCTGCTCAAAGGGCTTAGGCCTGCAGTCATAGGGCTGATAGCCACCGCCACGTTCAGAATCGCTATGGAATCATTTCTGGTAGAAGGCGCAGGCAGCGTCCTAAGGTCTGTCGATCTGAAAAGCATCATTATCTTCGGGCTGGCGCTGGCAGGTATCATCAAATACAAGATCCATCCGGCCCTGATGATCGTGATCAGCGCTTTTCTTGGCATATTGCTTTGCATATGGTAACGGAAACAGGATATCGGAAAACCAGGACCGCATAGTAAAATCCATAATAGAACTTAAGGGCACAGTCTTGAACCTGTGCCCTTTTTGTGGTTTAGCCCATCTCAACTATGACCTCATGGGACTTGCCGTCTCCGAACACCGGCAGTATATTGCCTTCTATAGGCCTGCCGTCAACCGTGACCTTTTTAACGCCCTTTTGCACATGATTGGGGTTTTTGACCCTGATGACATATTCTGCATTCCTGAACTGCCTTTTTACAGTAAAACCATCCCAGTCAGCCGGTATGCACGGGTTTACCATCAGCCCGTCAAAGTCGGGCTTTATGCCCAGGATCCACTGGGATATGGCTACGAAGTTATAGGCCGCCGTGCCCGTCAGCCAGGAGTTCTTGGCTTCACCGTGCCTTGGAGCATCCTTACCTGCTATCATCTGTGAATATACATAGGGCTCCATCCTGTGGATGTCGCTTATCTCCTCCCGATAGGCAGGAGCTATCTTCCTGTATACCTCAAATGCCCTGTCCCCCCTGCCGATCACTGTCTCCGCCATAGCGATCCAGGGATTGTTGTGGCAGAATATGCCGGCATTTTCCTTATATCCCGGCGGGTAAGAGGATATCTCGCCAAGGTGGAGGTGGTACCTGGTATATGGCGGCTGCTGCAGCACTATACCATGCTTGGTGTCCAGCTTTTCACGGACTGAGTCAAGGGCCTTCTCAGCCAACCCTTCTTCGACTCCTATGCCGGCCATGACACAGAAGCCCTGGGGCTCGATGAATATCTGCCCTTCCTCGCACTCCTTGCTGCCTACCTTGCGTCCGAACGCATCATAGGCCCGCAGGAACCATTCGCCGTCATACCCGTGTTCCAGCACGGTTTTTCGCATCTTTTCGATATGCATGAGAGCCTCTTCAGCTTCGGCATCGCGTCCCAGCTTTCTGAGCAGATTTACATAATCTTTTCCGAAGAATACAAACATACCCGCTATGAATACAGATTCTGCAACCCTACCGTCCGGATTGCCGTATGTCTGGAAGGACTCATCCGGTTCCTTGGAAAAGCAGTTGAGATTCAGGCAGTCGTTCCAGTCGGCGCGGCCTATAAGGGGCAGTCCATGGGGACCGAGGTTGTTGACTACATGGTAGAAGGATCGCTTCAAGTGCTCCAGCAGGGTATCCTTTACTGATTCATCGCAGTTGAAGGGCACCTGCTCATCAAGGATGCTGTAGTCTCCCGTTTCCTTTATGTATGTTGCAGTAGAAGCGATAAGCCAGAGGGGGTCATCGTTGAAGCCTCCGCCGATCTCGAAGTTGCCCTTTTTCGTCAGGGGCTGGTACTGGTGATAAGCTCCGCCGTCCTCGAACTGGGTCGACGCCAGATCCAGGATCCTTTCCCTCGCCCGCTCGGGTATCTGGTGGACAAAGCCCAGGATATCCTGATTGGAGTCCCTGAACCCCATGCCCCTGCCAATGCCTGATTCGAAATAGGATGCGCTCCTGGACATGTTGAAGGTGATCATGCACTGGTATGGGTTCCAGATGTTCACCATACGGTTCAGCTTCTCGTCATGGCTGTCAAGCACATATTTGGAGAGCAGGCCGTCCCAGTAAGTTTTGAGGGCCGTCAGGGCATCATATACATCCTTGTCGGTCTTGAACCGCTCGATCATCTCATATGCCTTGGCCTTGTTTATCACATTATGTGCCTGCCATTTCTCTTCTTCATCGTTTTCCACATAGCCCAGCAAGAAAATATAGGTCTTTTCCTGCCCCGGCTCAAGGGATATTTCGATGCAATGGGATGCCTGCGGCCACCAGCCGCTGACTATCGAATTGCGAGGCTTGCCTGTCACTACGGCCTCCGGACTGTCAAACCCGTTGTAGAGGCCGAGGAAGTCCTCCCTGCTTGTATCAAAGCCGGCAACCTCACTATTTACGGAATAGAATGCGTAATGATTGCGCCTTTCCCTGTACTCCGTTTTATGGTAGATGACCGAGCCTTCGACTTCGACCTCTGCGGTATTGAAGTTCCTCTGGAAATTGGTCATGTCATCATAGGCATTCCACAGGCAGAACTCTACCATGGAAAACAGCTTGATCTGCTTGTGGCTGTTCCCTTCATTCCTGACCGTTATGTGATGTATCTCCCCGTTGACACCGAGGGGTACGAAAAACAGCTCTGAAACTGAGATATCGCCGCGCTTGCCGGTTATCCGGGTATAGCCCAGCCCGTGCCTGCACTCATAAAAGCTCAGGTCGCGCTTGACCGGCTTCCATGAGGGGGACCAGACATCGCCCCCGTCATTGATGTAAAAGTAACGTCCGCCGTCATCCACCGGCACGTTGTTGTACCGGTATCTAAGTATCCTTCTCAAGCGGGCGTCCTTATAGAAGCAGTAGCCCCCGGCGGTGTTAGAAATGAGCGAGAAGAAATTTTCGGTACCCAGGTAGTTGATCCATGGATAGGGGGTTTTAGGCGTCGTGATGACATACTCCCTGTTGGCATCATCAAAATAGCCGAACTTCATTAGTATTCCTCCTTTGATAAGTAAAGAATAGCTTCCGGTCTAATCAATGGTATTATAACTTTATTTTAACATGTATTCAATATGAACAGCTATCCCTCTCTTTATTCTGTACAGCATCGACAGTACGGGCCGGATCCTGCACCCCTGACACGTCGTATTGATTTTTGGCCTGCAAGTGGTATAATCTTCTTCGTGACTAATATAAACCTGGAGGATAATTGATGAAGCTCGGAATTGTTGGATTGCCCAATGTAGGGAAAAGCACTTTGTTCAACGCGATAACCAAGGCCGGGGCGGAGGCGGCCAACTACCCCTTTTGCACCATTGAACCCAATGTCGGCATGGTAGCGGTCCCGGATGAACGGCTTGATGTACTGGCAAGGATGTATGACCCTGAAAAGATCACCCCGACCTTTATCGAATTCGTCGATATAGCAGGCCTGGTAAGGGGCGCAAGCCGAGGCGAGGGGCTCGGCAACAAATTCCTGTCCCATATACGCGAGGTCGACGCGATAGTCCATGTGGTGCGTTGCTTCGAGGATGATAACATCACCCATGTGGATACTACCATAGACCCGGTCAGGGATATCGAGACCATAAATCTGGAGCTGATATTCGCGGACCTCGAAAGCCTGGAAAGAAGGCTCGACCGTACGAAAAAGCTCCTTAAAGGCGATAAAAAGTATCAGGCCGAGATCGACCTGATGGAACGGATCAGGGAAAGCCTGGAAAAAGGGGTCCCTGCCCGCAGCCTAAGCTTATCCGAAGAGGAAGCGGAAATGGTCAGGCAGATGTTCCTTCTGACCTCAAAGCCGGTCATATATGCCGCAAACATATCAGAAGACATGATATCGACAGACTATGCCTCCAACCCCCTGGTGGAAAAGGTCATGGCCCATGCCGCCGGTGAAGGGGCGGAAGCCATAGTCATATGTGCAAAGATCGAGGAAGAGGTCGCAGAGCTGGACCAGGAAGAAAAGCAGGCATTCTTAAGGGAGCTCGGAATAGCCGAGTCAGGCCTGGATCAGCTTATAAAGCGCTGCTATCGCCTTCTGGGCCTCATAAGCTTCCTGACGGCAGGGCCCAAGGAAGTCAGGGCCTGGACGATCAAGAAGGGCACAAAGGCAGCCCAAGCTGCCGGCAAGATCCACTCGGATATGGAACGAGGGTTCATCCGGGCTGAGATCGTACCATATGATACCCTGGTCGAAGTCGGGTCCTACAATGCTGCCCGGGAAAAGGGCCTGGTGCGGTCTGAAGGCAGGGACTATGTCATGATGGACGGAGATGTGGTGCTGTTCAGATTCAATGTGTAAAAACACTGTCTTTTGGCACATGCATCGGATAATACGCAATTTAAAGGAGAAAATATAAAGGGACCTCATTATCCGATATGAAAATCCAAAGGACGGTGAAGCACATTGACTAAAAATGTAGGTGAACTTGACGCTTATCTGAGGATCACAGGCGGGTTGACGCTTTTGGGGATCGGCATTATAAGCTCATCGAAGTTCCTTACCTTTCTGGGCTCGATGAAGGTAGCTGAAGGTGTGACCAGATATTGTCCCATGTACCATCTGCTGGGCATGGACAGCCTGGACTGGGACCTGAAGCTGAAAAAGGCCGATCCGGAAGAAGCGGAAATACCGGATAACGCATAAAATAAAAAAAGGCATCATCGGGAGATCACCGATGATGCCTTTTATGTATCTGTATCAGAGTAACAGGGATTCCAGCCTGTCGACCATGTCGGAGAAGGCCTTAAGGGCTTCACTGACCGGCTCGGAGGTCGTCATATCCACCCCTGCAGCTTTTAGCAGGTTTACAGGATAATCCGAGCCGCCGCTGGACAGGAACCTGATATACCTCTCCACTGCAGGCTTGCCCTCCTTTAGTATCCTGCCTGCCAGGGCAGCGGCAGCGCAGAAGCCGGTCGCATATTTGTAAACATAGAATGACCTGTAAAAGTGCGGTATCCGTGCCCATTCAAGGCCTATTTCCTCATCTATCACCATCTCACTGCCAAAATATTTGGCATTAAGATCCCGGTATACGGAGGTGAATGTCTCTGCTGTCAGAGGCTTTCCGGCCTCGGCCATACCATGGACCAGCTTTTCAAACTCGGCAAACATCGTCTGCCTGTATACGGTGCCCCTGAACTGTTCCAGATAGTGGTTGATAATATATGCCTTTTGCCTGGGATCCTTGAGGGTCGCGAGGAGGTGCTCCGTCAGCAGGATCTCGTTCAGGGTGGAAGCTACCTCTGCTACGAAGATCTTATACTCAGCCTTCATATAGGGCTGGTTCTTATTCGACAGGTAGGAGTGGATCGCATGGCCCATCTCATGAGCCAGGGTGAAGGTGCTGTCAACGTTGTCATGATGATTGAGCAGCACATAAGGATGGGTGTCGTAGCAGCCCCATGAGTACGCCCCTCCTGTCTTACCTTCATTTTCTACGACATCTATCCAGCCGTTTTGGTAGCCCTCTCTCAGAATAGCTATATAATCATCTCCAAGGGGCTTGAGGCCTTCCGCCACTATCTCCTTTGCCTCTGAATAGGGGATCTTCATCTCGACATCCTTGACTATGGGAACATATACGTCATACATGTGCAGCTCATCCACACCAAGAGCCCGCTTGCGCAGCGAGACATACTTGTACATGGCAGGCAGGTGGCTGTGTACTGTTTCAATGAGATTGTCGTATACTGCCACAGGTACGTTTTCATCATCCAGGGAAGCCTCAAGATCAGTGTTGTACTTCCTTACCCTGGCATAGAAGATGTCCTTCTTGATGCTGGAGCTCAAGGTAGACGCTATGGTGTTTATCTGCTTGCGATATGTACTGTACAGAGCCCTGAAGGCATCCTGCCGCACCCTCCTGTCCCTGCTCTCCATAAACTGGATATACGAGCCCTTTGTCAGCTCCACCTCGTTGCCGTTTTCATCGCGGATCGTCGGAAAGCGCATGTCTGCATTGTTGAGCATGGTGTAAATATTGCCAGGAGCGGCGGCTACCTCCCCGGCCATGGCAAGGATCATTTCTTCACTGGCTGACAGGGTATGGACCCTCCTGCGGCTTATATCCCTCAGGTAGTGGTCATACTCCTCAAGACCCTTGTTTTCTGCCAGATACTTGTCCAGAGTCTCCTGGGGTATGCTCAGGATCTCCGGGACAACAAAGGATACTGCGCTTTCATACTCCACCATCAGCGCCTGGGCACGTTCCTCCAGGGCCTGGGCTTCACTGTTGCCATTGTCTTCATCCTTCTTCATCCTTGCGTATACGAACAGCTTCTCAACCTTCTGGGCCCCCCTGGCGACCAGGTCAAGCCCCTGCTTCAGGCTGTCCCCCGATTGGCCGAGGGTCCCCCTGACAGAGCTTATCCGGGGAAGCATATCCTTTACCTGCCTGAAATCCTCTTCCCAGGCAGCCTGGGTGCTGTAGATATCCTCCAGCCTCCACTTCAGATCCTCAGGTACTTCATTTCTTTTTGGAAGTCTTTTTGCTTCTGTCATATTTCCGGATTATATCCGTTTCCTCCCTTCACCCATAAAGATTTATAGTATCCGGCCTGCTTATATCATAGCTGCTGCATGAAAATAAAGTAACCGGAATGATAGTACATGCTGTATGCATATGTTTTATATATACCCAGGACATAAATATATATGACCGGGAAGGTGTATATATGAAAAGGCCGATGATTATGATGACCATACTGGCATGTGCATTTCTGTTATTGGCTTCGGGATGTACGGCTTCCCGCGGATCCCTGGGCCACGATCAGAAAACCGGCGATCCCGCAATGGAAAGCAGCTCCTACCTAACCAGGCTCAATGACCTGAAGGCCATAAACATAGCTGCAAACTTTCTTAAGGAGCATGGCCTCAATCCGTCATTCCAGGAAACCTTCATCCAGTATCACCTGGCATCCCATGTACCTGATGATATCCTGCCGGCTGATGAGAAAGCTCTGGATTATTTCGGAGAATACCTGGAGGTGAGGCTATACTTCAGTGATGATCCGGAAAATGCACCATGCAGGGAATGTACCGTAGTATATATAGATGATATAGGTAATGTACTTGGCTATACTCTGCCGGACTCCTGATGCCAAAGGAGTTCAGCCTTCATTATGACCTTGCCTTGCCCTGATGTTGACTATGAAGTTTTCATGGATCCTGAAAATCGCCATGTCTCCCTGTTTTACCTCAGGCCTCCCCTTGTTTGCGTCAAACAGGAGCATTCGTTCAACGTCATCCTCTATCACTATGACTTCATAATAGAGCAGCTTGTTGTCCTTGTACACAGGCTTGTCGGCGACTCTTATCACCCTGGCCTGTATCTCCCTGGACCTGCCGTTCACTATATCGGAAACGAACCTGTAATAATACCAGACGGGCAAGGTATAAATCAAAAGCAAAAACAGGCTTATACAAACCCCTACCGAGAGAAAAACGGCACCGATCCATTGCTCCAGCCGGGTCATAAAAGCCAGGGCAATAGCAAGAAACAGCACCAACACCAGTATTGCGGTGATCAGATTGCTTTTGAACTGTTTATGCACCTGAAGCTGTTCCTCTTCACTGTACATCATTTCCCTATCACTCCGTTACATTGAAAATACTTGATATGAGATTTATAGTCATTATACCATAGCAAATGCAAACGCGCATAAGTCATTTTCCAAACAGCCTTCTCAAGCATTATCGCCCGGACCTGTCATATAAAACTGAATTCAAAGCATCACTCCTATTCTGTCACCCAGGACAAGCTCATCCGGCACAGCATGGCAATCATAGGCCAGTACCCATACACCGCTGTTGGCTGCTTCCCTTACGGCATCGCCAAACTCCCTGTGCATGGCGTCATTGGGTGTAAAATGATCCACGCCCCGCATCTGGACTACGAATATGATATAGGACTTGAACCCTGCCTTTCTGGCTGCGATCAGCTCTTTTACATGCTTGACGCCCCTGACAGTAGGTGCATCGGGAAACATGGCGACTCCTCCGGCCTCCAGGGTCACGCCTTTTACCTCGATAAAAGCCTTCTCATGATCTGTCTCTATATAGAAATCGAATCTGGAGTCTCCAAACTGACACTCAGGCCTTATCAGGGCTACCTTTCCTGACAGGCCCGGCAGCTCAAGGCCGCCCGCGAGGGCTTCCTGCACCACCTTGTTGGGTACCTGGCTGTCTATGTTTACGATCCTGTCGCCCTTTTTGACAGCTATCAGAGAATATCCTGTTTTCCTTGCCTGGCCCGCATGTTCCTGCAGATAGCAGACAGCGCCCGGCACCAGGAGCTCCTTTAGCCGGCCCGTATTCTTGACGTGCACCCTCTCTTCCTTGCCCCTGACGGCCACATGGGCTATGAAGCGGTTTATGCGCTGTAAAAATATGCCTGTCACTATGTCTGGATATTTCATCAGCTCATCCTGCCTGTTTCAATTCCTGATCCGGCTGCAAGACAAGTTCGCCGGCAATATCAAAAACCCTGCTTCATTATACATTCTGCAGGGCTTGCTTGCAATCAGTACCGGATCCGTCATGTCTTCAGCCTGGCTCATGGCTGCCGGGCTTATAGGCATATGACCTTTCCAATGAAGGATTCGGTGCGCTTCATCCTGGGCGCAGTGAATATAGCCGAAGGCACGCCCTCCTCCACTATCTCCCCTTCGTCCATGAAGATGACCCGGTCGGCCACCTCCCTTGCAAAGCCCATCTCATGGGTCACGATTATCATGGTCATGTTATCCCTGGCCAGGTCCCTGATCACGTTCAGGACCTCCCCCGTCAGTTCGGGATCCAGGGCCGAGGTAGGCTCGTCAAAGAGGACGATCCTGGGTTTCATAGCCAGTGCCCTTGCTATGGCGACCCTCTGCTTCTGCCCGCCTGAGAGCCTGGAGGGGTATACATCCTTTTTATCACTCAGCCCCACCTTTTCAAGAAGGTACAGGGCATAATCCTCCGCTTCCCTTCTTCCGACCTTTGCGACTGCTATCGGGGCCTCGGTTATGTTCTGCAGAACGGTCCTGTGAGGAAACAGGTTGAAGTTTTGAAATACCATGCCGGTTTTCCTGCACAATTTACGCAGCTGTTTGTCAGGAGCATACCTGACAGAGCCACTGCCGGTTTCATGGGCCATGGGCTCGTTTTCGATATATATGGAGCCTTTGTCGATCATGTCAAGATTGCATAGGCATCGCAGAAGGGTGCTCTTCCCAGAGCCGGAGGGGCCGATCACGGCAACCACTTCCCCTTCCCTGACTGCAAGTGAGATGCCCTTCAGTACCTCAAAGCTTCCGAACCGCTTATGGATGTTGTTGGCTTCTATCACATACATGTCTCTTCACCCTCCTACTCATAGGCTCCGAACCTTTCCTCCAGAAGTTCGAACAGCTTTGTCAGCGCAAAGGTCATGACCAGGTAAAACGCTGCCGCTGCCAGGAAAGGTGTTGTAACGGCATCCCTGGAAACTGCTATCTTGGTTGCCCTCAGGAGCTCTCCGACTCCGATCGCATATACCAGGGCCGTATCCTTGACGAGCGTGATGGCTTCATTGCTGACAGGGGCCAGGACCCGCCTGGCCGACTGGGGCAGTATTATCCTGAACATGGTCTGCAGGTAGGTGAACCCAAGGACCTTTGCCCCCTCATACTGCCCCTTGTCTATGGACTGGATGCCCCCGCGGAATATCTCGGCAAAGTATGCCGCATAGTTCAGGACAAAGGCTATACAGGCTGCCGGCATCCGGTCGAGGGTGATACCAAAGTAAGGCAGGCCGTAATATACAAAGAACAGCTGGAGCAGCAGGGGCGTCCCCCTGAGCAGCCATATATATATGCCAACGGACTTGCTCAACACCTTGTACCTTGATATGCGGCAAAAGGCCAGGACCAGCCCTAAAGGCAGAGAGCACATGATCGTGATCACAAATATTTCAAGGGTCACCAGGGTGCCTCCCAGGAGGGAAGGCAATATGCTGAAGATGTATTCTGTCATTTTACGATGTCTTCTCCAAACCATTTGATCGATATTTGAGACATGGTCCCGTCAGCCTTGAGTTCCTTGAGTATTTTGTTGAACTCCTCCACCAGGCCTTTGGCGTCAAGCCTCATGCCGATACCATATTCCTCCGTCCCGAAATTGTCCTCCAGCACCTTGTATATGCCCGGATTTTTGGTGAAATAGTATTTGCCAAGGATCTCATCAACGACTACTGCATCGATCCTGCCGGCCTTCAGGTCCTGAAGGGCTTCAAAATTGCCCGGGTACTCTACCATCTCTCCCAGGGACTCATAGGTCTCCACATCGGCCATAACGGCCTCTTTTGCACTGCTCTCCGTCTGCAGGCCGACCTTCTTGCCCGCCAGGTCAGCCTTCCCTTTTATGTCGGAATCCATCAGGACTACTATGATCTGCCTATTGTCAAGATAGGGATCTGTAAATGCCATTTGCTTCCTGCGCTTTTCGGTGATTGTAAGGCCGTTCCAGATCATATCGATGTTGCCGCTTTTCAGTTCAAACTCCTTACTGTCCCAGTCGATGGGTACAAACTCCACATCGACACCCAGACGTTTGGCGACCTCCTTGGCCACATCTATGTCAAAACCGACCAGGTTGCCGTCTTCATCCCTGAAGCCCATGGGCGCAAACCCATCGTCCAGCCCTACCACGAATTTGCCCGCGGCCTTCACATCCTCGAGAGTAGACACCTTTTTCGATGCAGGCCCGGCACATCCAGCCACCACCGCCGCTGCTGCGAGCATGCATATGATCAGCACTGATATCCTTTTTATCATGTTAGTACCCCCTAAATATAAACTGTAAATCGATATTCATAATTATACTTTAGTGTGGTAAATTTGTAAAGTGCTAAATTCAACTTTATATAGCATTGTCTATAAACCCTATACCCTTTACTTCTCAACCTTAAGGATTTAAAAGAAAAATCAGCCCCTGAAGTCACCTGGCTGAATATTTTTATAAGAGATATTTATTTGCAAATTGCTTATCAGCTCGAAGTGGTTGCGGTCAAACCTGATGATCCCCTCATCCCTCATCAGGGAAAGCTCTCTTGACATGGCACTTCTGTCCACTGAAAGGTAATCTGCCAGCTCCTGACGGTTGAAGGGGATGGTGAAGGAGTTGCTGCCTGCCCTGATGGCATACTCGGACAGAAACGACAGGAGCTTCTCCCTGGTTGTCTTCCTCGTAATATGATCTATCTTCTGGGTCAGCATTAAATTCTTTTTTGCCAGGATCGCCAGCATGTTTTCTACAAGGCGGTTATGGAAGGGACAAATCTTTTCGCAGGGGCTGATTATACGCTTGTAATCCAGGAACATGATCTCCGACTGCTCTGCCGCTATGACGCTTAAGGGCAGGGTCTCGATCCGGGCATAGGAAAAGGCTTCGCCGAATATGCCTCCGGCTTCGAACTTGGCGATTATGGTGCGGTTGCCCCAGAAATCCTCCTTGACGATATGGACGCTCCCTGACAGGATCAGGCCGATAGACCGGACCTTGTCCCCCGCCCTGAATACGAATTCGTTCTTTTCAAAACATTGGATCTGTGCAGACAGGCAATGGATAAGTGCCTTTGCCTCAGCTTCGCTTATCCCGGCAAACAAGGGGCTTCTCAATATATGCTCTGAAAAATCGGCCATAATTTCACTCCTTTGTTGCAAATGCAACAGAATAACACTTCTAAGTGTAGTATAATCAGCAGGTAAAAGTCAAGAGCTTAAGGAGTGAAAACAATGCTGAGAAGGATAATCAAGATCGACAATGAAAAGTGCAACGGCTGCGGCCTTTGTGTCAAGGCCTGCCATGAAGGTGCCATCGGGCTGATAGACGGCAAGGCCCGCCTGCTCAGGGAAGACTACTGCGATGGCCTGGGCGACTGCCTGCCCGCCTGCCCGACAGGGGCTATCACCTTTGAAGAACGGGAGGCTGCTCCATATGATGAGGAAGCGGTAAAAGCTCACCTAAGGCAGAGACAGGCGGAGACAGGCTTTGCCGGCGGATGCCCGGGAAGCCATGCCCATGTGTTCAACCGCGGCGAAGCCCATGAGCCCTGCACTGCCAATGAGAATATTGAAAGCGAGCTTTCCCAGTGGCCTGTGCAAATAAAGCTGGCCCCGCTGAAAGCACCCTATTTTGACAATGCAAACCTGCTGGTCGCAGCGGACTGCTCTGCCTATGCCTATGGCAGCTTCCACAGGCGGTTCATCAGGAACCACGTCACCCTGATAGGATGTCCAAAGCTCGATATGGTTGATTACAGCGAAAAGCTGACTGAGATCATACGAAACAACAATATAAAAAGCGTAACCATAGTCAGGATGTCGGTACCCTGCTGCGGCGGCATAGAGTACGCAGCCAGGATGGCCCTGCAGAACAGCGGCAAATTCATACCCTGGCAGGTAGTGACCATTTCGCCTGACGGCAGGATCATTGAGTAAGCAATAGAGTATATATCTGAGGGAGTGTATATATGAGCGATATGTTTTGTTTCCAATGTGAACAGACAGCCAAAGGTTCAGGCTGCACGGGCAGTATGGGTGTCTGCGGCAAGCCTGCAGGCAATGCGATCCTGCAGGATAAGCTGACCGGAGCCCTTATCGGGCTGGCAAGGGCGGCCCAAAAGGCAAAGCCCGCTGCCTCCACCCACCGTGTCATGCTTGAAGGCCTGTTCACTACTATAACCAATGTAAGCTTCGACGATGAGACCGTAGAACTGCAGATAAAGGCAGTGCGCCGGGAGAAGGCAAGGCTGGCTGATAAATATATAACGAGTTCAAAGGATTTTGTGCATTTTGAGGATTATGACATGGAGGGCCTGTGGAATGCCGATGAGGATATCAGGTCCCTTAAATCCCTCATTCTTTTCGGCCTGCGCGGCATGGCTGCCTATGCATATCATTCTCTGATGCTGGGCTATTCCGATGATGAAGTGAACAGCTTCTTCTATGAGGGGCTGTATGCGATCGGCGAAGACTGGGGCATGGACCGGCTCCTGCCCGTAGTGCTGGAAACCGGCAGGGTCAACTTCAAATGCATGGAGATGCTGGATCGGGCCAATACGGAATCCTATGGCACACCCGTGCCGACCGTGGTGCCTTTGTCCATTGAGAAGGGGCCTTTCATCGTTGTGTCAGGCCATGATCTGTGTGACCTGGAGCACCTGCTTATCCAGACCGAGGGCAAGGGCATAAACATATATACCCACGGTGAAATGCTGCCCGCCCATGCCTACCCCAGGCTTAAGGCATACAAGCACCTCAAGGGCAACTTCGGCACAGCATGGCACAATCAGCAGAAGGAATTCATGAACATCCCCGGGCCGGTCGTGTTCACCACCAACTGCCTGATGCCTGTTAAGGACAATTACCGTGACCGCATATTCACGACAGGAGTCGTTCAATATCCGGGCCTTGCCCATATAGGCGAGGATAAGGATTTCACACCTGTCATAGAAAAGGCCCTAGAACTTGGCGGATATGCCGAGGACACGCTGGTGGCCGGTATGAATGGTGGAAGTCAGGTAACGACGGGCTTTAGCCATGGATCTGTCCTTTCATTAGCTGACAAGGTGATAAACGCAGTCAAGGCGGGCAAGATCAGCCACTTCTTCCTGGTAGGCGGCTGCGACGGAGCAAAAAGCGGCCGCAACTACTATACGGAGTTTGTCAAACAGACTCCGGAAGACAGCATCATCCTGACCGTGGCATGCGGCAAATACCGTTTCAATGATCTGGACCTGGGCACGATCGAGGGGCTTCCGAGGATCATGGACATGGGACAGTGCAACGATGCCTACAGCGCCATCCGGGTAGCTCTTGCCCTTTCAGAAGCCTTTGACTGCAGCGTCAATGACCTGCCCCTGACCCTCGTACTGTCGTGGTATGAGCAGAAGGCCGTCTGCATCCTGCTGACTCTGCTCTACCTGGGCATGAAAAATATCTTCCTCGGGCCCTCCCTACCGGCCTTTGTCTCTTCTAATGTGCTCAAATTCCTGGTCGAAAGCTTCAACATCTCTCCCATCAGCACACCGGAAGAGGACCTGAAAAAGATACTGGGCAGATAAAAAGCGATAAGGCCGATTGCGATGCCGCCGGCTTGCCAAAAGGCTTCAGCCGGCGGCTATCAAATCGACCCTGATGGTACTAATTCGCTGTTGACAAAGTTTAAATTATGTCTTATTATAATAAGGCACCGATAAACGGATGCGATATGGGGAGTTAGCTCAGCAGGCTAGAGCGCCACGTTGACATCGTGGAGGTCGTTGGTTCGATCCCAATACTTCCCACCATCATATCGCGGGGTGGAGCAGCTGGCAGCTCGTCGGGCTCATAACCCGGAGGTCGAGGGTTCAAATCCCTCCCCCGCAACCATATCGAGAGTTCATAACGGATATGAGTTATGAACTCTCTTTTTTGTTCATTTAACCTCTGTTGCTGTTCTTATTCGTCTTTTCAAATACCTTATCAAGAATCGGCACCATCAAGGCGGCGACAAATCCGCCCGAGTAGCCGTTGTTGTATAGGTTCATGCCAGCATGCAAAAAGGTAAGGTTGGTAGTAAATATAATATGTATTCCGCCGGCAATCATGCCCGGTATAATACCATAGTGACCGCTAATCGGAGCGAGCGTCGTGCCAAAGAGGGCAGCCAAAAGAGCCGAGGTTGAGCTTACGTCATGGATGCTGAAAAAGCCGATCAAGAAAACGCCTGTCAATATCGGGATGACATTGAAAGGGTGCTTTCCCGATGCGCCAAAACCTGCGACGGTGAAGATCCCTCCTATAGTTGGGCCGTTTAGCTCTCCTCCGACAATAAGAATATAGAGCGTTGAAAGTATACCCAAAACCGCCATATTGATCAATACCAAACCGATACCGTAACCATTCAAAAAGTCGGCGCATCCCCGTCCGGATTCGCGAAGAAGTTTCATATAGTCTTTGAAAGACAGGCGATTAAGGCACAATCCGGCAAGCAGTATTAGCGAGAACAAGGAAAAGATGAAGATAGCAAGCGGTTTGTTGTTTCCACCCGAAACGAAGTAAACAGGATTGACTTCCACCCCGAAGCTCCTTAAAAAGGCAATGCACAAGGTGCCTACGATTCCTGCCGTAAAACCTATGTTATACAGGCTGAATCCCTTGTGAAAGCCGTAAAAATGCTTTGCCAGAAGCGGCATTACAAAGCCCGTAATAAAACCGGAAAGCACTCCAAAAAGTATACCCAAGTAAACGGGCAGTCCGACATTAAAGGTGACCTCGCTTACAAGCGGAGCAAGCGCGGTTCCGAAAAGAGCAACTGGAACGAGCGTGCGAAACGGTGTATTGCTGATCCTTGCATAAGCCAGCACACCCAAGATTATTGGCGTCGAATTATAAATGTTTTTTCCGAAAAGAGAAAAGCCGGCAATGGTAAAAACCGCTGCAACGATAAGTCCGTTAATCCGTACCTTGCTGATTTTTATCACCAAAATTGCCTGAAGCACCATGATTGCGGCGTTGACTAACGTTGCTCCAATATTTGCGATATGAAAATAATCAGTGATAAGGTTTGATGAAGAGGCGAGGATTTTAATATTCCCGCTCAATATTTCTTTGGGCGTATTAAAGAAAAACGCAGTAAAAAACAAAGCGGCCGTAAATAAGGTGAAATACAGATACAGTATTTTCTCTGAAGCGTCAAGTACTTGTCCGTGTTTTGATTTATCAGGCATCGTTTTACCTCTTGTCATAAAATTTGGCGGAGAGGTGCTGCACTGAGCCCTGGTAATTTTGGTCGGCTTTCGCTATCAAAATAATGCTAAAATGTTATATGTATATTAAATAACATTTAGTTTCAACCAGTATCAGCTTTAGCTTCTTCCTTGAAGTATCGTGCATACCGTTACTTATCGAAAAAACCAGGTGTCGAGCGCTGGCTTCTGTCAGCAATGATCATGATTTCTTTCCTAACGATTTGTCTTGCATGGTTCTGAATCGGTTGCCCGTTTCCCAGATCCTTAATAATTGCATTTCTATCGATTTGATATTCTTCTTAGCTGTTTATTTTTACGCATTACACCTTGCTCGGGGTAGTATATACCATTTGCAGATTATTAGCAATATATCACACAGAAAAATAAAAGTCAACCTATGATCAGATCCGTAATCTACCCCCGGACCATAACAAGCCGCATAAGCAGCTGTTTTATGCATTCATATACTGACTATACTATCCTATATACTTAAAGAGAATCCCCCGGCGGCGAGGGATTCTCCCAAAAGGACCCGCGGCAGGTCAACTGCCGGCCGTAAGATACCCGATATTTGCATGGTCACTCAAGCTTAATCGCTGCACACCCAAAATGCCGGCAGACTGCTTGACCGCCGCAAATCCTTGTACACTTATTATGACCAGCGGCTGCAAAAATAAAAGTGAGTAATTATGTAAACACTATGGTCGTCCTGTCTCCAATGCCAGATCACAGAACCTGAACCAAATCTTCACTCATATATATATGTCGCTTTTCTGTCGTTAATTCAGCTCATCCAGGGTCAGGCTGAAACTTGGTACAAACCTTTCCATGAAATACTTTACTTCCGGCATGTTCAGGCTGTTAAGATCCCGTATGATGGACTTTTCCGCCTTGATGAACTCCTGGTTTCCTGCTTTCAGCTCCTCAATGCATTTCAGGTAGGCACAGATTTTGTCTGCAGCCTTGACCAACTGCCAGAGGTCTTCGTCCTCCTCTGCGGGGAAGAAAACCTGGCTGTAGTCGGCCTTCAGCTCATCAGGCAGCATGGAGAACAGCCTTTGATTCGCTACTGCTTCGATTGCCTTGTAAGCAGTCTTGATCTCGGGGTTGAAGTATTTTATCGGGGTAGCCAGATCTCCGGTGATCACTTCGCTGGCCTCGTGATAAACCGCCAGCAGCAGGACCTTCTGGGGGTCCGTGTCCCCATTGAAGCACCTGTTTCTTATTACCGCCAGACTGTGGGCTATCATGGCTACCTGGAGGCTGTGCTCCTGGATATTCTCATCCCTCGTGTTGCGCATCAGCCCCCAGCGCTTGATGTATTTCATCCTAGACAGATATGCAAAAAAATGGCTCAACTGCCGATCCTCCTTATAAAGCTTGATTTTCCTGTAATATATTCTGCAAATGAGCCCGGTATCCTCTATACCTTTACCTCTACAGTCTCAAAGTATGTTGAACCTGCCTTCCGGCTTTGATAAAGCAGTGTCTGCCCCTGGCCCAATAGGACAGAATTGCTTTTAAATAGAGGCTTTTGCTATAGTAGGCATATGGACCCATGGGTATATTGTCAACGACCTGTGGCGCTGGTATAATATCCGTGAATGTGCAGAGTAGGAATGGTGCGTTAAGTGTTAGGGGATGGGAAGTTGCCCCTAAACGAAGGGTCTTGTGCCCGCGATACCCTTCCGCGTCCGCTGCCACAGTCAGGAGAATTTTCCGGCACTACTCTCTTTGGCGTGGCACCCGTCTGCCATACTGAAGAGAGGAGGTGTTGAAATGATAAAAAATCCTGTCAGGAAAATAGTATATGCCGGTGTTTTCATAGCGCTCAACATCATATTGACCAGGCTTTTCAGCTATTCCGTCAAAATCGGCGGCATCACCGGGGTTCGTCTGAACGTCGGAGAGGTACCGCTGGTCTTGAGCGGCATCCTGCTGGGCCCGGTATATGGCGGCATAACAGGAGCCGCTGCTGACCTGCTCGGCTTTCCGATAAACCCCCAGGGCGCCTACTTCCCAGGGTTTACCCTGTCGGCCGCGCTCATGGGCCTGGTGCCAGGTTTATATGGAAAGCTTATTAAAGGTAAGTGGAGCCTGCTGCATATTTCTCTGGCCGTCATAGTGACAACAGTGCTGACATCTACAGTGCTGAATACCCTATGGGTATATATCCTGTCCGGAAAGGCTGTTGCAGTCCTGCTCCCGCCCCGTATAACTGCAAACATAGTGCTTATACCTGTATATATCTTTCTAATCAGCCTGTCACTCAAGCTATTCAGCAAAATCGACAGCAGGCCATAGGGCAGCAGACTAATGGGCACCAGTTAAAAGAGCGACCAGTTAACAACAAGCTATGTTGAATCAGGCTATACGACAGTAACATACCATAAATCGAAAGCCCGGTTTCCCCGGGCTTTTTACATTCACCTAATCCGCTTTTTCAAACCTGCTCAGCAGGTACGATGCCGCACACCCTGCGGCCAGAAGCAATATTCCAAGGATATACTCGATCTTCAGCATGAACCCGGGGAATATGAGCACAATCGACCCCAGTACAAAGCCCAGGATCCCGTAATAGGTATACCCATAGGCCTTTTTGAACAGCAGGGTGACAAGCTTGGCAAATGCGGCCACGCTGACGGCAAAGCCGATCCCTACGGGCAGGAGCACTGGGATATCAAATACCGGCACCGCATCTATTATCGGCTGATAGGTCCCCAGATACATCATGATAAAGGCTGCGCTTATGCCTGGTGTAAGTGTCCCTATGCCCAGGATCGCACCGCTTATTGCAAGCAGAAAAAAGTCGGGCTCGACAACTGCGCCGGGTCCTGCAGTCTCGTTCAGGATATACAGCAATACAGCCAGGGTCAGGGTGGTGAAAAAGGCGATTAAGTATACCGGCCGAAAGCCATGTTTGTTGGCCTGCTTTCTCACTGACGGAAGGGTCCCGAGCATGAGGCCTATGAAGAGGTATTTCACCTGGACCTGGTAGTTTTGAAACAAGTGCCCCATCAGCCTGGTCAGGCTGAGAAAGCCAAAAGCAGCTCCCAGGGCTATCGGGAGAAAATACAGGGCTTGCTTTTTGAACTCCTTGAAAATATTGGCGATGGCGTAGGTCAGCCTTTCGTATATACCGAACATGACGGCAAAGGCCCCGCCGCTCACCCCGGGGGCTATGCCGCTTGCCCCTATGATGAAGCCTATCAAAAAGTTGTATAGGAAATCCTTCATAACATACCTCGCTGGTATCAGGCAGTACACACCTTTATTTTTGCGATCCGTTTTTCTTCTACCTTTTCGACTTTGAATACTATGTTGTCCAGCTCTATTACCGGTTTTTCCTCTTCACCAGGTATTTTGCCCAGCTGGCTTATCAAAAAGCCGCTCAAGGTCTCATAGTCATCTGTGGGTAGTTCGATCCCTATGAGGTCCTGGACCTTGTCCAGGCTTATGGAGCCGTTGAAGATATATGTCGAATCGTCGACCTTCTCAAACTCGGTCTCCTCTATGTCATACTCGTCGAATATGTTGCCGACTATCTCCTCAAGCAGGTCTTCTATCGTAATGATGCCTGCAGTTCCGCCATATTCATCAATGACGACCACCATATGGACCTTCTTGAGCTGGAGCTCCTGGAACAGCTCATTCAGCTTCTTGGATTCCGGTACGAAATAAGGCTCCCGGATAAGCTTGCGCAAATCGAATCCCGCAGTATCCTCTGTTGCCAGGAACTGGATTATATCCTTGACATGGAGTATGCCTATTATATTGTCGATGCTATCTTCATATACCGGTATCCTTGTATACTTTTCGCTGCGGATGAGGTCTATAAGCTCATCAAGGTCTGCATCGACAGGCAGGGCCGCGATCTGGGTCCTGTGGGTCATGATGTCCGACACTACCTTATCATCGAACTCAAATATATTGTTGATGAACTCCTTCTCTATTTCATCGATCGTGCCCTTCTCCTCGCCGACATCGATCATCATCCGGATCTCCTCTTCAGTGACCTCTTCCTCGTCTGCATTCGGGTTGCCGCCGAATACTCTTATGAAAAAATTGGTCGAAATCGTGAGCAGCTTGACAAGGGGCGCCGTTATGACCGAAAGGAACCTCAGGGGGTCGACTACTCGCATGGCCAGCCGCTCTGCGCTTTGCATGGCCAGCCGCTTTGGCACCAGTTCCCCGAACACCAGTGTAAAATATGATAGTATCAAGGTGATCAGCACTACTACCACAGGCTTTATCAGACCACGCGACGCAGCCAGGCCCAGGCTCTGCATATAATCAACCAGCGTGTCGGCAAAGGTTTCGGATGCGAATGCGCTGGATAACAAGCCAGCCAGCGTGATCCCGATCTGGATGGTGGACAGGAACTTGCTGGGTTCGCCAAGCAGCTTCCTGAGTTTTATGGCCTTCTTATTGCCCTCTTCAGCCATGAGCCTTATCCTGGTGTCATTCAGGGACACAAGGGCCATTTCAGAAGCAGCAAAAAAAGCATTCAGCAGTATCAGCACTATCAAAACTATTAACGATATCAACATTTGGCTTGATCCTCCCAAAACAACATAAATAAAAAGACAAAAAACCTCCGGCTCTGATCAGGGCCAGGCTTTTTGCCTCAATCCTTATTGTCTGCGTTTGGGTTGCCAGTCTTACTGCCAGGGTTATCGTCCATTGACTTGTTTTCACCGCCTGTTAGAAATGTTTTGCCAATATTATAACATATCTTTTGTGATAGTAAAGCATATTCTATGTCAGGCTCAGCCTGCTAGACGTGGAAGCAGCTGCCGCCTATGAACTCTCTCAATATGGAGTTATTAGGTATATCCGTGGCATCAAGGTCAACAAAGTACTTGAGGAACTTCCTCAGCCTGTTTATCTCGGGGAAATACCTGTGATCGTCCGGGATATCCTCCAGCAGGCTGAGGATGTATGGTTTCAGTACTGCCAGCTCATATACAAGGGCTGAATTCAGCATGATGTCCGCAGACTCCTGGAAGGGGAATATATACTTCTCCTCGCCCCGCCTCACGGAAGCCCACATGTCAAGGGTCGCCTCTATGGATGTGCCCCTGAACTGATGGTCCCTGACCATGCGCCTGATAAGCCTTGTATCCGTGGTCGGTATCCGGTTGTGATCATCGATATTGAGCTGCGTAAGGGCACTGATATATATCTTGTACTTGTTTTCCCTGGGTATCATTTCAGTCAGCTTTTCATTGAGGCCGTGTATGCCTTCAACGATTATCGGCTGGTCCTCATTCACCTTGATCTCTGTCCCCGTATACACCCTTTTGCCAAGAGAGAAGTTGTAGGTAGGGATCTCAACCCGCTGGCCCTGGATTAGCCGGGTCATCTGTTCGTTGAACAGCTCCAGGTCTATCGCATCGATCGATTCCAGGTCCCTTTCGCCCTTGTCGTCCATGGGGATATCATCCCTGTCCAGATAATAGTTGTCCATGGATATCGGCACGGGAAGGAGCCCGTTGACCATCATCTGGATCTTCAGGCGCTGGGCAAAGGTGGTCTTGCCCGAGGACGACGGGCCTGCTATGAGCACAAGCCTGATCCTGTCCTTCTGGCGGGCTATTTCATCGGCTATAAATGCGATCTGCTTTTCATGCTGGGCTTCACAGATCCTGATAAGCTCGCCGCCCCGGCCTTCCTCTATCCTCCTGTTGAGGTCGGCTATGTTCTCGATATTGATGATTTTTGCCCATTTTTCAGACTGGCGGAAGATGGTGAACAGCTTGGGGCTGTCCTTAAAAGGCGCCAGCTCACTGGGGTTTTCCTTGTCAGGATACCTCAGGACTACACCGGGCAGGTAGAACTTAAGCCCAAAGGTTTTGAGGCAGCCCGTGGACGGAACCATATAGCCGTATAGGTAGTCGTACATCCAGCCGCATTTGTAAAGCGATATTTTGTCCTCCGTCCGGTATCTGAGCAGGTCCAGCTTGTCGTCAAAGCCCATCTCCCTGAAGATCCTGCCCGCCTCTTCGACCGGCATATCTATTTTGACGAAAGGCTCGTCGGCCTCAACTATTTTCCTCATCTGGTGCTCTATCCTATGCACCTGCCTGGGCGTAAGTGTAAAGTCCCCGTGGACTTCGCAGTACAGGCCGCCCCCGAAGGAATGCTCGATCGAGACCTTGCAGTCCGGGAAGACCTCCCTGCAGGCCCTTATAAAGACAAAGACCAGGCTGCGGATATAGATCCGCTGACCGTCCCCGGTCGTTATATCTACAGGCTCCAGGTCGCAATCTTCATGCAGCCTGTAATTAAGCTCCCTGATCTGGTTGTTGACCATCACAGCTATGATCCGGCTGCAATCTACCGTAAAAAAATTCGATAGTGCTTCAATGGCAGTCGTACCCTTGCTGGCGCTGATCGTCTTGCCCTGATATATGATGTTGATTTGCTCCATTTCCTTTCACCCTTCCGAACAGAGTCTATACCGGATATTTTGCCGGATAGGCTGATAAATTATGGTTGTTCCTTCGGCCTGTAGTATATGGTCCCGGTGACCGGCTTATAGTAGTTGGTCGCCAGGAGCTCTGAGGATACTTTTACGCCTTTTTGGTACAAGACCCGGTATGTATCCACCCTGTACCCCGGCCTTGACTTTACATAGACCACACTCTTGCCGGGCTCTGTCACATACCTGCCTTCCGTATCCTCGATCCGTTTGGGCTCGGGCGCAGGCTCCTCTGACAAAAGCCTGGTTTCAAGCCTGTATTCCCCGCTGTCTGGCAGTTTTTCGCCGTAGATCTCTACGCATACCAGGTTGTTCCTTCGATATGTCCGGATAAATACAGGGGTATCCCGGTTATTTCTGAATTTGAGGTCGACCCCGCCGTAATATACCGTTGCGTCCAGCCCCATTGGCACATATGACACCGGATAGGCGTGGTGCCACCGTTCAACTATCTCAAGCCCGGCCATGGCAGCGGCGTTGAACAGGGTGGTCGATGTCTGGCAGACACCTCCGCCATAGTCATCCTGAAGGCTTTTATCGGGCATGATGACCGGTGCCGGCAGATAACCGGCCTCCTTTGATCTGGAGCCTACTACCGCATTGAAGGAGAAGACCTGGCCGGGATCCAGCCTGAAACCGTTGATCTTGTCAAGGGACAGGACGATGTTGTGGATCCTGTTTTCTGTGCTGTCGAGGAGGTCCGTGGAAAAGGAAGCAACCAGGTCAGTTGCTTTGCTCAGGTCCTCCACTGTAAGCTCAGGCTCAATTGCTTCAGGCTCTATAGCTATCGCGTCCGCCCTATCACCCCTCCTGATGGCTTCCAAGCGGTCAATGGCAGCCTTAAGCAAGGCATCCGGGTCTACTCTTCGGCCGGTCTTTTCAGGCTTGAGGTTGGCAAATTTGACCTTTTCATCGGGACGAAACTCGATCGTCGCATTGACGGGCTCTATGTACAGGCTGTCTGCGATAGCCTGCACATACTCCTTGAGCAGGTCCAGGTCATACTTAAGGTCTGTGCTCAGCTTCACATTCTTCTGCCTGGCTGATTCGGCTGCAGAGTACCTCTGCCCGGGAGCGCCCTGCCGCCCCAGGCTGTACAGCTTGTTGAGCTTCTCTTTCCAGTCGATATATGCCTTTATCCGGGCATGATCAAGCTGCCAGCTTTTATCCTGGTATACGAACTCAAGCCTGTACCTGGAAAGCTCTGCTTCAGCCTTCTGCTTGAACAGACTTGCTGCTTCATTATATGTCATGCCCCCCAGGGCAATGTCATCCAAATATACACCCTCACAAAAGGTGTTTGAGCCGGCCGCTTTGGATATCTGCCTTATCCTCTGGTCCCGGGCTTGCTGCCCTCGTGGCCTGTTCTCCCGGCCGAACCGTTCCCTGACCCCCGGATCAGACGTACAACCGGCTGCAGCAAATACCGCCCCTGCAAGCATCACTATGCAAAGGAGCAATATCAGCTTGCCGAGCCAGGTTTTTCTGATATCGGTCCAGTCAGTCTCCCTATACATTCGATCACCGGATCTACTGTTCCTGAAGTGATGATATAACGGCTATGGCCGTATCCGGAACGTTTGTGATTATCCCGTCGACCCCTGCCATTGCCAGCGCCCTGATGTGCTCCGGCTTGTCTACTGTGAACGGGTTCATCAATATGCCATGCGCCTTGCAGCCCTGTACGATCGGCGGCTGTATGTTTACAAAGTAAGGATGTATGGCATCGGCGCCTACCTTTCTGGCATAATCCCAGGGCTCGACCAGGCCGGCCATATACAAGATCCCGGTTTTGATGCCTGGCTCTATCTGCTTTACGGTGAGCAGGCTGTAATGGTTGAAGGAAGATATGATGGCCCGTTCTGTCATACCAAAGGCCTTCAGGACATCCAGGGTCTTCTGCTCCAAGCCTTCATAAAAGATTGGCCCGGACTTCAACTCGACGTTCAGGATGCCGTCCCAGCCCTTCAGCAGGTCCAGCACCTCCTCGAGGGTCAGGATGGTTTCACCTCTGAATTCGGAGCCGAACCAGGAGCCAAAGTCCAGCTCTTTAAGCTCTGACAGCCTCATATCCTTGACCCAGCCTGACCCGTTGCTCGTTCGGTCAACCCTCTCATCATGGATTACTACGATATGACCGTCCAGGGTCAGATGGACATCAAGCTCGATACCGTCTGCTTTCATCTCGACCGCTTTTCTGAATGCTGCCCCGGTGTTTTCCGGCGCGTACGCAGATGCGCCCCTGTGGGCAAATATCACAGGCTTCTTCATTTTAAGTACCTCCTACATCTAATAGCATTTCTTAGCTTTTTGCTTTGCATACTACTTCATTATATATCCTGCACATAATAAAAAAATCCTCCCTGGGGGAGGATCGATTTTTTTCTATTTAGTGTCTTTGATCAAGGCAGCGTTCATCACAAACGGGTCGTTTAGTGATATTGTGTTTATCGTGTTGCCCTCTATACCTCCCGCTACGAACCTGACCTGCTTGATACTGGTCTGATTCCAAGGGTCTGTCAGCGAATTGACGATCGCGTAAAGATTGCGGATCAGAATATCGCTGTTGGAAAGGTGCTCATAGAAAGCTGGTGGTATGTTTATTATGGCGGTACTGTCGACCACACGGACCGTGAAGTTGTCAGCTTTCAGATACGGAGGCATTATCATAACACTGCCTTCACTTATGGGGCTTGATGCAAGCACTTCGATGATCTGATCCACCTTGCTGCCCCCGTTCCTGGCTACTGCCCTGTATTCCGGAATCAGCAGCATGCTGTTCGGATCCCCGAAGTAGACCTTGACGCGCGTTCCTATGAAATCGGGGAAGTCATCGATAGAAAGCCCCTGATCCAGGGATATCGAATGGATCGGAAGATCGGTGTATACACCCGGATCTGTCTCATAATATACCTTGATGAAATCTGTGTCAGGCAGGGTGGTAAGGCTGTATACCAGTGATCCCAGCAGGGCCCTCTCGGCATCTGTGCCGCCCTTGAAGTTGGTCTTCAGCTCCTTGGAGAAATACAGGGCTATGCCTTTGCCGTCCTCATCCTTCACAGTCTCTGTTTTATTAAGGATGGTCCCTTCGGGCAAAGTGGGGTACATGCCCTGGTCCAGACTGACAGGGCCCTTCAGCAGCTCCTCGACTATTGCCTGGGCATACTGCTTGTTGGTCACATTGATCGTCCTGACCTCAGGAAGCAGGAAAGTGCCTTCCTTGTCGCGGAAAAACAGCTCCCTGTCGATATACCTGATATCATCGCTCCCGGCCCTGGACTCCTGGGCGAGTATCTCCGGTATGCTCCTGGGATACCTGGTGAGGAGACCGAGCACCTTGCCATCCTTTTTGCCGTTATCGGTCAGCTCGTTGCTGTCGACATAAAGCTTTACATACTTGACTATCCCAAGCTCAACAAGGGAGTTGGTAAGCGCAGCCCTGGCGATAACCAGGTCTCCTGATTTTAAAAACTCCGCGGAAAGGTTGACTGTAAGAATGTTTTCCGCTCTGTCAAGCTTTATGAGCCTGGTCTCAGGGTGTATGACAGGGTGCAGCACATCAGATCTGGGGCCGTTGATGAGGCTCCTGACAACATCCTCCATCAGGTATTCGTCACTTGTTTTTGTAAACGATCTCACTTCAGGCGAAAGTTCATTGTGCTCCTTATCATAGAAATACAAGGCTGCATTGACCCGGGGCGGATTGAGGTTGTTCTGCAAGGGGGTTTGCGTAACGTTTTTGATCCCGGTCTCTTCCGGTTCTTCAACCGTATAATTGGTTTCACTTGTCTTTTCGGGATTGGTGTTCTTTCTGAGCGCGCAAGAACAGACCAGCGCCAATACCAGCAGCAGGCATAAAACCATAGCAAACCTTTTCATGATCTCGCCCCTCCTTTCCTACAGGTCTATCACCTGTATTGGTTTAAAAATACAGGCAGCCTGACTTTCCATATACCGTCGACATAGTCTACGGTCAGGACCTCCCTGACTTCCTTCCTGGAACCGTCGGCCTTGTTAATATAGTGTACTGTTACAAAAGCCTTGTTGCCCAGGTATTCTTCCTCGATCACAGGATTGTCCTCAAATTCGATCAAGCCTCCCACAACGGAAGGTATTTTCGTTTTCAGCTCGTCGAGTGACGGCAGGGTACTGCCATCCATCGTCTTGTCCGATAAAAACTTATATATAAAATTCCAATCCGGCTCTACCCTCAGGGCATTCATCACGAGCCTTACCGTCCTTGAAGGAGTCAGATTGGCATTTTGATTCCTTCCTATAGCCAGCATCGGTGAGTCCGGCGTCAGACTGCCGCCCTGATCCTGCAGCAGCCTTTCGGCCCCCATTTCCTTGTAGGACATCTGCCTGTTGCCCACCAGCAGCTTGACCTGGTTGACCCCGTCAAGGTATGTCAGGGAGTTGACTATGGAATATATGGCCAGGCGCTTCATATTGGCCTGGACCGCAGGCTTGTCAGCCTCGGCTACGTTTTCCTTTCCCGGCAGGTCCGCAAGGTTTATATTGCCTACAAAATTGTTGGTCAGATTGACAAACACGGTGTCGCCCTGGCGCGAGACATTGATAATATCCGTATCAGGCGGCATCACCAGGCGCCTTTCGTGTTTCTTCGGACCTTTCAGCAGCTCTTCCACTATCAGATGCTCTATAGACTGATTTTCCTGGACCACTGTCCGCTTTTCAGGAACCAGGTAATCTGCCAGCTCGTGCTTGAAGTACAGAGTGATCTCTGTTTCGTTTGACTGGGCATTGGGATCGATAGGAACAGGGCTGTTGGGACCTGGCGATTTTCTGTCATTGCTCCGCTGCCCTGACAGCATGGAGCATCCTGTCAGCGCAACTGCCAACAGCACTGCAGCTGTTATCACTGTTAACTTTTTGATATATCCCACCTGCCCTTCTTGGTAAAATTATAGACTAATAATTTTACGAAATAGTTAAGCAATATTAACAAAAAGATGAATACACCCATCATTGCTTGTATGGCAGCTCAACCTGGAAGGTCGATCCCTTGCCTTCCTCGCTTGTTACTCTTATATACCCGCCATGCATCAGCACTATGCGATTGGCTATTGACAAGCCAAGTCCGGTACCTCCTGTGCTCCTGGACCTTGCCTTGTCGACCCTGAAGAATCTGTCGAAGATCTTACTCAAGTATTCTGCAGGGATGCCGATGCCGGTATCGCTGATCTTCACTATGGCAAACTCCGGTGACTTGCTGATGCTGATGGTCACCCGTCCGCCCTCGGGAGTGTACTTGATCGCATTGTCCACCAGGTTGGATATCACCTGCTGCAGCTTTACGCCGTCACCTTCAACAACAACGTCTTCATCACTGTAAAGCTCCATGGTGATCCTTTTTTGTTCAGCCAGCAGCTGCAGGTTTCTGACCGTCCGCCTGGTCAGCTCGGTCAGCTCCACCGATTCCATTTTCTGTAGTGTGCTTCCCACGTTCTTGTCCAGCTGGACCAGGGTCAGGAGGTCTGTGATTATTGCATTAAGCCTGTCTATCTCAAAGTTGATATCAGCCAGAAACTCCTTGTAGATCCCGGGATCATCCATATCCATGTGGAGCAGGGACTCGATCAGCACCTTCATGGCGCTCAAGGGTGTCTTGAGCTCATGAGACGCGTTTGAAACGAACTCATTTCGGGCGTTGTCCAGATTCTCAAGCTTCTCGCTCATGATGTTGAACGCTGTCCCCAGCTGCCTGAGCTCATGGCTGCCGTGTATTTTTATCCGTTGGTTCAGATGCCCCTGGCTCATCTTCGTTATGCTGTCCGTCAGTTCCTTGATAGGCTGGGTGATTAAGCCTGAGATAGCGATACTTATCAGGATCACCGCCAGACTGATCGCAGCGGAGTATATCCTGTACAGCCTGCTTATCTCACCGAGCAGGGCATCGATATTCTCAAGGGAAGTGGAAATCAGGACCATGCCTATGATGCCGTCGGAATGATGGATGATCGGCGCGTATGAGTACATCACCCTTTTTCTTTCCGGAGGGTTGCCGGTATATATGTATAGATCCCTGGCCGGTACGAAATCACCCTTGAGAACGCTTACTATCTCGGGGTAGTCGCTTTTAAGATCCCGTCTTAGCAGGCTCACGCTTTGGAAGGAGTCATATTCAACCACGCCGTTTCTGTTAAGCACCAGGATACGAGTCGATTCACCCTCTATACGGCTGTACTCCTCACCTAAGCCCCTTATCTCATAATATATGTCGGGATCCTTATCATAGTAACTGTTGGCTATGGTCTGTGCTGTCTGCAGGGCATAGAGCTGAAATGACTTGCTTTTTTCATCGATATAGTCCTTCTCAAGTATCTGCATGATCGAAGCATCGATAACAAAGAAGCCGACTCCGGTTACTATCAGATAAGCAACTGCGATTTTCCAGCGAAGACTGGAAAAAATGCGCTTATTTATCCGCAAAGTAATATCCAACTCCCCATTTTGTAAGTATGTAGTCCGGACGTCCGGGGTCCTTCTCTATCTTTTCCCTCAGCCTTCTGATATGTACGTCGACAGTACGCAGGTCCCCCAGATAGTCGTACTTCCATACTGTTTCAAGGAGGTTCTCACGGCTGTATACCTTCCCGGGATTTTTCGCGAACAGCTGGAGCAAATCAAACTCCTTGGCAGTCAACTCTATTTCCTTGCCGTCCACCGTTACGCTCCTGTTTTCCACGTTCAGTGCCATGTTCTTGATCCTGATTATGCTCTCGCTGCTCGTGCCGTTCATGCGCCGGAACAAGGCCTTTATCCTGGCTTTCAGCTCCAGTATGTTGAAAGGCTTGGTGATATAATCGTCCGCTCCGTAGTCCAGGCCAAGTATCTTGTCCATATCCTCGCCTTTGGCCGTAAGCATTATCACAGGCACGTTCGACCGCTCACGGATCCGCTGCAGCACGGTCAGGCCGTTCAGCTTGGGCAGCATCACGTCCAGGATGACCAGGTCATAATGGTTGTTGTTGAACATCTCAAGTGCTTCTTCTCCGTCATATGCCGCATCTATCGCATACCCGTCCTGCTTCAGGCTGAATGTCAAGCCCTTTACTATGGATGGCTCGTCATCTACTATCAATAACCTCTTGTCCATAGGCCGCATTACCCTTTCCGAATTTTGGTTATATTTTATCATACCAGGGCTTCAAAATCAATTTTACCCGTAATTCAGCGGTCGCATACCGGATGATAGATATATACCTAGCTTGTGCATATCATGTCCTTCAACCCTTCAAAGGTTTTTTCGCCTATTCCGGACACGTTCATGATCTCCTCTATGCTTTTGAAGGGGCCGTTTTCTTCCCTGTATTTTATTATATTCCGGGCTCTGACGGGTCCGATGCCGGGAAGGGTCTCAAGGGTCTTTTGGTCCGCTGTGTTTATGTTCACCTTACCGGAGCCGGAGCCGGTCCCGTTATTGCCGCCGGCACCCGGATGCTCGGTGACTATCGGGGTGGCTTCCTCGCCTACCTTAGGTATATGATACATACCTTCGTCCCTGACCCTCTGTGCCAGGTTGACCCGATCCAGGTCCGCATCCGGCAGCGCTCCGCCTGCGAGCTCTATGGCATCAGCCAGCCGGTCCCCTTCTTCAAGGGTGATCACTCCGGGATGCCTGACAGCGCCTGTTATATATACCTTTATAATGCTGATCACACTGTCATTCGGTTGTGCCGTGACGCTTACGGAAGGCTCCGGTGAGCCTGTGGGATCCGCCACCGGCCTGATATCAGGGCCTGCAAGATTGTTGTCGTATATCAGTATGCCAGACAGGACTGCAATGATCAGGGCCATAGCGATAAAAAGCCGCTGCTGTATACGGTCAAGGTGAAACATGGCAAATCACCCCCTTTGCTATATTAAATTATATATTCCGCCAAAATTTTGAATTCCCTCTTTTAAGAGGGAAACTTTATGGGAATTTTGTGCAATTTTGACCTTTTGCATAGAATGGGCTGAACAGGCCGTATCCATGTGGTATAATAGCTATTGCAGCACAAGCCGGGTGATATCCAAGCTGACATACCAATGCATAAAGCACGCTATACAGAGGTGTAATATGAAGAAGTATATTGCAGCAACCATAATAATACTCATTTTACTATCAATCAGCCCGGTGATTACCGTATCCCAGTCCGTATATGCAGGCGAACCTCCTTCGCTGACTGCAAAAGGCGCGATACTTATTGAGCTGACTACAGGCAAGGTGCTCTACGGAAAAAATCCTGATGAAAAGCTTTATCCTGCAAGTACGACAAAGATCCTGACAGCCATGCTGGCTATCGAGCTCGGAGACCTTCAGGACACGGTGACTGTCGGAGAAGAGGTAAACATGATCCCCTGGGACAGTTCAAAGGCAGGTCTTCTCCCAGGCGAAAGGATGACCCTCGAACACCTGCTCTATGGCCTGCTGCTGAGCTCCGGCAACGATGCGGCCAATACCATAGCCGTGTATATAGCAAGGAAGGTCGGCGGCGATGACCTTTCTGTGAGCGATGCTCTTGCCTATTTCAGCCGCCTGATGAACGCGCGGGCCAGGCAGGCAGGCGCGCTGGACTCAAACTTCGTCAATGCCCACGGCTACCATGATCCTGACCATTACTCGACCCCCTACGACATGGCCATGATCGCGCGTGAAGCGCTCAAGCTGGATATTTTCCGCAAGGTCATAGCAACCACGACGATGAGATCGGCAGTCTTGGAAAATGGAAATCCCCGTTACTGGGTCAACACCAACAAGCTGATCCATCAAAACAACAAGGAATACTACGAGTACGCCACAGGAGTCAAAACAGGCTATACAGGCGAGGCAGGCAGTTGTCTGGTGGCTTCCGCTTCAAAGGATGGCATGGAGCTGGTCTCGGTAGTTATGAAAAGTGCCTCCGACCACCAGTGGGGCGAGTCAAGGGGCCTACTGGAGTATGGCTTCAACAACTTCGTGCGTGTGGAGCTATTTAAAAAAGGAAGCATCGCTGAGACGCTTCCTGTTGAAAACTATGCAGCCGACGATTGGGGCAGCCTGGCTGTTGAGATTACCGGCGAAACCATGGAAGTAGTTGTTTCAAAGGCTGACCTGGCCGTCATCGAGCGGATACTTAAGTGGGACGAGGACCTGGTCACATACGATCAGGGCAGCCTGCCAAGGCTGAAAGCTCCTGTAAAAAAGGGCCAGGTAGTCGGCAGCCTGAAATATATGCTGAACGGAGAGCTGCTGGGCCAGTCCCCGCTGGCAGCATCCCGGGATGTGAAAGCGCCGGTGCCGGTCGATACTGCGACTCCAGGCGGGATAAGACTGATCAACTACCTGGTCATGGCTGCATGCATAATAAGCGCCTATATGCTCTACAGGATGACTATCGCCAGGCTCAGGCGCAGAAGGCGCAGATACTATTACTTCTATAGATAAGGTCCTTCATCAGCCACAAGGAACACAATATAAAAAAAGGATGGTCGGCCATCCTTTTTTCATTATTGGGGCTCGCTGGACAGCTTCTGATGCCGGGCGTCCGCCCACAGCCTTTCCAGGTTGTAAAATGCCCTCTCCTCATGGTGGAAGATGTGTACTATGACGTCCCCATAATCGACCGCGATCCAGCGGCCGCTCTGGGCCCCGTCTACGTGACGGGCTGCCACTCCCGCTTCAGCCATCCGCCTGTCCAGCTCGTCATACAAGGCCTTGACCTGGATCTCGGACCGGCCGGAAGCTATAACAAAATAATCAGCCACTACGGTCAGCCTGCTTATGTCAAGTATGACGACATCGCCGGCTTTTTTCTCATCAAGTATGTTGGCTATTTCCTCTGCTAAACTCCTCGGGTTGTTCAATAGGCTTCCTCCTTTATATGATCACCGTTTGTCCCTTACCAGGGAAAGCAGCTCATTCCTTGCCTCGACCGTTGCCGGGTGGAGCAGTAAGCCGCTGTTTATGACATGGACGATCGAGATTTCCAAAGCCTTTAACAGCGCCAGGTCTATATCGGTAAAGGCTAGCTGCCTTATCTCCTCCACGCCGTCAAAACGGCGAAGCGGTTCTATATAGTCAGCCAGGCAAACGACCTTGTCAAGCAGGTTCATGCCTTTTTTACCTGTGGTATGGCAGGCTATGGCGCTCAGTATCTCATCATCGTCGATGCCGAACAGGTCCCTGGCCAGGCAGGCGCCCAGGGGGCCGTGAAGCAGGGCCCTGCTCGTTTTTGATATCTCATCGGTCTTTAGATCGTATTTTTTGCACAACTCCAGCATTTTATCATATGTCAGGCATTTGGCGCAGTCATGTATCAAGCCGGTCAGCTCCGCCTTCCCGGTATCCGCCCCATACTTTAGCGCCAGATCCCGTGCGCATACTGATACATTTACCGAATGTTCGAGCCTGCTTTCATCGATCAGGGTGCTGAGAATACGCAAGCATTCTGTTTTCGTCATCTATGATAACTCCCCTGTACAGTTGCTTCTGTGCAATATAGCTTTCTACCGGCTCGGGCACCAGATACTTGATGCTGGCGCCTTGTGCCGCCCTGCTGCGTATTTCACTGGACGAAATATCGGCCATTGGCCCCTGGATAAAGCTTATCCTTGCATCATACCTTGCTTTCAGAGATCCCGCCTCGGCTTTGAGCCGCTCATCACTGACCCCGGGCCTGGGATACACCGCAAAGGCGCACAGCCGGGCAACCAGTTCAAAGCTCTTCCAGAACTTCAGCTCCATCAAGGTATCTCCGCCAACTATGAAATATAGCTCCGGGCTGTCGGTGTATCTTTCCCTGAGCTGCAACAGGGTATCCACGGTATAGGTAGCACCCGGGCGGTCAATTTCGATCGTGTCCACAGAAAAGTACTGATTGCTGCCTGTGGCCAGCCTAAGCATCATTACCCGGTCATCTGCGGGTGCCAGGGTCCTTTGCCGTTTATGGGGCGGCTCCCCGGTGGGTATGAAAAGTACATGGTCAAGCTGCAGGCTTTCCCTGGCAGCCTCTGCAGCCATAAGGTGCCCGAGATGAACGGGGTCAAAGGTCCCGCCCATTATGCCCAGCCGTCTGCGGTCTCCCATCGCCTTCCTCCTTATATTGCCGTCAATATATATTATACACATATTTTTATATTGTACATATATTTTGCGCGCCCGGAACAGGCCGGAATGTTTAAAATACATGAAATATGTCAAGAATCTACCTGCAATGTACTTTTGGGAGGTGGATCCTGAATGCTGAAGCACCTGTTTCGCAGGATCGGAAATAAAGCGGAGGAAATGTATGAACGATACAGGCTCAACAGCTTCTATCTCAATGGCAATGCCACCCCTTCACTGGCAGGAAAGGTTCTCAATATCATATTTTTCAACTTGATGGCATTTATTTTCAGCTATCTCTGGTTCATGCACAGGACCGGGCGTTTGCAGGCTTCCCTGCTGCTCGCAGCCTTGCTGTCCCTTCTCCTGGACCTGGCCTGGTGGCTTTACAAAAGAAGGCTGCTTAAGCAAAAACGCCAGGAAAAAAGGGAGCAGGCAGCCAGGGAATATGTATACGCCAAGCTGATCAGGCTTGGGCCTGAAGAGTTCAAGTGGGAGATCCTCAAGCTGGTGCTCCGCCTGCCCGGTGCAGGCAGCATCAAGGCAAGGCTGGGCTTCATGGAAACCAGGGTCAATGGCCGCAGGACCGCCATTGGCTACTTCAATGACCGCTTTGGTGACGGGGTGTCCGCCCGGATGCTTGCTTCCTTTATACAAAAGGCCATAAAAACAGGGTGCAACGATGCAATATTCCTCACGTCCGGTGAATACAGCGAAGAATGCCGGGAATATGCAGCCTCGGTCAAAAACCTGAAGCTTTATCTCCTTGGCAAGGAAGACCTGCTCGACATGATGGAGCAGGCCGGCATGTTCCCCGATGACAGCGCCATTGATATCCAGATAGACAGGATGATGAAAGCCGGCCGCCGCGATTACTCCAGGCTCAGAAAGGAGATATTGGCTCCAAGGAGAGCTGTGAGCTATCTCAGGTATGCGCTTTTCTTCATGCTGGCAGCCATGGTAGTCGGGGCATACAGGACCTATTATCTCATCTTCGCTGCCGTATTTGCACTGATGGCTTTGTTCACCAGGCTGTATGGCCTGAGGCAGGAAAGCAGCAGAGGCGGCTCACCGGAAGCCTTGTCGGAGCTGACGGGTGGCTCCCTCATAAAAGAGTCTTAAGGCAGGGTTATCCTCGGGTTTTCCCTGGACTTTCTGTATATGACGAACCTGCTGCCGATGACCTGTACACCTTCGGCTCCGGTCTTTTCAGAGAGCTCGTCGCATGCCTCATGGGCTGTGAGCCCGGCACTTTCCAGCACGTGGATCTTGACCAGCTCTCTGGCTTCAAGGGCTTCATCCACCTGCTTCACAAAAGCGGGGGTTATGCCGCCCTTCCCTATCTGAAATATGGAATCATGGCTATTTGCCAGACTGCGCAAATAGCTTCTTTGTTTGCTTGTCAGCATCATATCACCTTTCATTTTTATAGTCCGAAATGATCGGGCCTTGCCTCAGCATATACCAGACCTGCATCATTCAATGAACTCGAAGGAGAAATCGTTCAGCCTTACGCTGTCCCCGTCCCGAATGCCGGCATCCCGCAAGGCATCGATGATCCCCAGCCTTCTGAGCATCCTTTGGAAGTACTGAAGGGATTCATAGTCATCCAGGTTGACCATCCCAAGGAGTTTATCTACAGCCGGGCCCGATACCACGAATTCATCCTCATCCCTTGTGATATTGAAGGGTTCTCCCGCGATCCTGTCCGCGAGGAAATCAGGATCCGCTTCTTCTTCGATGGGCTCCGGCTCCGGCAGCTCAGACAGCATCCTGATCACTTCATCGAGCAAGGGTTCAAAGCCCCTGGCCTGGGCGGCTGATACGGGAAATACCTTATAGCCTGCCGGCTCCAGGGCATCCCTTACTCTTTTCAGGTTCTCCTCCGCTCCTGTCACGTCCATCTTGTTGGCAGCGATTATCTGCGGCCTGGCAGCCAGCTTTTCGCTGTAGCTTTTAAGCTCCGTGTTTATAAGGTTGAAGTCTTCGACCGGGTCACGGCCTTCCGAGCCGGATATGTCCAGCACATGGATCAGCAGCCGGGTCCTCTCGATATGCCTTAGGAACTCAAGGCCCAGACCGACTCCCTTGTGAGCCCCTTCTATGATGCCCGGTATGTCAGCCATTATGAAGGATTTTTCGTTTCTTACCCTGACCACGCCCAGGTTCGGTTTGAGGGTCGTAAAGTGATAGTCGGCTATCTTGGGCCGGGCCGAGGATAAAATGGACAATATGGTCGACTTGCCCACATTGGGGAAGCCTACAAGCCCTACGTCAGCTATGGATTTGAGCTCCAGCACGAGCTTGCGCTCCTGCCCCTTCTGGCCTTGCCGGGCGAATTTGGGGGCCTGCCTGGTCGGCGTGGCAAAATGCACATTACCCTTGCCGCCCCGCCCGCCCCGGGCTATCACCTTACGCTGGCCGGGTTCCCTTAGGTCGGCCAGCACCAGGCCTGTATCCTCATCACGTATGACGGTTCCGGGAGGTACCTTGATTATCAGATCCTCTCCCCTTTTGCCGAACATCTTGTTGCCCCGGCCGTTCTCGCCGTTTCCGGCCACGAACTTCTTTTTGTAGCGGAAGTCCATGAGGGTATGGAGGTCCTCGCTGGCAACGAACACGATATCGCCGCCGTCTCCGCCGTCCCCGCCGTCAGGGCCTCCTGCCGGTATATACTTTTCACGCCGGAAGGATACGGCACCGTCCCCGCCGTCTCCCGCCTTGACATATATCCTTGCCACATCTACAAACAACAAAATCACCTGTCGCTATTTAGTATCATCACTGACCCATATTTTCAATATTCCTTGTTTTGATGCAATTCAAACATAGATCATGCTTTGCAGGGATCCACAAAAAAACCCACTGCCTGTGGCAGTGAGTTTTGATCTTGTTACTGTAATGCTACCTGGTGTCCGTTCGGGTAAACACTTACCTGCTTCTTGTCCTTACCCTTGCGCTCGAATCTTACGACACCGTCAGCCATTGCAAACAGTGTATCGTCTGACCCGATACCAACATTGATCCCGGGATGTATTTTAGTACCTCTCTGTCTAACCAAAATATTCCCTGCCAGTACAAACTGTCCGTCGGCTCTTTTAACGCCCAGACGCTTTGATTCGCTGTCACGTCCGTTTTTGGTGCTTCCCACACCCTTTTTCGATGCAAACAGCTGCAAATCGATCCTGAACATCTACTCCACCTCCCTTTCGATAATGGAGATAAAATCCTTATAGTCGTATCCTATGCTTTTGAGCCCGGCAGCCATCGTATCGAGTATCGCACCCGCTGCCACCCTGCTCTCTTCCGCGATATCATCCGGAAGCTCACAGCTCAGAAATCCGTCTTTTTGCTTGTACAGAGGCCTTGCATGCGCTACCTCGATGAGACCCAGCACTGCTGTTTGTGCTACTGCTGAAACAGCTGCACATACGATGTCCTTGCCGGCCTCATCATAGCCTGCATGGCCTTTTACTGTAAACCTCCTGATGAATGCCTTGCTGTCGCGTTCAATGATTATATCGATCATATCCAACAGCTCTAACCGATTATCCTGGTGATCTGGACCTTTGTATAGGGCTGCCGGTGTCCTTGTGTCCTGCGGTAATTCTTTTTGGGCTTGTATTTGAACACGATTATTTTCTTGCCCTTGCCATGGCCGACAACCTTGGCTTCAACAGCAGCACCCTCAACGACCGGTGTGCCTGCCTTGAAACCGTCATTGGTGCTAAGCGCCAACACCTCGTCAAAGGTTACGGTCGAACCCTCCTGGGCATCCAGCTTCTCAACGGTCAGGACATCTCCTTCCTGGACCCTGTACTGCTTGCCTCCGGTTCTGATAACAGCATACATAGATAAAGCACCTCCTCTAACCAGTCTCGCCGGATTTTGGTACCCCCTGGGGGCTTTACGACCAGATCCGAGCGGCTCACACAGAAGTCATTGTAGCACAACCCACTTGATATTGTCAACAAAAACCCCAATAAATCTGCAATCAGACGCTGTCCTCTACCAGGTCGGCCCTGTGCAGGTATACCCGGCCGGTACCGCCGCAATGCGGGCAGGGCTTGAGCAGGGATGCGGAGAGCTTGTCCCTGGCCTTTTTCCTGGTCATCTCCACCAGGCCCAGCCCGGTGAAGCCCAACACGTTGGTCTTGGTCCTATCCCGCTTAAGGGCCGCCTTCAGGGCATCGATGACCATTTGCCGGTGGTCGTGCTTTTCCATGTCTATGAAATCTATTATGATTATGCCACCGATGTCCCTGAGCCTGATCTGTGACGCGATCTCATCGGCTGCCTCCAGGTTGGTCCTGAGTACCGTATCCTCAAGATCGGCACCACCGACATACTTGCCTGTGTTGACATCTATCACCGTCAGGGCTTCCGTGGGCTCTATGATGATGTAACCCCCGCTTTTGAGCCATGCCTTTTTGCGCATGGCTTTTTCTATCTGGTCCTCGATCCCGAAATACTCAAATATGCCGCAACGTTCGGGCTCAAAGTACTCCACGATGCGCTTGGAATCAGGGGCTACCGCCCTGATCCATTCCAGGATCCTGTTGTACTCGTCAAAGTCATTGATAACGAGCCTGCTTATATCCTGGGCATACATATCCCTCAATGTCCGGTATATCAGGTTCTCATCCTTGTACAGCAAACCGGGCACCCTGGTTTTATGCTCATCATTCCTTATTTTAGCCCAAAGCCTCTCCAATAAATCAACCTCATGGGCAAATGCCTCTATATCCTTCCCTCTGGCAGCAGTCCTCACTATCAGGCCGGCATTGGACGGCCTGACACTCTCTGCAAGGCTTTTGAGCCGCTGCCTTTCAGCTTCGTCCTCAATCTTTTTGGACACCCCGATATAGTCGGCTCCGGGCAGGAGGATAACAAAATTGCCGGGCAGGGCGAAATTGGTCGTGACCCTGGCACCCTTTGTGCCAATTGGCTCCTTGTATACCTGGACCGTCAGCTCCTGGCCTTCCCTGAGGACATCTTCGATATGACAGTCCCTTGCAGCGCATATGTCCTCTATGTATAAAAAGGCGTTCTTTTCCAGGCCTATATCTATAAAGGCGGCCTGCATGCCAGGCAATACGTTTGCGACCCTTCCCCTGTATATGTTTCCTGCGATCCTCCTGTTATCGACATCCTCTATATATATTTCCGCCAGCTCATCATTTTCAAGCACGGCTACCCGGGTCTGAGTCCTTTGATTGTCGATGATTATCTTCCTGTCTACTCCCATCCTAGCCCTCCTTAAGCATCAGAGGAGTGACCCACCGGCCGTCGTAGTGCATATAGAGCCCGGTCCTGTGGATGGTCAGCTCCATCTTTACGTGAGCCTCCACCCCTGCGAGCTCCGCTATCTTCTCTGCGATGACCTCTGGCTTAACGCTGCTGCTGCCACCGGTCTTCATGGAGACCAGGATCTCCCTCCTGGCATCCCTGCCGGCCTCTACACTGAATACCGAGTCGCGTATGTTTATCCTGTTGACGCCCTTTTTCCCCGGCTTGTCATAGGGTATCTCTGCCTGCTGCAAAAAGCTCTGTATCCCTGATTCCAGCCCGGGCAGGGCAGTATCCAGAGTGATCCTGTAATCAGCCCGCTTGATCAGGCTCATCAGTGAAGGCGCAGAGGGGCTTATCCCGACTGCTGCAGTCACGGCTATGCCTCTGGGCAGGTGGGTATTGAGCAAATCTTTGGTTTCCTCAGTATCCATGGGGCTGCTTAGTATTATATCCATATATTCTGCGCTGCTTGTGACCCCTACCGGCAGAGGCAACCCGAAGGAAAGCTTCGGATGGGGATTGAAGCCTTCGGAATATGCGACCGGTATGCCCGCCCTTCTTATCGTCCGCTGTATAGTACGCATAAAGTCAAGATGGGATATGAACCTGACCCTGTCCCCTATCATATATTCCAGTAAGACCCGCATCAGCACAACCCCTCTCCCAGCCTTCTGACACCGCACCCTGTGCAGCTTAATCGGCAGTCCGGTGTCGTCTCTTCGTTGAGGGCTTTCATGTACTCACTCCACAGGAAGGCCTTTGAGACCCCTGTATCAATATGGTCCCAGGGCAAGACCTCGTCCCGGTCGCGTTTGCGGTATGCGTAGAAGTACGGGTCCAGCCCGCATTCGGTGAATGCGTCCATCCAGCGGCCAAGGCTGAAGTGCTCGGCCCAGCTGTCGAACCTGGCACCATTCTGCCAGGCGGTGAGCATCACCTGCCCAATCCGCCTGTCGCCCCTGGCCATGACTGCCTCCAGGAAGCTGGTCTCCGGGTCATGCCAGCTGTAATCCACATGCTTGAGCTTAAGAAGCTTTTGCAGCATATGCTGCTTCTCCCTGAGCTCCTCTATCGTATCCTGAGGCTCCCATTGGAAGGGGGTAAAGGGCTTTGGTACGAAGGATGAGGTGCTGATCGTGATCTTCAGCCCCTTTTCCCTTTTGCTCTTTTCTACACCATAATAGCAGTCAACCGCCATCCTGGCCAGGTAAGCGATCCCCTCCAGATCTTCTGTCGTCTCCGTAGGCAGGCCTATCATGAAATAGAGCTTGACGTTGTTCCAGCCTGAGCCAAAGGCATCGGTCAGGCTCCGGCTCAGGTCCTCCTGGGTAATGCCCTTGTTGATGACGTTGCGCAGGCGCTGGGTGCCCGCCTCCGGCGCAAAGGTCAGGCCGGTCTTCTTGACCCGCTGCACTTGCTCTATATACTCCCTGGCAAATGAATCCAAACGCAGGGACGGCAGTGACAGGGAAACCCTCTCTGACCAATGACGCGCCATTAGGTCACGGACCAGGTCCTCGAGCCTTGAATAGTCGCCGGTGCTTAAGGAGGACAATGATATTTCCTCATACCCCGTACTCCTGATCAGCTTGTCCGCAAGGTCCAGAAGGGTCTCCAGAGACCTTTCCCTGACGGGGCGGTAGATCATGCCGGCCTGGCAGAATCGGCAGCCTTTGGTGCAGCCCCTGAAGATCTCCAGCATGATCCTGTCGTGGACAATGTCCATGAAGGGCACGATGATCCTATCGGGAAAATATACTCTGTCCAGATCCTTTACCACCCGCTTGACTACGCGGGAAGGCACCCCATCCCTGTTGGGTGTGACTGCCTTGACCCGCCCGTCGTCCATATACTCCACATCGTAAAACTTCGGTACATATATGCCCGGTATCCGGGCTGCCCTAAGCAAAAATGCGTCTCTGTCGCCGCCTTCGCTTTTCCATTGCTTATAGACATCCAGGAGGTCACCTATCAGCTCTTCTCCTTCGCCAAGAGCCACCAGATCCAGAAAATCAGCAAGGGGCTCACAGTTGAATGCACAGGGACCGCCTGCTATGACAAAGGGGTCGTCGAGGGTCCTGTCCCTGGCCAGCAAGGGTATGCGGGCCAGATCAAGCATGTTGAGCACGTTTGTATAGCTCAGCTCATATTGGAGCGTAAAGCCCAGAAAATCAAACTCGGACACGGGATCCTTGGTCTCCAGCGCAAACAGCGGCAGATTTGCTTCGCGCATTTTTGTCTCCATGTCCGGCCAGGGTGCAAATACTCTCTCACAGTATGTGTCCTCACGCTCATTCATGAGATGGTATAGTATCTTCATGCCCAGATGGGACATGCCTATCTCATATACATCGGGGAATGCGAATGCAAAGCGTATCTCCACACTTGCAGGATCCTTTTCCACCATATTATACTCGTTGCCCATATATCTTACGGGCTTGCTGACTTGTCCGATCAACCTATCGATTTGCCCTTTATTCACGCCCTGCCTCCTCGGTCATTTTTTCCTATGTTGGTTTTATCCTTATATAGTATATATTCTCCCGGAGCGAATTGCAAAATTAAGTGTTCAAGGGTTCATTTTTTTAAGCAGCCTGCCGATCTGGATATGGGCTCCGTGATCCAAAAGCCCGTTTATGACCTGGCTTTCGCTGAGTTCCCCCAGTTCCCTGAACTGTTCGTCCATGATCTGTATATAATGGTACCTGTGAGGCACAAAGCGCTTTACCACATCCTTGAGCTGCAGATTGTACAATATGGCGATGTCTCTTATCGACATGCTGCCCTCCTTGAGCAGCGACTCCTTTTTATAGGTGATGTCCCTGAGCAGGATATAGGCTGCAGTGCGCCTTTCCTTGAGGGCTGAATACAGGAGGAAGCCTGACAACATGAAGAGGGAATAGTACACCACCCTATAAAACAGCAAGCTATACAAGCCTGCGGTGAAAACAAGTACAGCCAGCACCACCCCGGCCCAGGAGGCAGCCTTAGTGGCCCGGTCGATCCCCCAGGTCTGTGCCAGCGCAGCCCTGATTATCCTACCCCCGTCCAGAGGAAGGGCCGGCAGGAGGTTGAAGCCTGCAAGCATTAGGTTTATGTTCACAAAGTCCTGCCCGGGCCCTTCACTGATCCAGCCTAACTTTGCCAGGCCAAAATATCCTAGCAACAGGACTATGTTGGCCAGGGGCCCTGCAAGGGATATTGTGATCTCATGGGCAGGGTTGAGTTCAAATATGCTTTGGATGTGTACCGCCCCTCCAAAGGGCAGCAGCTCGATTTCCTTGACCCTTTTGCCCAATAGCCGCGCCATGATAACATGGGCCGCTTCGTGTACGCAAAAGACTAAAAAAACAGCGGTTAGTTTACCGCCGTATCCGGTTATGATCAAAGCTGCCACAAGTACAAGGAGAAACCTGCTGACCCGTATGTCAACACCGAAGATACTCGCTATGCGCATATATCCTACACACCCTTTTTTTCAGTAACTCTGCTCTCTTCCCGAATTACCTCCAGGGGGTCCACAGGATCGTTGCCGATCCATATCTCAAAGTGCAAAATATACCTGTCATCACCAACAGAAGCGATTTTGCCCAGCCTGCTTCCCCGCTTTACCTTCTGTCCTTCTTCAACAATGAGCTCATCCACGCCTCCGTAGAATGAGAATACGCCGTTCCCATGATCCAGCCACAAAGACTTGCCGTAGGTCTCATCCTCCTCAATGGCTGCGACCTTTCCGTCTTCACAGGTGTAGAAATCCGCACTGCCCTCTGCCAGTATATCTATACCGCTGTTCTTGTCACCGGCGCCGCCTTCATTTTTGAAAAGCCTTATCACCTTGCCGTTGACAGGCGCTGAAAAGCTTAAGTCCCCAGGGGCTGCCTTTTGTGGATCCTGCTCACCGAATACCGACTCAAGGCTCGGTATAAGGCTGCCTACAAACTTCAAGCCGCCTGTCAGGTCTTCAAGCTTGGGTTCATAGGTGAGAGCGGTTTTGATATGGGAGATGACGCCCCTGGCAAAGGGCAGATTTATGCTGTTGAAAAGCAGCACCAGCAAGGCTATGATCACTGCTGCAGCAGATTTTATGATCAGAGCGGGCGTTCCTCCGGCCGGGCTTATGGAGGCAGGCCTGCTTCCGGATCTCCGGCTCCTCGGAACATGGCCATGCTGCAGCCTCGGCCTGGTCCTCTCTCTTGTTATTGGCCTGCCTTTGATGATCAATGGCGGCTTGGCATCCATCATACATATCACCCCGGTTTGCTGCCTTCAGACAAGCCGAAGCATGTCTTAGTTAAAATATATTGCCCGACCGGTACATATATGACTCGGAAATGCCTATAATGCCTTGTCATCTCTCAATAAGGCGAAGCGGCTTTGACGGCGGCAATGCCTTTCAGTTGCTGTTGTCCGGCATTTTCAGACATCAAAAAAGGCTCCTCATCCGGATCGGCAGCCTTAACATACAAGGCTGGCTGTCTAAAGAGGAGCCTGTCAGCATGTCCTTGTTTCATAGGATCCTTGTCAACAATCATCCTGGGCTGCACTGATCAGAAGGCGCCAGTCAAGGTCACCCCGGTCCAGGGCTTTGACCATGGCCTCCGCTGAAGCCAGGTTGGTGGCCAGGGGGATGTTGTGCACGTCACAGAGCCGCAGCAATGCATTCACATCCGGCTCATGGGGCTGGGCAGTCAAGGGATCCCGCAGGAAAATCACAAGGTCGATCTGGTTGTACGCAACCCTCGCACCTATCTGCTGGTCCCCACCCAGGGGGCCGGACAAAAACCTGTGGACCTTGAGTCCGGTCGCATTGGCGATGAGCCTTCCCGTCGTCCCTGTGGCGCAGAGGCTGTGCCTGCTCAGTATATTATGGTAGGCGATGCAAAAATTGATCATTTCATCCTTCTTTTTATCATGGGCTATCAGTGCGATATTCAATATTGACCCCCTATGAATCTGTGTTTCTGACGGCGCATACCTACGTTGAGCACCAGGCCGTATGCTATCATGTTGGCCCACATCGAGCTGCCGCCGTAGCTCATGAAGGGCAGCGGTATACCGGTGACAGGCATTATGCCCATGGTCATCCCGATATTTTCATACACATGGAACAAGGTCATGGAAGCAACACCTATGGCGATCAATGCGCCAAGCTTGTCCGCTGCCTTGGAGCCTATGCGGATCGTCCTGATTATCAATAGGAAAAACAAGGCGATGATCGTGATCCCTCCGACAAAGCCAAAGGCCTCTGCAGCAACAGAGAAAATGAAGTCCGTATCCTTTGCCGGCAGGTAATTGAGCTGGCTCAAGGTGTTGGCGGAAAACAGGGCACCATTTTTAAGCTGGCCCCAGATCTGGCCTGATCCAACGGACATGATGGATTGCAGGACATTCAGGCCGTCACCCAGGGGATCGAGCTCCGGATTGAGAAAGACCATGATCCTCTTTTTTTGATATTCCTTCAGGAGGAAAAACCAGGCCGCAGGTATGGCTGCTGCTATGGCCGCACCCCCGGCCAGGAGCAGCTTATAGCTTATGCCTGCAACGAAAAGCATGCCAAGGGTTATCGCGATCAGGGCTATCGAGGTCCCAAGGTCCGGCTGGGCAGCGATCAGAAGAAAGGGTACACCCAGGGTAAATACGACGAGCGCCAGGCTCTTTACATTGTTTATCCCCTGTTCCTCCCTTTTCGATATGACCCTGGCCATGCTCAATATCAGGGCCAGCTTTGTGAACTCCGAGGGCTGGAGTCTGAAAGGACCGATCGCTATCCAGCGCTGCGCCCCGCCGCCCGTGGTGCCTGCAAACATGACCAGGACCAGCAGGCCTACGACTCCCCAATATAAATAAGGCGATACATTACTTAGAAAGTGGTAGTCGATACATGCGGTTATGATCATCAGTATGATACCGGTGCCAAACCAGATGAGCTGAAGCTTGACCTGCCTGAAATTGAAGCTCTCCAAAGCCCCGGTTATATCTTCCGTATCCTCTACAGGCGAGCGTGTGGCCAGGCCTATGGATATCAGCCCTATGCCAACTATCAACATGATTATGATGATTATCATATAATCAAGATTTTTAAACATCCGTTTGTCGAACATCTGCCCGCCTCCCTGCTGCTTAAAATGCCGTGCTTATTATAACATATAGCCGGATTCTTGAGTATATATACATGGTCATATACATAAAGTGCATTTTAAATAAAAAAGAGGTAAAACCTCTTTTTTATCCGTTGTTTTTTCCGATGTTCTTCATTTTCTTTATAGGGATGTTAGCAATAAGGGCTGAAGCATAGGTGTCATCATCCTTTTCTATACGGGACAGGCGTATATCAAAGCCCTTTTCCTCGATCTCCATATAGTTGGAGATGACCTTTATGATATCCCCCTTTATCATCTCCAGAAACTTGGGTGAAACATTTGCCCGGTCATGAATCAGCACCAGCTTTAAACGCTCCTTGGCTATATCCTTGCTGGTGTTGTCGTCCTTGCCGAAGAATTTAAAAAAGTCCATCACTTGAATTCACCCCTTTATAAGCTTCTGGTGCTTTTTCTGGACGAAAAGAGCTTGCGTAGTCTTTCCATGAAGGTTTCCTCGACCTCCAGCTCATGGTATGGAATATTTTCACCAAGGATCCTTTTGGCGATATTCCTGAAGGCTTTCCCGGCCGGGGATGATGTCTCTGCCACCACAGGCTCGCCCCTGTTGCTGGAAACTATGATCTTCTCGTCATCGGGCACTACTCCGATCAGATCTATACCCAGGATATCCAGGGTATCGTCGATGTTGATCATGTCACCGCGTTTGACCATATCTGTCCTGACCCTGTTGATGACAAGCTTGGGATCCGGCAGCTCGCTGGAAGCCAGCAAGCCAATGATCCTGTCGGCGTCCCTGACAGCCGAAACCTCTGGCACCGTAACTATGATAGCCTTATCAGCGCCGGCCACTGCGTTCTTGAAGCCCTGCTCTATCCCTGCCGGGCAGTCGATCAGCACATAGTCGAATTCCTGCTTGAGCTCTTCACATAATTGCTGCATCTGCTCAGGCGACACAGCATTTTTATCCCTTGTCTGAGCGGCCGGCAGCAGGTACAGGCCCTCGAAACGCTTGTCCCTGACCAATGCCTGCTTGAGCCTGCAGGTTTTTTCTATGACATCCACCAGGTCGTAAACGATCCTGTTTTCCAATCCAAGCACGATATCCAGATTCCTCAGTCCGATATCCGCATCAACCAGCACTACCTTTTTTCCCTCCAGGGCAAGGGCAGTCCCGATATTGGCAGTAGTAGTTGTCTTGCCTACTCCGCCTTTTCCAGATGTGATTACGATTACTTCTCCCATAGCATTTCCCCCTATAGTATAAAGTGTCCAAGACATGGTTTATCATTTGCCCTTGCCGGGCAGATACGGCTCTATGACCAGTTGATTGTTCTTTATGTAGGCGATCTCAGGATATTGGGGCTTCTCCGCCTCGCCCTCGGGGGCCCTGGCTATGCAACCCGCTATCCTGAGCTGGGTGGGCTGCAGGCAAAAAGCCGCTACTACGGCTTTGGTATCGCCTGCCGCGCCTGCATGGGCCATCCCCCTGATCGTACCCAGTATCAGTATGTTGCCCTCGGCGATGATCTCCGCTCCGGGATTTACATCCCCCAGGATCACTATATTGCCGTTATATAGTATCCGCTGTCCGTTCCTGACAGTGCCCCGTATGAATCTGGTCATGCCTTCTTCGGACCCATTGAAGGATTCGAAGGGATCCACCGCCCGATGGTCATCCTGAACCGGCTGGCTTTCCGGACCTTTGAACTCAAATGAGCCTACAGTTATATATCGTGATGATATTTCGATCAGATCCTGCTGTTCCTGCTCGCTGAACACCCTGCCGGTAAAGATCAGGTTGACCGTGGTGCCGTTGAAGAAATGCCTGCTCTCCTGGAGCTTTTTCTCCAACGCGCCTTTTATGGCTGAAATGTCCGCCTTGCTGTCTGTGTATATGCTAAGCCCGTTCCTGGTGCCTTTGAACAGCACCGGCTTTTCAGTCATGCACTAAACCCCCGTTGTCATTTTGAATATTACAGATATATTTCTACAAAATAGCACAAAGTCCTCTATTTTTATCAAGGAGTTATGTCGTTGGATCCGGGAAGGTCGTTATGGATCTCCTCGTTTTTCAGCCTATAGTACTCCTCTATCATCCTGCGGGCAACAGGAGTGGCATTGCTGGATCCGCCGCCGTTGGGTATTGCTATGACCATGGCTACCTCCGGATCCTCATAGGGAGTAAAGAGCGCAAACCAGGCTGTATTTCTCTCTCTGGTATTGGGTACCGTCTCGGCGGTACCTGTCTTGCCGCCCAGGGTTATAGAAGGGTCCAGGTCACTGAACACGCTTACGGCTGAACCATTGCCCCCCGGGCCGCCTCTCTGGTACACGACCCTTCGCATGCCTTCCTTGATCGCATCGATATATTCCTGCTTGATGTCAAGCTGATTGTACACTACAGGTTCCGTCTTCTTGATGACCTCTCCCTCCGGAGACCTGATCTCCTTGACGATGTGGGTCTCCAGGACCTTTCCGCCATTGACCAGGGCGGCGATATATCTGGCAATGTTCAACGGGCTCACCTTGGTTATACTCTGTCCCATGGCGGCACGCGTCGTATCCTTCTCCGCCGTCCAGCGTTCCATCCTGTCAAATGTGGCCACCAGGTCATAATAAGCATCCAGCATGGCGTCAGAGTCAGGAAAGAGGCCTGAATCCTTCAAATATGAGTATAGCTTGTTATATTGCCTGTTTACCCCAAAGTCCAGTACTATATCCAATTTTTCCTTCGGCAGCTCCAGGCCGTAATCCTTCTTCAGTGTGGAAATTATCTTTGTCCTTGCCTTGTTGGTCTCCTGCTCCTTCATAAGTTCGGGGTTGGCCACATAGCTCATGTCCACCCTGCCGTTAAGCTGCAGCAGCTCAAGCCCTGTAGGGCCATGAAGGCCGAACTTCTTGCCCCATTCCAGTATTGGGTCTATGCCCATCCGGTATCCGATGGTCGTAAAGTAATAGTTGCAGGAAACCTTGATGGCATCCATGATATTCAGGCTCCCATGGCTCGTGGTCCTCCAGCAGGCCGGAGCTCCGTTGAAGAGCCTGTATCTGTCATATATGGTCTCATTGATCTTCACCGCACCCTCCATAAGGGCGGCAACGCCGACAGCCATCTTGAATACAGAACCGGGTTCCATGCCGCCTTGAAAAGCGATTGGGTACAGCGGCTTGGCCGGGTCGTTTATCAGTCTGTCGTATTCCTCTGCTGTTATGCCCCGGGCAAAGTCATTCAGGTCATAGGGGTATTGGCTGTTGGCATAACTGGCCATTGCGAGGATCTCACCGGTCTTGACGTCCAGGATGACTATGGCTCCGCTGTTGGCCAGAGGAGCCTGCCTGTCGCCCGAATAGGGCGGAAGGCCTTCCCGTATCTTAGTGACTTCCTCCTTGAGGATGTTTTCTGCGCTCCTTTGCAGCCTGCTGTCTATCGTGAGTATTACATTATTGCCGCTTTTAGGAGGCACTTCGTCCAGTACCTTGATCACCTGCCTCAAGGCATTCACTTCTGCTGTCAGGGACCCGTGCCTGTCCTTGGTGCTGCCGGTAAGCCATTGCTCCGCATAGGCTTCTATGCCGTCCTGGCCGTATTTGTCAGAAAACACATTGTAGCCGGCTTCTGCCAATGTCTTGCCGAACTTGCTCTTGTACGCCTCCATGTTGGAATCGGTTATTTTGCCGACATAACCTATGATATGCTGGGCACTGGTCCCATTGGGGTAGTACCGGCTGGATATGGTCGTAGTCTGCACGCCGGGCAGCATGTCCGAATAGGTCTCGAGCTGGGCCATGGTACTGGCGCTGATGTCCTCGGCTATCATGACAGGCTCATTCTGTCTGTACCTGTTGAGATATAGGTCCAGCCTGATGGATATGATCTTGAGGGCGACCTGGTCCGGGATGTCTTCGCTTATCTTGTATCTGTCCCTCAAAAACTTGAGCATTTCCTCAGCGGGCAGGTCTACCTCGATCCTGACATCTTTTCTCCATTTGTCATAGCGCTTTTTATGCTCGCTTAAGCTTCTGGTCCCAAAGTCATAGTACAGGCCCTCAACTGCATAGGGAACGGTATCCTCATAGACCTTCGTGCCGTACTTGATCGGAATGTTGTTTATGAGCTTGTCCCCGTTCCTGTCTATTATGCTGACAGCCAGCCTGAGGACCTCATTTATCTCCTCGTCCTTGGCGGGAAGCCACTGCCTGTCCACCTGCACCGCATAGGACTGCCTGTTCACCGCGAGGGGTATGCCGTCACGGTCGAGGATAAGCCCTCTTTCACCGCGCAAGGTGACATTGATCATCTTTGTTTCCTGGGCCTTGTTGTAGTAGGCTTCGCCCATCTCAACGGTCAGGTAGGCCAGCCTAAAACCAAGCACGGAAAACATGAGGGTTATGACCACACCGAATATGAAAAACCTGCTTTTTATGATCTTCAGTAGTTTCTTCAGTGTCATGACTTAAGCCCCTTTTGGCATCGTATAAGGAAAAATGCTATTGCTGGAAGCTTTCAGTCCCTGCGGAAATGCCATTTCCTGTTCATGAATTTCTTCCGGTTCAGAAGAAAGATCCAATAGTAGATAAGCGGAGTGAGTAGAACTGTATATATGGCTTCGGGCAGAACCAGGTTTTTCATGTTGTACCCAAGGGTTATGCCCGACCTCAGGAAAAACATATAGACCATCAGCATCAGACCCTTGAGAACGGAACCCAGAAACGTAAAGACCGAAGGGATGAAGATATTGTCGATGAAGATCTTGTCCTGTACAAAGCCGGTAAAAAAACCTATCAGCATGTAGATCACTGCATAAACGCCTAATGAGTTGCCATATATGATATCCTGGATGAGCCCACCTGAAAACCCTATGATCGCACCGCTTATGCTGCCTGTTTGCAGGGCAAAGGATACAACGATCATCATCAGGGTATCCGGAGCCGCACCTTTTATCCGGATAAAGGGGAACAGGGATGACTGAAATATGGTGTTGAGCAGCAGTATGGCTGTTATCGTCAGTACCTTCATACGGCAACCCCCCTGTCCCTATTCATCGGCATATGTTATCACCAGGACTTCCTCCAGGTGCAGGAAATCCACACCAGGCTTGATGACCGCGGTGACATAGGAGTCACGGCTTTCCGAGGTCACCTCTACTATTTCCCCGATATACAAGCCCTTTGGAAAAATGCCTCCCAGCCCCGATGTTATGACCCTGTCACCTGCAACTACATCCGCATCCATAGGCAGATGCATCATCCTGCACAAGCCGTCTTCATAGACCAGGGTGTTGTTGCCCCGCACCATACCGGTATCCCTTGTCCGCTCGATTATGCCGCTGACAGAGCTTTGCCCGTCAATAATGGTCCTGACCTTGGCCCAGCTGCTCCCGACTTCTATTACTCTTCCGACCAGCCCTTTATCTGTCACCACGGCCATATCGACCTTCACGCCGTGTTTTGTGCCTTTATTGATAGTGATCGTATTGAACCAGCTGCTGGGGTTTTTCCCTGTTACCCTTGCACCGGTCACGACAAACTCGTCATGCTCTTTCTTGAAATCCAGCAGGGACTTCAGCCTTTCATTCTCACGAACGATCTCATCCATGTTGAGCTGCAGCTGCTCCAGCTCCTTTACCCGTTCCTTGAGCCTGGCATAGTTTTCCTCAAGCTGCCTACGTTCCCCGATCGAGGTAAAGAAGCCGGAAACGTCCGTCGCTATCCTGTACATGAAGCCCTGCACGGGCGATATTATGTCACCGACTATGCCTTCTAAAAAGGACAGCCTGTCTTTGTACCTGCCTCCTATAAAAATAAGCAGAGCAAGAACCGCAACCAGGATCACCAGGATCAATTGCGGTTTTCTTTTAAATATGCGGGGCAAGTACCTCCCCCCTTACCTCACATTCTTAGTCGGTATGGCTACTCGTCTCAACGTATCTATCTCTTCTACGACCTTGCCGGCACCGATGACTACGCAGTCCAGCGGATTGTCAGCGATCCTGACGGGCATACCGGTCTCCTCCCTGACCAGGTCATCCAGACCGGCCAGTAATGAGCCTCCGCCTGTCATCATGATGCCCTTGTCCATGATGTCAGAAGCCAGCTCCGGCGGCGTTTTCTCAAGCGTGAGCTTGATTGCTTCGATTATGCTGTTGACAGGCTCGCGAATGGCTTCCATGACCTCCGGGGTGGAAATCTTCAGCGTCTTGGGCAGGCCTGTCACCATATCCCTGCCGCGGACCTCCATTTCCCTGATGTCTTTCCTTGGATATGCGGCGCCTACGTTTATCTTGATCTCCTCGGCTGTGCGCTCGCCGATCATCAGGTTGAATTCCTTTTTGATATAGGAAATGATGGCGTCGTCAAGCTTGTTGCCACCGATCCGAATCGACCTGCTTGTAACAATGCCTCCAAGGGATATGATCGCTACCTCGCTGGTGCCGCCGCCTATATCTACGATCATGCTGCCGGTTGGCTCATGGACCGGAAGCCCCGCCCCAATAGCAGCAGCCATCGGCTCCTCTACCAGGTATGCCTCCTTGGCTCCGGCCTGACGCGTTGCTTCGTCGACCGCTCTTTTTTCGACTTCAGTGACTCCTGATGGCACGCAAACAACTACCCTTGGCCTGTGAGGCATGACTTTAGGCGTGACCTTGCGTATGAAATATTTGAGCATTTCCTGAGTCACATCAAAATCGGCTATCACACCGTCCTTCATCGGCCGTATGGCTACTATGTTGCCGGGTGTCCTGCCGATCATCCGCTTGGCTTCTTCACCTACTGCCAGCACCTGCTTGTTGTCGCTCCGCATAGCCACGACCGAGGGCTCGCGGATTACTATGCCCTTACCCTTCACCATCACCAGGGTATTGGCTGTGCCAAGATCTATACCAAGATCCCTTGTAAAAAGTCCCATTAACTGTCTTTCTCCTTCCGTATTGCTTAATAGAGTGGTGTATACTTTGCATGTATAATTATTGCCATTTATTTATTGGTTGATAACCGCCTGCACAAAGGAAGGCTTATATTTCGCTTACTTGTCGACTGTCCCTGTGTACTTCAGCAGTTCCCTGTACAGCAGGTTGACCGGAAGGCCTTTAACATTAAAGTAGCAGCCAATTATTCGTGGAATAAAAGCTGCCGCCAAGCCCTGAACAGCATACGCGCCTGCCTTGTCTGCATATTCGCCGCTATCTATGTAGCTTTCTATCTGTTCACGCGTGAGCCCCATCATTTCTACACGGGTCCGTTCATAGCATACCGACTCATAGCCGGCCTTCATATCGACCAGGGCCAGGCCGGTGTAAACATCATGCCATCCATTTTGAAGCTGCTCCAGCATTCGGATCGCTTCTTCCCTGTCTGCAGGCTTGCCAAGCAGGCGATCCTTGTATACGACAGTATCTGCTGCCAGGACCAGACAATCCTCTAAGGCTCTGTCCGCCACATCCCTTGCCTTCATCAAAGCCAGCCGGCATACAAGCTCTGCAGGGTCTTCTGCTCCACTATAGACCTCCTCGACTGAGCCCGGTACGACATCGAACTTGATCCCCAACTGCTCTAAGATCTCCCTCCTTCTGGGGGATGAAGACGCCAATATAAGCTTCTTTGGTAACCTTATCATATATATATCACTACCTGGTTCTAAAATACAGAATAAGACCGATTATAACGCCGGCTACAGTGCCAAGGTTTATTCTCAGGTTCAGGCCGAAAACGACTGACATGATCGCCAGGTCGAGCTCGAGCGGCTTCGGAGTCCCCAGAGTGACCGTGTTCAGAAAAATAGGATGCGAAATGTAGTCTGCCAGTATTTTACCGGTCAATGTCCCTATGATGATACCGCATAGCAAAAACAATAAAAGCTTGCCGGTACTTCTCCTGCTGTTGCCTCTGTACATCGGTATTGCCCCCTGTCGGACGGATCGATCCGGAAATCATACAGCCTGTCCCCGGAGCAAGCATAAGCTTGCTAATCCGTTGCCTGTTTTTATGCTTATTTTTAGTATAGCATTTTTAAAGTATAATACAAGGATATAAATCATTTTTGATAAATAGATATATTCTGCATTTATACCATTATCAGTGATACCCGATATGCAAAACACAAGCGGAATACGTTACCGGTACTCCGCTTGTGCGATGCGTCCCTATTGCATGCCCTGTTGTCCTGCCTGTTGTTGAAGCTGCTGCTGGGCCTTTACCAGCTCCTGGCGCGGAGCAGCTTCAACCTGATAGTACCCTTTTGCATTCAGATAATCCCACAGCGTTTTTTGATGCTGGACAGTCTTCTGCCATACCTGGATGGCATCCTGCCTCAATGCCTGATTGGTGCTTTCAAGCACCAGGTTGGTCAACGCACTGGCAGCCAGCTTATGGTTGTTCAGCAGGGCCATGGCTATTTCCTTGTCACTGATCGCCTGATACTGAGCCATACATGTTCCTCCTTTCCGGGGTTTGTCACTGTATATTTGCCTGGGTTATGTGCCTTGACAGCTTTTGAACGTCCTGATTATGATCGGTCAGTAACTGCTGGCATATGTTTTTCAGTTGCTGATCTCCTGCTATATTGACACATGTCTGCAGAAACTGGGCTGTTTCCTGGCACATCCTGATGTTGTCCTGCAGCAGCATAAGTTCCTTGTGGCTAAGACTGGTCATCTTATATGCCTCCTTTTCAATGGACTTCTGTACTAGTATTGCTCATCCTGTTTGAAAATTGCATGGTAAAAAAAACAACCGGGGCTATCATCTGCCCCGGTCATCAGGCTTAATCCAGCTTTTTGACCACTATTCGGAATCCTTCTACATCTATGATCTTGATCCTGCTGCCCTTTTCTATGAATTCACCGTCTGTGACAACATCGTATTTTTTTCCGTTGAACTCTCCGGTACCGGCAGGCCTCAGGACTGTCTCCGCCCTGCCTTCCAGGCCGATAAGGTCCTTGTTGTCATTGGTGCTCGAAAAGCCCTCCTCCTTGCCGGTCCGCGTATTCAGCAGGAGCAGCTTTGATATCCTGCCGCCCTTTACAGCAGACTTATACATATATACCAGCATACCGACAATAATAAGCAGTATCGTCGCTATGATCAGGGCCAGCACCGGAGGTGACACCAGCGGATATACCAGCACTACGCCGGCTACAAGAGAAATGATCCCCAAAGTACCTGCCAGACCGAACCCGGGCATGACCAGCTCTATAATTACCAGCGCGATGCCCAGAACGAACAATATGGCCACAAGCCCTTCAAGCCCTGCGAAGTAGGACCATAAGGATGAAAGCACCTGCAACAATACATCAACCCCCTGCCGATCGATTTGATATAGAAAGCCTGTTCGATCCCTTACAATTTTATTATATACAAATCGCGTTTATATTAAAATGGTAATTCGTTCGCTGCATGTTTGTCAAGGATAATTGCCAGCTATACCATAATTTAAATAACATACAACCGTAAATATAGGACAATAATATGATTGCAACACAAAAAGGAGGTGAAAAAGGATGGCAACACTTAGAAGCGGTAGTTCCAAAGGTTCAGGAGCATTCCAAAACATGAAGTATGAGGTTGCTAATGAGCTTGGTGTACAGTTGAATGAAGGTTACAACGGTGACATTTCAGCCAGAGACGCAGGACGAATCGGTGGTACCATAGTCAAGAAGGTATTCGCCGAGTACAGGAGCAAGAATCAGCTATAAATGAACCGTAAACCGGTTATGAAAATGAAAGCACAGGCTGCAAGGCTTGTGCTTTCGTTTTACCTGCCGCTTTGAAAAGGAGGATGACACAATGCTAGTATCCTTTGTCAGAGCCCTAATTTTATATGCAGTAGTCGTACTGGTGGTCCGTATAATGGGCAAGCGCCAGATCGCCCAGCTCCAGCCCTTCGAGCTTGTAGTAGCCATAATGATCGCGGACCTGGCAGCCGTGCCGGCCCAGAATGTCGGGATCCCGCTGGTAAGCGGGCTCGTACCGATTTTCGCCCTGCTGCTGTCCCAGCTTGTGTTGTCGTTTTTGACGATGAAAAGCGAAAGAATACGGGTCTTTGTGTGCGGCTCGCCTACCATACTGATCGAAAACGGCAAAATCAACTATGATCTGCTCAAAAAGCAGCGGATAAACCTGAATGACCTGCTGGAGCAGCTGAGGTCCAAAAATGTTCCCAATGTGTCTGATGTGGAGTTTGCGATCCTTGAGACGGGAGGTCAGCTCAACGTCATACCCAAATCGACCAGGCACCCTGTGACCCTTGGGGACCTTGGCCTGCCGGCACCCTATGAGGGGCTGCCCCTTACACTTATCATGGATGGGCAGATCCACCATGAGAATATCAGGAAAGCAAACCTTGACATGGCCTGGCTTATGAACGAACTCAACGTCAGGAAGCTCTCCGCCAGGGATGTTTTCTTTGCTTATCTTGACAGCAGCGGCAACCTGAAGATCCAGGCCCGTACCGAAGGAGGGGGAAAATGAGGACGATCCTGGCAATAGTATTATCACTTATACTTTTCATTGCAGTCGGGTCATATGTGCAGCACTATATAGAAAAAACGGCAAGGAACATAGCTGAGGAAACGGACCGCCTTAAGCAACTTGTCGAGGCAGGCAGCTGGGATGAGGCAGGAGCTGTCCTTAACCGGATAACAGAAGAATGGACCGTGATGAGAAGGAAATGGAACGCGCTTATCGACCATTCGGAGGTGGACCGGATCGATGATGCCCTGGCCAGGACCGGGGAACTGATAAATTTAAAGGAAATAAAGGACTGCCTGGTAGAAATAGCAGTCCTTAAGCAGACGATCCTGCACATACCCGAAAACGAAAGACTGGCTCTGTCAAACATATTCTAAGCCTTGCCTATCCCAGGTAGATAGGGTCGTAGGAGGTTTCCTCATAATCACAGAAGAAATCGATATATACCCTTTTGCCCTCCTGCCTGTCATCCAAGTGGACCCGGCAGACAAAGTCCTGGTTGTCAAAAAAGCTGATGGCTTCGTAGTCAAAGGGGACATCCCTGGCTACATAGAAGCCGTACTCCTCCATATCCGCCAGGAAGGGCATTATCCTGTCCTCCTTGATGACTTCCACCTCTGTATGCCCGGTTTTCCTAAGCTCCGCCGCGACCTCTTCCACCTCGCCGGTCTGATATCTAAAAGCTCTGTCCAAGTTTCATCCTCCTATTGTTCAATAACCTCTCTCCAGTATTTTCTTCAGGAAATAGCCTGTATAGCTGCCTTCGGCAGCCGCCACTTCCTCCGGAGTCCCCGTGGCGATGACCTGTCCGCCCTTGTCGCCGCCTTCAGGCCCGAGATCCACTATATAATCTGCCGTTTTGATAACATCCAGGTTGTGCTCTATGATCACGATGGTATTACCGCCCTCAGCCAAACGCTGCAGGATGCCGATGAGCCTGTGCACATCGGCTGTGTGCAGGCCGGTCGTGGGTTCATCCAGTATATACAGGGTCTTCCCGGTACTGCGCCTGCTAAGCTCCGTTGCCAGCTTTACCCTCTGTGCTTCCCCGCCCGAAAGTGTCGTTGAAGGCTGGCCTAGTTTCATATAGCCAAGCCCGACGTCGTACAGGGTCTGTATCTTTCTCTGTATCCGGGGTATGTTCGCGAAAAAGTCAAGAGCGGCCTCCACTGTCATGTCAAGGACATCGGCTATGTTTTTCCCCTTGTACCTGACCTCCAGCGTCTCCCGGTTGTAACGCTTGCCCTTGCACACCTCACAGGGCACATACACATCAGGAAGGAAATGCATCTCGATCTTTATGATGCCGTCGCCCCTGCAGGCCTCACACCGGCCTCCCTTGACATTGAAGCTGAAGCGTCCGAGCTTGTATCCCCGAATCTTGGCTTCATTGGTCATTGCAAACACATCTCTGATGCTGTCGAACACCCCTGTATAGGTGGCAGGATTGGACCTGGGTGTCCGCCCGATCGGCGACTGGTCGATGGCGATCACCTTATCCAGGTGCTCCGTGCCTGCCAGGCCTTCGTACCTGCCCGGCCTCGTATGGGACCCGTTCAGCTCCCTGGCAAGGGCCTTGTACAGGATCTCATTGACCAGGGTGGATTTCCCTGAGCCTGAGACCCCTGTGACGCATGTTATCAGGCCCAGGGGGATGGATACATCGATATGCTTTAGGTTGTTCTCACTCGCTCCTTTTACCGTCAGCCATTTGCCGTTGGGCTTGCGCCGGGCGGATGGGATCTCGATGCGCTTTTTCCCACTCAGGTACTGTCCGGTTATCGAGGCTTCAGATAGCATGACCTCCTCTGGCGTGCCTGCCGCTACGACCGTTCCGCCGTGTACGCCCGCCCCCGGCCCTATGTCGATCAGATAGTCCGATGCCAGCATGGTCTCCTCGTCATGCTCGACCACAACGAGGGTATTGCCCAGGTCCCTCAGGCTCTTTAGAGTATTGACCAGCCTGGCATTGTCCCGCTGGTGCAGCCCTATGCTGGGCTCATCGAGTATATACAATACCCCTGTCAATCCCGAGCCTATCTGAGTCGCCAGCCGGATCCTCTGGGCCTCTCCTCCGGACAGGGTGCCGGCCTGCCTGGACAGGGTCAGGTAATCAAGCCCGACATCGACCAGGAACTTCAACCTGGCCTTTACCTCCTTGAGGATCTGATCGGCTATCAGCCTGTGCTTTTCAGACAGGTTCAGGTCATTGAAGAAATCCAATATTTCGTGTATGGGCATATCGGTGACTTCATTTATGTTTTTGCCGCCTACGGTGACAGCCAGCACTTCGGGCTTCAGACGAGCGCCCCTGCACTCGGGGCAGGGCTTGTAGCTCATAAGAGCTTCTATTTCCTCACGGCTGTACTCAGACTGTGTCTCATTATACCGACGCTGCAGGTTGGGTATGATGCCCTCAAAGGGAGACACGAAGCTGCCCGAACCGCTCTCCCTGTTATAATTCACCTTGAGCTTCTCTCCCCTGGTGCCGTAGAGGATCACATCCAAAACCTCATCAGCCAGCTGCGAGACGGGCACGTCGAGGCTGAACCCATAACGGGCGCCCAGGGCTTCAAAAAACATGCGGGCTGTGCTGTCACCGTTGGCCACGTTCCAGCCGGGTGCGCTAATTGCGCCTTGTGCCAGTGACAGCGACCTGTCCGGAATAACACAATAGGGGTCTATTTCCATCAGCACCCCCAGTCCGGCACACCTTTCGCAGGCACCGAAGGGGCTGTTGAAGGAAAACATCCTGGGTGTGAGCTCCTCTATGCTGATGCCGCAGTCTGGGCAGGCATAATTCTGGCTGAAGAGCAGCTCTTCGCCTCCGATCACGTCTATGACTGCCAGCCCCTCGCCCAGGGCCAGGACTGTCTCCAGAGAGTCAGCCAGGCGCTGCTCCACACCGGGTCTGACGACCAGGCGGTCTACGACGACCTCAAGGGTATGGCTCTTGTTCTTGTCCAGAACTATCTCCTCCGCAAGCTCCCGCATCTCACCATCGACCCGGATGCGGACATACCCTTCCTTGCGGGCCTTGTCAAGCAGCTTGACATGCTCACCCTTCCTGCCCCTGACCAGGGGGGCGAGCAGCTGTATCCTCGCCCCATCCCCAAGGGCCATGACGGTATCCACCATCTGGTCTACAGTGGTCTGGGATATCTCTCTGTGGCACCTGGGGCAGTGGGGTATGCCGATCCTCGCGTAAAGCAGGCGCAGGTAGTCATACACTTCCGTGACTGTGCCCACGGTAGACCTGGGATTGCGGCTCGTGGTCTTCTGGTCGATGGAAATGGCCGGTGACAGCCCGTCGATGTGGTCCACATCCGGCTTGTCCATCAAGCCAAGGAACTGCCTGGCATATGCGGACAGCGACTCCACATACCGCCTCTGCCCCTCGGCATACAAGGTGTCAAAGGCAAGGGACGACTTGCCGGAACCACTCAAGCCTGTAACTACGACCAGCTTGTTTCTAGGTATTTCGACATCTATGTTTTTAAGGTTATGGACCCTGGCACCTTTTACTATGATCCTATCGTTACTCATCGATTTCTCCTATCTGCTCCTTGAGACGTGCTATGCGGTCGCGAAGGTCTGCTGCCTTTTCGAACTCCAGTGCCCTGGCAGCAGCCTTCATCTGTTTCTCAAGCTCTGTGATGAGCTTTTTCATTTCTTCAACTGAGGAGAAGCCGGTCGCATAATCCTGGTCTTCCTCAGCCACCCTCGTTATCTCAAGGGTCCTGTGGATGTTTTTGACTATGGTCTGTGGCGTTATCCCGTGCACCCTGTTGTACTCGATCTGGAGCCTTCGCCTGCGGTTGGTCTCATTGATTGCCCGGGCCATGGATTCAGTTATCCTGTCGGCATACATGATGACCGTGCCGTCAGTATTGCGGGCCGCCCTCCCTATCGTCTGTATAAGGGAGGTTTCAGACCGCAAAAAGCCCTCCTTGTCGGCATCCAGTATGGCAACCAGTGATACCTCCGGTAGGTCGAGGCCTTCCCTTAAAAGGTTGATGCCCACCAGGACATCGAAGACGCCCAGGCGCAGGTCCCTGATTATTTCCATACGCTCAAGGGTCTCCACATCGGAATGCAGGTACCTGACCTTGACATTCATCTCCTTGAGGAAATCAGTGAGCTTTTCAGCCATCTTTTTAGTGAGGGTCGTTACCAGTACCCTCTGGTTCTTTTCAGTCCTTTTCCTGATCTCGCCCAGCAGGTGATCGATCTGGCCTTCGATCGGATATACCCGCACCTCCGGATCGACCAGCCCGGTCGGCCTGATTATCTGCTCCACGACCCGGGTCGACTTTTCCAGTTCATAGGGCCCGGGCGTGGCACTTACATATATAACCTGATTGAGCTTGCCTTCAAACTCTTCAAATTTGAGCGGCCTGTTGTCGTATGCCGCAGGCAGGCGGAAACCGTACTCGACCAGGGTATCCTTCCTGGACCGGTCGCCTGCATACATGGCCCTTACCTGGGGCAGGGTGACATGGGATTCGTCGACTATCAAAAGGAAATCATCTGGAAAATAGTCCAGAAGGGTATAGGGCGGCTCCCCGGGCTTCCTCCCGTCCAGATACCGTGAATAGTTTTCGATCCCGCTGCAATACCCTATCTCCCTCATCATCTCCAGGTCATAATTGGTCCTTTGTTGAAGGCGCTGGGCTTCAAGAAGCTTGCCCTCCGCCTTGAAACGGGCCACCTGGTCTTCCAGATCCCGCTCTATGGCCGCAAAGGCCCTTTCCAGGGTCTCCCTGGAGGCCGCATAGTGGGACGCGGGGAATATAGCTGCATGATTGAGGTAACCGATGATCTCCCCGGTCAGACAGTTGATTTCAGTGATCCTGTCTATCTCATCGCCGAAAAACTCAACACGCACAGCCCTGTCGGACGAGCCGGCGGGGAATATCTCTACCACATCCCCCCGGACCCTGAAGGTGCCGCGCACGAAATTGACATCGTTGCGCTCGTATTGTATGTCAACGAGCTTTCGAAGCACCTCGTCCCGGTCCTTTATCATGCCGGGCCTGAGGGATATGACCAAATCCCTGTATTCAGCAGGATTTCCCAGGCCATATATGCAGGATACGCTGGCTACTATGATGACATCCCTGCGCTCAAACAAGGCAGCAGTAGCAGAGTGGCGCAGCTTGTCGATCTCATCATTGATGGATGCATCCTTTTCGATGTAGGTATCGGTCGAAGGCACATAGGCTTCCGGCTGGTAGTAGTCGTAGTAGCTTACGAAGTATTCGACGGCATTGTCGGGGAATATCTCCTTAAACTCGCTGCAGAGCTGGGCAGCCAAGGTTTTGTTATGAGCCAGCACAAGGGTGGGGCGCTGGACCCGTTCTATGACGTTGGCCATGGTAAAGGTCTTGCCTGACCCCGTTATGCCAAGCAGGGTCTGGTGCCTGTCACCTCTCAGGATGCCCTCGACAAGCTTATCTATGGCCTGGGGCTGGTCACCCCGGGGTATCATGTCGGATTTTATCTGGAATTTCACCGGATCTACACTCCTTTGGCTCATAATTATACCATATCCGTCCCGGGATTAGAACACCTGTTTCCGTCTCTTTTATGTTATTTCAGCTTAAGCCCAATTTGTTGGCATAGTTGCCCGGCATTTTAATATAAATTAATAGACAAGGTCTGTTCGAACTCAAGTATCGCAAGGAGGAAGCGCAAATGTTCGCATATAACATACACCTGCCCATCCTGCGGCGGGGCAGCACCGGCCCGCTCGTGGCCCTAGTACAGAGCATGCTTGCAAGGCATGGCTTTTTCAAGGGCACTATAGATGGCATCTTCGATGCCCATACCGAGGAGTGCATCAGCAAATTTCAAAACAACTGGCATATGCAAGCCACAGGATACGTGGATGACAGGGTATGGAGGCTGCTGCTGGATGATACCATTACGTGCAGGACACCATCCTATGACAGCCTGATGGTCAGGTCAGGGATACTCCTGATCCTGACCACCGACAAGCCTGTGTATGCACCGGGCGACACCGTTATGGTATCCCTTATCAAGCTGAACCTTTCAGGCACGACGGAAGTTTTCAACTACAATACCAGCCAGCGGTATGATTTTGAAGTCTTTTACCCGGACGGACGGATCCTGTGGAGGTGGTCCGACGACAAATCATTCACCCAGGCAACTGGTACTCTGGCCCTCTCTCCGGGCAGGCCGGTCATTTACAAGGCACATTTCGTGCTGCCGTCAAGGAGCCGCAGCACAATCTATAGTGTCGTTGGGTGGAATACGGCAAAGCAGCTGGACCACATCAGGCTTTGCCTGAAAATTAAAACAACCTCGTAAAGAGGCTGCTTGAATCTGACCATTCTCTATATGCTTTTCCCCTGCCGGACAAAAGCTTGCGGAACAGGGTATTTTTTTTGTCATTGCCGCCAAAGCTGTAATAATGGCCTGTCTTCCTTGGCACGAACACTAGGCCGATATCTGCTATCCCGTTGCGGTAATCCCTGTGATCCAGGGTCATTTTGCTGCCATTTCTGCTGATATCAATCCAGATATAAGTCGGTGATCCGTTCAGCTCCGTTTTGAGCATCTCTTCACTGTTTATCGCCTTACCGTTCAGGTTGAGTAGTATATCTCCCGGCCTTATACCCATGCTGCTCCCCGGCGACTCCGGATATATCGCCAATACTCTGAGCCCTCTCCAGGGTGGCGTATAGATCGGGGTGCCCAGCTCTATGCCCCTGCGGAGCAAAAAGGTGACGAGCCAGTACAAGACGGGCGTTAGTAAGGCGGCCGCATATTTCATGACATAAAGGGCATCAGCGGCCACAGCCAATATCAACACCACAAGGCTATAGGCGCACAGGAAAAAGCCCGCGTCCCTGGTCCTTTGCTTGGCAGGCGCCGTTACAGCCATGTCCTGATAGCACAGGAGGGCTGCCATGTAAATCAGACCGAAAGCGCCTGTCGTACTTCCGCCACTCAAAAGCGGCCACCATTCAGGCATGCTGATCCCTCCGGACCCTGCCTGCCCCGGTAATGAAGGGACCAGCATGACCAGCGGTACCGGCCATAGCTTGTTTGAAACATATGCGCCGGCCGGGCTGTACCTTTTATGCCTTACAACAACAGGCAAGGCCCCGCTGCTGCCATCCGTCATGGTCAGCAGGCTCTCGGCCAGGTACAGTATGCCGGTCAGGGCTGTTATCGAGGCCGGGTCCGTATCCGGCCATCCTAAAATGAGATTGGAGAGTGACACAATACCTGCCGCATATGCAAAGCCCATGCCCCTGTTGGTCGCCAGCATGAAAAGCATCGCCAGCCCCCAGATCAGCATGAGCGCGTTCATATCAACAACGATACCAAGGCCTGTTATAAGAAAGCTTAAGCCCAGCCCTGCCAGCATGCCGCCCAGCATCGAGCTCAGAAGCATGTTTTTGGTGCTGTCTCGGGAAAATCCCAGCCATTCCTCCTCCAGGCCGGCATTGCGCTTTACATTTACAAAAGCCATAAGTACGGCTGTGATATATAAAAAGTTTGTGATCGAGTAGGCAAAAGCGGTAAACAGCAGCTTAACAAACGGCAGCATCATACTGGCTCCTTTGCCTCAGCTATTCATTGATCAGCCTTTTCAGCTCTTCTATCCCTGAAAACAGCGGAGCATCCAGCTCCAAGGGCAGCTCCTTGCCGAGGTTTTCCCTCATATATTCATAGGCTGCCTCCAGTTCATCGACTTCTATATCCGGTACTACACCCTTCTCGTTGATTTTCCTGCCCTTAGGCGTAAAGTACTCCGATGTGGTCAGCCTCAGGACATCCCCCTCCTTGAAGGGATGCAGGTTTTGGACCAGGCCCTTGCCAAAGGTGGTCTTGCCGATGATCGTACCGACACCGTGGTCCTGTATGGCTCCCGAGAAGACCTCGGCTGCGCTGGCACTATATTCATTCACCAGCACCACCATAGGGATACCCAGTGTATCGCTTCTCGATGGGTACTCATACCTGTTGCCCTGCCTGTCTTCGGTATACATGATCAGACCTTCGGGTACGAAAATATCGGTGATCTCCAGGCATGCACTGAGCACACCGCCGGGATTGGATCTAAGGTCCAGCACAAGGCCCTTCATACCCTTGCTGTCCAAGTCAGCTATCGCATCCTTCATGTTTTCCGCAGACTTCAGGTCAAACCGATAAAGCCAGATATAGCCGATCTCATCATCAAGCATCCTGTATTCCAAGTCCGGGTAGTTGACGATCGCCCGTACGATAGTAAACTCCAGTATCTCACCATTTCTGTTGATCGTCACCGTAACCTCTGTTCCAGGCTCTCCACGCATCTTGTCAACAGCCTCGTCCAGCATCGATCCGTCCACCGGCTCGCCTTCCACACCTATTATCTTATCTCCGGGCAATATACCCTTTTCCGCAGCAGGACTACCCTTGAAGGCATTTATCACGGTGATCTGGTTGTCATTGGGGTTGACGGAGACCGAAAGCCCCACTCCGGCATATGTGCCTTCGATGCCGATCAGCATCTCCTCGTACTCCTCGGCTGTCATATAATAGGAGTACGGGTCGCCCAGGGCTGCAACCATGCCCTTCAAGGCACCGTTCAGCAGGTCCTCTTCATTCGGTTCCTTGAGATAGTTGGTTTCTATGAGCTTTTTGACTTCCTTGAACTTTTTGTAGAAATCCTTCAGCTCTGCAAACTCGTCTCCGGTTATATTGCCATTGTTGATGAAATTGTACTCATATACCGTATATGTGATAACCGATGAAAAAAAGGCGGCGAACAGTGCCACTGCCATGGCGATTACAAATGCTGCTCTCTTGCTGATCATGCGTTTACCTCCTGTATGGGTTACGTAATGGAAAATATGCCTTTATACAAATGTTATATAATAAATTATAGCACAGGGGCTACCTTTTCTAAACCGTAAATGAAATATTTCACATACAATAAAAGCCGTGGGGTAAGACCGACACGGCTCAATATCCGGAAATAAATGATACCTATACCTTAAGGTGCTTGCGGATGGAAAGCATGCTCGCACTTATGCCTATGAGACAGCCGATCAGCGCAAAGACCAAAAGCACAGGGTACATGATATCCTTCATCGGGAGCAGGCCAAAAATTGAAAGGATGCTTTCCATGTCATTGGCCTTCTCAAGCAGGATGGCATACAGGCCTGCAACGGCCCCGCCGGCCAGCACGGCCCCGAACAGCCCCAGTACCATCCCTTCGATCAGGAAGGGCCATCTTATATACCAGTCAGTTGCGCCAATATACTTCATTATGTTTATTTCCCTCCGCCTGGAGTAAACAGTCAGCTTTATGGTATTGTTGATTATGATCACTGACATGACTGACAGGAGGACGACGATCGACAGCCCGATCAACCTGGTCGTACCGGCTATGCTCATGATCGCCCTGACGACATCGGCGCTGTAACGCACCTGGTCGACTGCCGAAAGCTTCCTGGCATTGGTCACTATGTTTTCAACATATTCGGGCCTTTCCACCTTTATCCTGAAGGTGTCCGGCAGGGGATTGTTCTCTTCATTGTAGCCGTCCAGCAGATAGCTTTTGCTCCCCATCTCCTTCCGCCAGTTCTCCAGGGCTTCCTCCTTGGATATGAATTCGACCTCGACGATCCCTTCCCAGCTGTTGATCCTATTGTATACAGTTTCAATATCGCCTTGGGTCGTACCCTTTTTGAGATAGACCGTCACTTCGACCTTTGATTCCAGTCCGGCCACGATGTTGTCAAGGTTTATGATCGTAGCCATTATGATGCCAAGTACGAAAAGGGCAGCCATTATCGCCTATTGAAGCAAGGGTCATTACCCGGTTGCGAACCACGTTTCGCATGCCTTCTCTGATTATATTTTTCCAAGTCCTAAACTTCACCGAAGTACTCCCCTTTGTCCTGGTCTGAGACTATCATGCCCTTTCTGAAGGTTATGACCCGCTTTTTCATGGCATTGACGATCTCCTTTGCGTGGGTGGCCATTATGACAGTAGTACCCCTGTGGTTTATCACATTGATGATCTTCATTATCTCCCTGGCTGTAGCCGGGTCCAGGTTGCCTGTAGGCTCATCGGCGATCAGGATCGACGGGTTGTTCACCAGTGCGCGGGCCAGGGATGTCCTTTGCTGCTCTCCACCGGAAAGCTCATGGGGGTAGGCATTGGCCTTTGATGCCAGGCCGACCAGGCTCAGTACAGCCGGGACCTGCCGCCTGATCTCCTTCCCGGATGCCTCTACGATCTCCATGGCAAAGGCCACATTGTCGTATACGGTCTTGTCAGGCAGCAGCCTGAAATCCTGGAACACCACGCCCAGATTTCTCCTGTAGTATGGTATATGCTTCCGTTTCATTAACGACAAATCAGTGTTGTTGACGATTATCTGGCCGGAAGTCGGCTCGATCTCCTTAAGGAGCAGCTTAATAAAAGTAGACTTGCCAGCACCGCTTGCTCCGACTATGAATACGAATTCACCGTTTCCAACCGTTACATTGACATCCTTAAGCGCGCGAACATTGCCGTAAAGCTTGGAAACATTCTTCATCTCAATCAATGATCAACACTCCTGCATATATCTGTCCATCAGCATCATCATTATTTTAAACGTTACAGCATCGTGAAAGTTGCGCAGATCCAGGCCCATGACCCTCTGTACCTTGTCCAGCCTGTACACCAGTGTGTTGCGATGGATAAAAAGCTGCCTTGCAGTCTCGCTCAGATTGAGGCTGTTCTCGAAAAACTTGTCGATGGTCGTTATCATTTCTTCATTCAGCAGCTTCTTGTATTCCTTGGTGAACATTATTTTGCTGTACTGCTCACAAAGCTCAAGAGGAACCTTGTGCAGGAATCGCTCCAGCAGCAGTGAGTCATACCTGAAGGTACGGTTGTTGATGCTGAATATCTTACCGACCGCTATGGCGTTCTCAGCCTCGTTGTATGACTCGCCCAGCTTGAACAGGTTGTCTCTGACATTGCCTATGCCGATATAGGCCTTGATCATGGCTTCGTTCTCTATCGTCTCCTCAATGGCCGACCCCAGCTGCATCAGCTCATCAGGTTCCATGTCCTCGGTCATCGCCTTGACCAAGCACACTGTCATTCCGTCAATGGGTACCAGTATATCGCACTGATTCCTTGGAAAGGCTTTTATCAGTATCTGATAGGCAGCCTCCGCTTCCATTCCGAAGGTCCTGATGAGGAAGACGACCCTCGGCAATCCCAGCTCCAGCTTATAGTCCCTTACGAGCTCCTGCAGGTCCAACTCTCCCAGCTGGCCCAGCAGGATCCTCCTCATCACTTCTTCCTTGTCGAGCCTCTGGTAGTTGGATTTCAGGTATGCATCCATCATGGATACGATAAGCATGCTGTAGTTGCGGGACACCCTGTTTGTCCCCTCGACAGACAAAAAATAGGTCATATTCTTATCAACCGCAAACTTGGTATAAGTCCTGTTGTTGTCGATAAAAATAGCATCGTTGTCTCCTATGGCGAATTCCTTCACCGCTGGATCCAGTTCCCCTACCCTTGCTGCATCGCTGCTCGCTACGATCAAACCGTTCGTATCAAGCACATCCATGTCGATCTGAACGTTTTTGATCAGCTTGTCGATAATTTTCTGCATCCTCCGCTCAGTGAGCATCAAAAATCACCTACTCTTTAGTATACATAATTGTTGGATTAAAGAACACAGGAAATACCATGCAATTTTTTGCAGGTATAAACAAAAAGCAGAGATATTATCTGCAAAGATAATATTTCTGCTTTTTTCACAAATATCCTCCTAAAAACCTTTAGAAAGTCTATCTGTTGAGCAGCGTTTCTTCTGTATCCTTGTCAAAGAAATGCAGCTTGTTGGGATCCATTGCTATTCTTATCGTATCACCTGTTCTGGCTGTGGATCTGGGGTCTACTCTGGCAGTCAGGCTGTTACCGGCCACATTCAGATAGAGGTAGGTCTCGGAACCCATGAGCTCAACAACATCTACATAGGCTTTGACCGTACTGTCGGGTGCGCTCTGGAGGAAGATCTCCTCATCGTGCAGATCCTCAGGCCTTATACCCATGATAGCTTCCTTGCCTATATATGAGAGGTCCTTGAATTTCTTGACCTTGCCTTCCGGAATCTTGATCTTGTTGTTTTCAAATACTGCATAAACGTCGTTTTCCTCTTTGACAAGGGTAACGTTTATGAAGTTCATCTGCGGGCTGCCTATGAAGCCTGCAACAAAGAGATTTATCGGATAGTCGTAGAGATTCTGAGGAGTGTCTACCTGCTGTATGAAACCGTCCTTCATGACAACTATCCTGGTACCCATCGTCATAGCCTCTGTCTGGTCGTGGGTAACGTAGATGAATGTTGTCTGAAGTCTGTTGTGCAGCTTGGTGATCTCAGTCCTCATCTGGACTCTGAGCTTTGCGTCAAGGTTTGACAAGGGCTCATCCATCAGGAAGACCTTGGGTTCACGAACTATAGCACGTCCTAACGCGACCCTCTGTCTTTGTCCACCGGATAATGCTTTGGGCTTTCTGTTGAGTAAGTGTTCGATATCAAGGATCTTCGCAGCTTCCTTGACTCGGCGGTCGATTTCAGCCTTGGGTGTCTTTCTCAGCTTCAAACCGAAAGCCATATTGTCGTATACGGTCATATGAGGATACAGAGCATAGTTCTGGAACACCATGGCAATGTCTCTGTCCTTGGGAGCTACATCGTTCATCAGCTTGTCACCGATATACAGCTCACCTTCCGTGATCTCCTCAAGGCCGGCAACCATCCTGAGTGTGGTCGATTTACCGCAACCCGAAGGTCCAACCAGAACTATAAACTCTTTATCGGCTATATTCAAATTAAAGTCGCTAACTGCAGTTACGCCGCCCTCATAAACCTTGTAAATGTTTTTGAAAGTAACACTTGCCATTAATACCCCTCCATTATAGATTTTAGCATCTATCCGATGCAATGATGCAAATGCCCTTACTACACTTAATTATATCTGTACAAGCGATATTAGGCTATAGCTATTATTAACAAAAAAGCTTTACTGTTTTTTGCAACTCTTGCATAAGATTATACAACTTTTGCTATATTTTTTCCAACCTCGTAAGGTTTGTCTATTTTTGAACCGCAGCTTATCCGTCTACAGTTTATATATATGTCCAACCTGTGATTTTTATTTTATCATTTTTATATTTCTGCTACAACGTATATTTCCGCCCGGGCCATACATAATGTCCACCCATCCTGAATAGATTTAACTGATACATGTTCATATGGGGGAATCGACACTTGAAGGCTGAATCCAGATCCTTGCTATACGGTACTGTCGTTATGACGGTTGCCAATTTTATTGTCAGAGTTTCGGGCTTTGTGTACAGGATTTTGGTGAGCAGGCTCATAGGTCCCCAGGGAATGGGGCTTATTCAACTGGTATATCCCTTGTTTTTCACGGCAATAGCATTGACATCCTCAGGCCTGCCTGTTGCCGTGTCCCGCCTGGTTGCCGAAAAGAACGCCAGGGGCGATGTCAGCGGTGTACACCGCACGGTCTCCACTGCCCTCAGGCTATCCGCCGCTGTCTCACTGACCGTATCTGTCATCCTCCTGCTGGCTATAAACCCGGTTTCAGTGCATATCATAAAGGACATAAGGGCCCGGGGCGCAATGATCGCCCTGCTCCCCAGCCTGATCATCATAAGCCTTGTCGTCGTGCTGAAGGGGTACTTCTACGGCATAAAGTCCGTCCGCCCGCCTGCACTGGCTGAGATACTGGAGCAGTTCGTCAGGATGGGCGTATCCCTGGCCCTGCTCTATTGGGCAGCTCCCAGATTCAGCCTGGCAGTCACCGCCGCCCTCGTAATGCTGGGGACCGTCATGGGCGATCTGGCGAGCCTTGCATATCTTCATTATACATATGGGATCTTCGGGCCCAGGCCGGGCAAGGATACAGCTATGCCCGGAAAAAGCAGGGTCCTGCGCGACCTTGTCGCCATTGCCCTTCCGATAATCGGTACACGCCTTGTCTCCTCCGTCCTCCAGTCGGCGAACTCAGTCATAATCCCCCAGCGCCTGGTCGCAGGTGGGATGCCTGTGGAAGAAGCCATAGGGCTCTTCGGCATATTGACCGGCATGGTGATGCCGCTTCTATTCATGCCCTTTGTGGTCACAAACGCCCTGCAGGTCAATATGATTCCCAACCTGTCGGAGAATGTGGCGACAGACAACTTAAGGGGGCTTCAGGACAAGACTGACAAGGCACTTATGATAACGACCTTCACAGCCTTTCCTTCAGTAGCGGTCCTTATCTCTCTCGGCCGCCCGTTGGGCGATCTGCTGTATGGCCAGCCTATGGTGGGCGAGCTTATCGTCCCTGTATCCCTGGGCCTGGTCGCATATGCGCTCCAGCATACCTCATCCGGGATCCTGAACGGGCTCGGTAAGCAAAACAGGGCTGCGGTCCATTTTATAATAGGGAGCCTCATACAGCTCATTTGCTCGTATTTTCTTATCGCCATGCCGGGTATCGGTATCTACGGCTACATTGCCGGCTTCTTTGCAAGCAGCATCGTCGTTTGCCTGCTCAACCTCTCTACCGCCCTGCCCGCCATCAGGCTTCCCTTCAACACCGTGGACTGGCTGCTCAAGCCCGGCTTTTCCGCCTTCCTTATGACAAGTGTGACGTCGGCAGCTTACAAGTTCTGCCTGGCCAAGGGTCTGCCATCGTACCTGTGCCTGACAGCCTCCTTTGTGCCGGGCATCGCTTCCTACATCCTGTCGATTTTTGCGCTCAAAGGGTTTCCTCCGACCCTCCTGGCCAGGTTCAGAAGAGCAGGCTCCCAGCGGGGCATCTGACTGATGCCGGCCATTCATATCATACGGCTCATATACAGCGCCTTGTCCCATTGTTCATTGAATTGGCAGCCGGAATTTGCTAATATAATAAGAAACAAAAGAAGGCGCAGCGTGTTATGTTTGGATACATAAAGCCGGACAAGCCGGAGATGAAAATCGGGGAATTTGAGCTTTTCAGAGCGTATTACTGCGGATTGTGCAAGTGCATTTCAGCCCGGTACGGCCAGGCTGCTAGATTTATCCTCAGCTATGACTGCACATTTCTATGCTTGCTTTTGTCATCCCTGGGTGAGGATGATACCGGTTTGCAGCCGGGATACTGCATCACCAGGCCTTTCAGAAGGATACCGGTCATTGCCCGGAGCAGCATAATGGAATATGCGGCCGGTGTGAATGTTCTGCTGGCATATCATAACCTGATCGATGACCTCAGGGACAAAAGCCCCAGGGCTCTGACAGCGCTTCCCGCCCTTTACCCGGCTTACAGGAAAGCCAAACGCAGATTCCCTCAGCTTGACAAATGCATCAAAAGCTCGCTGGAAGAGCTCAGAAAGCTGGAGAAAAACCATTGCGATTCGATAGATATGGCCTCGCGGCCCTTTTCCGAGCTCCTGGCGGCAGTCATAGCCGGACTTGACGGCCTGGACGGGCAGGACAGGCAGCGCCTTGAGCAGCTTGGCTATAACACAGGCAAGTGGCTATATACCATCGATGCCCTTGATGACCTGGAGCAGGATATGAAAAGAGGCTGCTACAATCCCCTCGTGCAGCAGTACCTGGCAGGCAACAAGGCCCTTGATCCAGCCCTGGAGGTCATCAGGGACCAGATCGGCTTTGTGCTCAGGTACTCCCTGAAGCAGGTGTGCGAGGCATATGAATCACTTGATATCAAACGAAACAGGCCCCTGTTGGATAACATAATATACGGCGGGATGTACAAAAAGACCGACCAAGTACTTAGCAAAGGAGCAGGCATATGAATCCGTACAAGGTATTGGGAGTCAGGGAGGGTGCATCGGAGGAGGAGATAAAACGGGCGTATAAGGAGCTCGTCAAAAAATATCATCCTGACCAGTACAGGGACAATCCTCTTTCTGACCTGGCGGAAGAAAAGCTGAAGGAAATCAACGAGGCCTATGAAATGCTTATGAAGAACACAGGCAGCTACAGGGCCGGCTATAGCGGCTATGACAGCAGCCGCAGCAACAGCTACAGCGGTTCTGACGGCAGCCACGCATATACCTTCCAGCAGGTCAGGAACCAAATAAACCTTGGTAATATCGCCGAAGCAGAAAGAATACTGAATAATATAGGGATGCGGAATGCCGAATGGTTTTTTCTAAGGGGAATCATCGACTTAAGGCGGGGCAACTACAATCAGGCTTACAACAATATAACGACAGCAGTCAACATGGACCCGGGCAATATGGAGTACCGCAATACCTTGAGCAGCCTCTTTGCCCGGACCCAGGGATACCGCACCTACAGGACCACTGACCATCAGGATACGACATCAGATATATGCAACTTCTGCGCTACCTTGTATCTGTGTGATTGCTGCTGTGAATGCATGGGAGGGGATCTGATCTCCTGCTGCTAGGAGTATCGAGCTATGGACAGGAAATCAAAAACCGTAGCCCTGGGCGGCATCTTCGGCGCCCTGAACCTGTTGACCCTCTTCGGTGCCGCCTATGTACAGACAAATACCTTGTTTTTTTATGGGGCAAGCTCCCTGTTTGTCTCCTTTGTGATAGTTGAGGCAGGCATCGGGGCAGGCTGGCTGTTCTATGGCGCGACCACCCTTTTGGCCTTCCTGCTTCTCCCCGACAAGCCGGCAGTATTGCCTTATGCGGTCTTTTTCGGCCTGTACGGGCTGGTGAAATACTACACCGAGTCCCTCAAAAGGCCTGTGCCTGAATATATCCTGAAAGGTGCCTTTCTCGCACTGGCCGCAGCTGCACTTTATCTCCTGTATACCAGGCTCTTCGCCAGGGTCATCGTATCCGTGATCCCACTGCAATATCTAATCCTTCCCGCCATACTGGTGTTCTACATATACGATTACCTGTATACAAGGTTTTTGAGCTTCTATATCCACAAGTTCGTGAGAAAAGCTTAGATCGCTGGCATTTGAGCGAGCATGGATCTGTACGTAAAGCAAGGGGGGCTGCCTGTTGGGCAGACCCCCCTTGCTTTTTGCTTTATCAGTTTTCTATGCTTCAACAACTAACATTTTCCAATCTCAATCTGCTTGCATCCGGCTCCTGCTGATCAGTCGGCGTACTTCATCATGCCTTCGACTATTTCAGGATAGGGCCAGCTCATGGTCTTCCTGTTGAAGAGCCCGAACAGTTCGCCGTTGCCGGTGAAGGCATTGTTGTCCCACCAGATGCAGGTGATGCCCCTTGCCCTTGCTGCTGCCACATAGTAGGTGGCGTAGTCGATCCTGTCCTGGGTATTGTTGTTCTTGTTCCTAGCGCCGAACTCTCCAATCACGACAGGTATGCCCTTTGATATGAACTTGCTGTGCAGCCTGTCCATGAAGCTGTTTATCTCCCCGGTGCTGCCCGAGCTCTTCAGGTTGAACTTGTTCACACCGCCTGCCTCAAGGGCGAAGTTGTAGGGTGTATAAGCATGCACTGAAACTATCAGCTTGTCGGCCACCTTATCTTTGGGCAGGGCAAAGCCGGAGTTAAGGGCTCCGCTGTATGATGCGGCATACCCGGGCACCATCAGGTACCGGCTGGCGTTATTGCCACCCGAAGCCCGGACGACGTCCACGAAGGCCTGGTTGAGCTTGTTGAGAGCTTCGACCGCATCCTTGCATTCATCCTTTTTCTCATCCAGCCACCATTCGTATTGGGAGCCTACCATACGGGGCTCGTTCAGTGACTCGAAGATCATCTTTTCATCGTAGTCCTTGAACCTTTCGGCCACCTGGGTCCAGATCCTCTTCACATAATGGAGGGATTGGTCAAGGTATTCGCTGGAGGTATATATGTAATCCTTGCCCATATCATGATGGATGTTTATGATTACGTACATCCCGTTGTTGATCACATAATCAACTACCTCCTGCACCCTGTCAAGCCACAGCTCGCTGATCGTATGATCCTCGCCCCTCACATGGTTGTGCCAGGATACCGGGATGCGGACGGTGTTGAAGCCGGCATCCTTTATAGCCTTGATCATTGCCTCCGTAGTCTTTACCCCGGCCCAGGCGGATTCATAATCCAGCTCGTTGTTGAGCCAGTCGCAATCGACCGCGTCAAATGTGTTCCCAAGGTTCCAGCCGATTTTCATATCCTTCACAAAGGCCAGCGCAGCGTTGTCAGGTATGTCGTATTGCTGGAAGCTGACATCCGGGATAGTAAACTCGGACCCCGGGGTCGGAGAGGGTGATGCCGCAGGCTCGGTCGGTTCAGGCGATTGGCCGCCTGATGGCTCCGGAGTCTCCCCCGCAGACGGAGACGGAGTTGATTCATTGCCTGTCCCCCTGCTGCAACCGGCAAGCAGGCCCGTCATCAGCACTGATAGCATAAGACATGCCAGAACGATTCGTTTCAGGTGGTTTTTCATTCTTTCATACTCCTTTTCCTCTTATAGTCGCTGAATCTATATGCAAAAAACATGATTCACCTTGTAACCATACAAGTATCATCAGATACCTTGATTGAAAGCTTCCGACTGCACAAGCTCCTGCAGATACCGGGTCAGCCTGGCCGCAGCTTTTCTATGGGTAACCTCTGACGGATGAAAGTCAACTGCGTATCCGTCTTCCGGTGACTGCTCCTCAAACCTCATGGCCGTGACCCTCATGTCCCGTGTGCTTGCCTTGTAAGCCGCAACGGCCTCCTCTAAATACGGGAACAGTGAAGCTCCCATTATTCCGAGGGTACAAACCATAAACGCTCCGGGATTGTATTCCCTGACCTGCTCCAATAGCTTCACATAGCCATCCCTGAACTCCTCGCACCGCTCCGGGCGAGGGCCGCAATAGCTGGAATCATTCGTGCCGAGGTTGATGACTATGATATCCGGCACGAACCGGCTGAAATCCCATTTGAGCGCAGCGGGTGATATATGACCGGCAAACCTTCCATAGGACATGCCCAGCTTGTCATAGTAGGGCATGATCAGGCCGGTTTCGTTTTTCACCCCGTCTGAGGTATAGCCTGATACTACCCCGTAACCGCTGATGGAGACCAGGCTGTAGTCCGCATTCATTGCCTGTGCGGTCAGGTAGGCATAGGCTTTGGCGGCATTTTCATTGGCAGTCGAGTAGGTGCTGGTCAGATCATCCTCTACCCCGTATCCGCAGGTTATGGAATCGCCTATAAACTCGATTTTCAGATCCTTTCCTGTCGTGGACCTGATATCCGATCCTGCTGTACACACTTGTCTTATACCCACGGTAGAATCAGTGGTCTCGGACAGCTTGATCACCCGGACCACCGCATGCTCCTTCGATTTGCTGTCAAGCACACAATAGGTTTTCTCCGCATCATCGATAAGGCCGTCCACGACCAGCTCGTCGTTCACATATACGCCTATCCTGGCATGGTGTTTCTCTTCGCCTTTCACCGCCATGTTGTCACCGATGAAAGTGATGCTGCATTTCGTGCCGGTGAACTCAAACTCAGCCCCGGATGCCGAATAGGCCAGCCACAGGCTGCCATCATGCAGATATGTCCGGCCCAGGGGCCTGACCTTGTCTGCCGTAGGCAGAAATATCCTTTTATGGTCATCTCTGATACCTTCCATTGGCTGATCTCCCTTTCATAGAGTCTTGCTGAAGGGCAAGCGTTGAACAGGCTCTTTAAGGCCAATCAGTTCCCTTTCTTAACATGCTTGAGATAATACCATACACCTGCACAGACCACCGCTGCCACACCCAGGACAAGGGCCGGTATCCAGCCTGCAGGTATTCGGTCCTTATCCGGCTTGCCGTCGTTGTTTGCCGGATCGGTCTCATGGGGCTCCTCGCTTTCCGCCGGCCCGGGCGAGGCTGTGGCGGAAGGCTCTTCGGTCTCTATAGGCTCTTCCTGGGAGGATGTGCCCGTTACCCATGATCCGCTTTTTGAAATCGTGTACTCGACTATTTCACCGCTCCAGAAATGGAATTTGAGCCGGACCTCGGCATCCCTGACTTCTTTGAAGAAATCTCTGGTTAAGTGTATCGTGTTCATGCTGTATTGGGGACGGAAGGCCACACTGTACTCCTTGAAGCTGGTCCAGTTCTGGGGTCCTGCAATGCCGCCCTTCACATAGACCGCCTCCATAGTCTTCAGCTGATCCCCGTTGAACTGGGTCGGTATCATGAAGGAATCCGTCGTGCGCTTCACGCTCTTCATAAAGGGCGTGTCATACTGTATGATATCTATCTTCCAGTCAGGGCCGGCAGAGAAGATGCAGTGCAGGGTCCCGTTCACACCGTACTGGTCTGTCAGGACCCGCTCAAGCAGCTCCTTCTTTATGACCAGCTTTTCATCAATCAGGCTGTAGTCCTGTCCCTCCGACAGGGCCTCGTCACCCAGCCTGAGACCCTCGAAGGTATTCCCGTTCAGATTCAGGGGAACCTCTACATCCTTTAGTTCCGTACCCTTCTTGATGAACACCAGATCCGAAGCCGCCGTGGATGAGCGCCCCTGCAGGCTCTGCATGATTATATCGTGCTTTGCCTTGTCACGCCATACAAGATTGATCCTGTCGAAATGCTGCCCGTTGTCCCAGAGCATGTGGGTCATACCCTTCTGTCGGGCATACCAGGTAACGTATTCAAAGTACTTGAGCACTTCACCGTACTCTATGGCCCCGATATCGTTGTCAAAGCCCAGTAAGCCATATTCGCCAATGACTACAGGTATACCTTCCTTGACGAACATGTTGTATACCCTGTCAAAGGTACTTTCGATATCGGCCCTGGTCTGATCGTCAAAGGTCGTGGTGCCTGCGATGTTCACGCTGAAAGGCCAGTACCCGTAATAGTGCACAGTTGCGATGATGTTGTCATCATCAAGCTCGGTGATGGTCTTCTTGAGCTCCCGCAATCTGATGACAGCAGCTGATGAGGTCAGAGATGACAATACCAGAGGCCTTGTTTTATTTTTACCGCCTGAGCTGCGTACGATATTGTAAAAGGACGTGTTCAGCTCATGGAGATACTCGAAGTATTCATCCTTGTTCTTGTTCCAGTCGCTGTCGAACCGGGGCTCGTTGATGGCCTCAAACATCAGCTTGTCAGGATAGTCCTTGAAGTACCCGGCGATCTGGGTCCAGGCTGCGTTGAACTTTGAAAGGACGGCGTCATGATCGGTCCCCATGTTTATGACCCATTCCCCGGCATCGTGGTGCATGTTGAGCATGACATACATCCCGGCATCAAGCGACCAGTCGACCACCTCTTTCACACGGGCCAGGAATTCTGGTTTTATAACATTGTCCTTGTCCATGCGGTGTCCCCAGGTCACAGGTATCCTTATGCTTTTGAACCCCTGGGCAGCTATGGCATCGATAAGCTCCTTCGTTGTCCTTGGGTTGCCCCAGGATGTCTCTTCCCCGGTGGCATCGAAGGTATTGCCCAGATTCCAGCCGGGCTGCATTGCCTCCACGTATTTCTGCATTTTGGTCTTCGTGTCCGCCTTTGCCGTCAGCGGTGCCGCTGCAGCCAGGATCAGCAATGGGACCAATAACAGCGAGGCTGCTTTCGATATGTAGGCTTTCAAATACGACCCTCCCATATGTATGAAGTAAATTGACAAAACTATGTATATTATACAGTATGTCAAGGGAAATATCTATATATATTGCACAAAGTACATTAAACTTGCATTACAAATCCTTTCTGCGTGTGAGACCAGGAAAAACAAAAGGTCTGAGCCCGGTTTGATACCGGATTCAGACCCAGGTGGCTTAAGCTAATAACTGGTATTGTCTAGATCATATATTCCTGCTTTTTCGCAGGCCTTGCAGCAAGCTCGGCCCTCTTCTCATCATAGCCAGGCCTGCCGAGCAGGGCATAGGTCGCGTTCTTGCCCTCCTCCACTCCGGGCTGGTCGAAGGCGTTGATATTCAGAAGCTCACCTACAAAGGCTGTCTCGACTTCAAGCATGTACAGGAGCTGGCCGATCGTGAAGGCGTTTACCTCCGGGAGCCATATGGTCCTGTTCAGGCATTTTGCCTTGAGCAGGGCATATTCCGTTGCGGCCTGCTCCGCATGGATGAGCTCATTCAGCGTATGTCCGCCAAGGAAGGACACAGCCGGGATATCCTCATAACCCCTGGAGATCTCCATGGTAGTACGGTATTTATCTACACCCAGGAAGGTTACCACCTTGTCGAAGGGCCCTTCGGTATAAAGCTGTACCTGGGAGTGCTGATCAGTGACGCCCAGGGCTTTTACCGGGGTTTGGCCGACGAAGACCTCATTGCCGTTATTGTCATAGCGTTTCCCAAGGCTCTCAGCCCAAAGCTGAGCATACCAGTCGGCAATGTATCTGAGGGAGTCAGCATAGGGCATCATGACTGATATGTTCTTGCCGGCACGCATGGCCAGGTATTGGAGGGTCGCAGCCATATAGGCCGGGTTTTTATACACATCATCCACACTGCAAAGCTCATCGGCATAGGCAGCCCCTGCAAGGAGCTCTTCGATGTCGATGCCGCATACCGCTGCTGCCAGCAGGCCGACCGGTGACAGCTCGGAAAATCTGCCGCCCACTCCCCTTGGGATGTAGAAGGTCTTGAAGCCCTCCGCCCTGGCTATCTTTATCAGGTTGCCGGCTTCAGCATCCGTAGTTGCGATTATGTGATCCTTGTAAGCTTCTCCCAGCCTGCTTTGCAGCATGTCCCTGATGATCAGGAACTGGGCCATGGTTTCAGATGTGCTGCCGGACTTGGTTATCACATTGAATACGGTTTTTTCCAGGTCCAGCACATCAAACAGGGCCTGCATCCTTTCCGGGTCTATGTTGTCCGCCACATAGAATCTGGGATAGCCGCCCCGCTTATCCTTTGGCAGCTCATTGTAGTGCAGATGGTTCAGCGCCTGTTGTACGGCAATGGGCCCCAGGGCGGATCCCCCGATACCCAGCACGACGAAAGCTTCGAACCTCTCTTTTATCTCCTCAGCAGTCCTTTTTATGTCGGCAACGACTTCCTTTTGGTTGTAAGGCAGATCCCTCCAGTCCATCTTGCCCGACTTACGCTTCTCGACCATAGCCTTTGCGGCTTCCTGCAGCCTGCTGCCCAAGGCATCGATGCTCTCTCTGGAGATCCCCTGCTCGGTACCGATGACATCGGACATCATATTGTTGAAGTCCATGGTGATCCTCATGCTTTGCACCCAACTGCGGTCTTCAAACCTTTTCATGTATGATACTTCCTTTCAGCTAAAACTTGATACACATATTTAAGCTTAGTCTTTCAAACACGGAATCAATTTTATCATAGAAAAAAGAATAATTCCAAACAATATCAGAAATTTCATCGAATAAAATATATTTTTGTATATAACTGTATATTTCTAAGTCAGTTTAATCCCTGTCCACCGGTCAGCATGGTGCGTACGACCCACCTTCCGCCCCTGTACCTGCATATAACAGCCCCGTTTATGTCATTCCTGTATATATCGATCCCGAGCTCCTCCATCCTTTCAAGCACCTCCGGGCTCGGATGGCCGAAGCTGTTGGAGCCGACCTGTATGACACCTATATTGGGGGACAAGGCTTCCAGGAAGGCCCGGGTGCTCGAGGTCCTGCTGCCATGGTGGGGCACCTTCAGAATGTCGATTTCGGGCAGGCCGCCCTTCACCAGGTGCTGCTCCACCTGCCCTTCTATGTCACCGGTGAAGAGGATCGACGTATCCTTGTAATCAAGCCGTATGACCAGCGAGTTGTTGTTCTCATCCCCGCCGTAGAGCCCCTCTGAGGCCTTGTCCTCCGGATAGAGGATATGCAGGGTCAGGTCTTTGCCTGCCTTGAACACCTCGCCTCCGGTTACAGGATATGTCTCACGGACCCTTTTGGCAACCACTGACTTCAAAGCAGCATACGATTCCCCGGGCTCAAGCGGCGGACACTCCATGAAGCGGTCCACCTTCATCCGTTCGATCACGCTGATCAGGCCCTTTATATGATCATCATGGCAATGGGACATGATAACCAGGTCAAGGGAGGAAACACCCTTTTTCAGTAAAAATGGTATGACCACATCCCCGCCCGTATCGGCCATTGGCCTTCCGCCACCGTCTATGAGTATATCCACGCCGTCAGGGGTCCTGATATAGGCACAGTCGCCCTGTCCGACATCCAGGAACACCACCTCCAGGTCCCTGGGCCCGGCGAAATGCCATATAAAGCTTCCCGTAAGGAATGCCGATACGATCAGGGCGCTGACGATCGCAGGCTTACGTATGAAGGCCGGCCGTTCCCTGGATATGATCAACAGTACGAGATAGAACACCATTATGGCCGCCACAGACGGTGATACGACCGTGATATAGGAACCGGGCAGGTTCGAAATTGCGGTATTTATATCGATCAGCAGCCTGCACATAAGCTTCAGGGCCAGCCCAGGATAGAAGGCCAGGCCCGGTGCAAGCATACCAACGGGCATTATGATAAAGCCCGCCATGACCAGGACACCGAACAGAGGTATCAGCAGGGGGTTCACTGCAAGGGTCGACAGGGATACCAGGTTGAAATGATATGCGATCAGAGGCAGGACGCCAAGCTGGGCGGAGAGAGTGACCGCAAGAATGGAGGCAATGCTCGCCGGCAATCTGCTGACCCTGCCCATGATGCCCTTGTAGAAAAGTGAGATAGACACGACAGTGACAAAGGAAAGCTGGAAGCCCGGCTCATAAACGTCCATGGGCTTTAGCAGCAGGATCACAAAAGCGGCCACCGCCGTACTGTTAAGCATATCGGGCTTTCGTCTGAGCAGTTGCCCGGCATAAATGATCACAGCCATGATAGTCGCCCTGACCACCGACGCGGTCGCCCCGACCAGCAGGCAGTACAGTACAAGGGTCAGGGTCCTGAAAATGAATGCACCCTTGTTCTTCAAGCCCAGCAGGCCGGATACCTTATTGAGCAGAAGGGCTATAAATCCAACATGAAGCCCTGATATCGCCAGTATATGGGCCAGGCCTGTACGGGAAAAGCTGTCCCTGACCTCCGGGTCAACCAGCCAGCTTTGGCCCAGCAGCATAGCCTTGAGCAGGTCACCCTCCTCTCCGCCGACTGCAGCCTCCAGCCCTGCAGCAGCCCTTTCACCAAGAGTTATCAGTATATTGGCAGGAGCATAGGGGTTGCCTGCTCTGAGCAGGGTCATATCCTTGAGCTCAACTGTCATAATGTAGCGGATGCCCCTCCGGGCGAGGTAACCTTTATAATCAAAGCCGCCGGGGTTCCGTGGACCGGTAGGTACCTTCAGGGTGCCCCTGGCCTCGACCAGATCCCCTGCTTTCAACCGGGCTATGGCTTCTGCATCCCGTCCTTCAACAGGTTTTTCCCAATCATCCAAATATACGCTGATGCGCACCCTGTCATCGGCTGCATAAGACCTGCCCTTCACCGATACCGACTTGAGCCTGAGTACGAGGTGGACCTCACCGGGCTTTGCCTGGGGCAGGCCGGCAACTTCTCCGGCAAGCACCACAGCCTGGCCGGAAAAGGGGGCAGGCCGATCGAGCCATAAATAATGCAGGTTGCCCCTAAAGAGGCCGAACACTCCTGCCAGGCACAGTATGGCCAGGAACATGGCCCGCTTCAGAAAAACCGCCGCGAGGATGGTTCCTAGCATGATCAGAAAAAGCAGCAATATGTCCGCCCTCAGTATGGCAGACAGCATGATGCCTGCTATATAAGCCGGCAGGATCCACAAGACCGGCCTTCTTGCCTGTACCTCCCAAGCCCCGGACATATCGGCACATTTCTCCTTGATACTGCAGGAATAGCATACACACGGTCTGATACATCAGTTATACAGGATGTATATGTAAAATTATATCATAAACTGCAAATTTGCTCATTTCATTTTGTCGGAAGGGCATATTTATTTTTACATTACTCCATATGGATAAGGCAATACTAACATTTGATCAGGAGGTGATCCGTAAGTCATGCTGAGTTTGCTAAAAAAGCTTGCATCAGGCAAAAAAGACAGGATATACGAGGGTACCACCGAGCATCTGAAGCAGTTCAGGCTGTCGCCCAACATCGGTGACAATACCACGCGCCTTCTGGACATAATGAACAATTCCTTTGATATCAAGACCCGCGCCTTCAAGATAGGCCGCACCAATACCCGTGCTGCTGTGATTTACATAAGCGAGCTCGTAGATGAGATCACAGTCAATAACAACATAATCAAGTCACTAATCCTGGAATCGACATTTGTGATGGACAAAAACGGCAAGGTCGACCTGGACCTGATAAAGGACTCCATGCTGAGTCTGGCGGATGTAGAAGAGACTGAGACCTTTGATGAAATAGTCCTTGGTATTATGTCCGGGGATACCTTCCTTTGCATCCAGGGCTTTACAAAAGGCTTGCTCATAAGCGCCCGGAAATACAAGGGCAGGACTGTGGGCCAGCCCAACCTGGAGCCGTCGGTAAAGGGCCCCCAGGAAGCCTTTGTGGAAATGCTCAGCGTAAACATAGGCCTTATAAGAAGGAGGATCAGGGATCCCAACCTCACCTTCGAGATCCATAAGCTGGGGCGCAGGGCCAAGGCTGACATTGTGCTCATGTATATCAAGGGGATCGCCCACAAGGACCTTATCGACGATATCAGGAACAAGCTGCTGGCCATAGACATCGACAAAGTGACGACCGCAGTCGAGGTATCCAAGCTTATGCTCGATAGGCCGCACTCTATCTTTCCCCTGGTCCAGGTGACCGAACGGCCTGACAAGGTCGTAGCAGCTATGAACGAAGGCCGGGTCGCCATGATAATAGAAGGGGCTCCCGATGCCATAACCCTGCCGGTGACGCTGCCTATCCTTATGCAAAGCTCCGACGACTATTTTGAAAACTGGATGGCGGCAACAGTGATACGTATGACCAGATACGTATGTTTCCTTATCTCCGTCCTGTTTCCCGCCATTTACATATCCACGACCTCTTACCACCCCGGTATGCTGCCGACCAGGCTTGTGCTTTCCATTACCGCCTCCAGGACCGGGGTCCCCTTCCCGGCCGTGCTTGAAGCCCTGCTGATGGAGTTTACGCTGGAAATACTTCAGGAAGCCGGCATCCGTCTCCCGAGGGTAGTAGGTCAGACCGTATCGATAGTCGGCGGCCTTGTCATAGGGCAGGCTGCAGTCCAGGCAGGAGTCGTGAGTCCTATCATGGTCATCGTGATCTCCATAACTGCCCTTTCGTCCTTCGCCATACCCGACTACAGCCTTTCGATGGCCTCCAGGATCATAAGGATCCCCTTCATCCTCCTGGCCGTCACCTTTGGAAGCTTCGGCATAGCCATGGGCATGCTCTTTCTCCTGGCTTATCTGAGCTCCCTGAGATGCTTCGGCTTATCATACCTGACCCCGTTAACCCCCTTCAGACCCAGGGACTCAAGGGATTCCCTGATCAGGGCGCCCTTGTGGACGATGCACAAGCGGCCTGAATTCCTGCACCCTGAGGATACGATAAAGCATGTGCCGCCTGCCGGGAGGAACGAGCCCAATGATAACTGAGAGATTGTCCAAGGTCCAGGTCATGACCATTACGGTCGGAGCTATTTTTGGCGTGGACATATTGATGGTCCAGCACTATATGGTAAAGCTTGCCCGCCAGGATGGATGGATATCCCTGGCGATAGGAGGCCTGCTGAGCATCGGATTTGCCTTTGTCTATTATCTGCTGGCCATCCTGCATCCTGACCTTGATTTGCCGGAGATCATGCTGAAGCTGTGCGGTCCCTTCCTGGGCAGGCTGCTGCTGTTCCCAATAGCCCTGTACGCAGTTTTGTATGCAGGCTTGTCAGCACGGATTTTTGCCCAGGCCCTGAAAATGTTCCTGCTGGACAGGACGCCGATCTATGCGATCATTGGCCTGATGCTGGTCGTGGTCGCCTATTCGGTATACAAGGGCATTTACGTCATCGGCAGCATATCTGACGTCATATTCCCCATTTGCGTCTTCACCATTGTATCCATGCTGCTCATGTCCTTCCAGCAGATGGACCTCGACCGCCTGCATCCCGTGCTGTTTGAGAACACGGACAATGTTGTCAGGGGCATTTTCCCCGGTCTCAGGCATTTCCTGGGCTTCGAGATCATAGCCTATGTCTACTGCCATACATATCGAGCCAAGGGCACCTACAAGTGGTTCAGCGCGGGCCTGTTGATACCGATCATCTTCTATGTTATGTTGACCGTTGTCAGCATCGGAGTCTTCAGCGTTGGGAGCCTTAAGGGTCTCATATTCCCGACCCTGACCCTGTCAAAGTCCATAGAGTTCCCCGCCACCTTCCTGGAAAGGCTGGAATCGTTCACAGCCGTCGTCTGGATCGCACTGGTGTTCGAAAGCCTCATCCTGTTCTTCTATATGTCGGTCAGGGATTTTTCGGTATTGCTCGGGATCAGCCGCAGGTATGACAAGTACATGACCTTCGCACTGATCGCAGCGGCTTACATCGTTTCGCTTCTGGAGCCCCATGGCATCCAGGTGCTCGATTACTTCCTGACCCTGCTGTCGGCCTACACCCTCTATACACTGATCATCATCCCGCCGCTTACAGGATATGCCTTGTTGAAAAGGAGGAGATCGAAACAATGAAACGTTTGATCCTTGTCCTTGTTATCCTGACAATACCTCTTGCAGGCTGCTGGGACCGGGTCGATATCGATATGCGGGGCTATGTGCTGGGGATCGCCCTCGATGCGTATCCTCCGAATCCGATCGGTCAGAACACCAGTGAACTCGAAGCCTCACCGGAAGAAGAGGAACCGCTGGAAAAAATGGAGACCCAGGCGGGCAGGCCGAAATATGCCATGACAGTGCAGCTGCCTATGCTGAAAAATTCTCAAACTGCTGGCTCAGGCCCAACCGGAGGAGGCTTTGATGGCAGCTCCACCTGGGAGATCACCCAGATCGGCGACTCTTTCATCAGCATGAACCGGGAAATGGCCACACGCACGAGCCTCCTTATGTACTATGAGCACCTCCAGGTAATAATCATATCCGATGAAATAGCCAGGCAAGGCCTTGAGAAGGTCATGGACTTTTTCGTCAGGGACCCTGAGATGCGGCGCAGGGTAAAGATATTCATCAGCAAGGGTGAAGCGAAAAGGATCCTCGATGTGTTACCCAGGATAGAGGATTATGCATCCATGTACCTGTCCCTGATCCCCCTGAATGTGAAAAAGACCTCCCGGATGGCGACCGATACCGATCTGGGTGAACTGATCATCAACATACACAGTGGTCTTGACTTTGTACTGCCCAAAGTCGAGGCCATAAAGGATGAGATTAAGTCCAGCGGAGGCGCGGCAATCAAAAACGGAAAAATGGTAGGCTGGCTGACCGAGCTTGAACTGGAAGCCGTCAAGCTTATGCGGAACCTCTACAGGGGCGGAGTCATCACCGTCAGGACCCCTGGAGAGGAAGAAGGCTTGAACGTGCTTGAAGTAACAAAGGCAAAGAGCACGATCAAGCCTTCGATAAAAGATAATGTCCCGCATTTCGATATAAGGATAAAGGTAGAAGGTAACTATGCGGAGGATGTCAATATCCATACCCACGGCCAGCTCGATATGGAGTATATCAGGATGCTCGAAAGGACATTCAAAAAGGAGATAGAAAGCTTATGCACCCGGACGATCAAAAGGATGCAGGAGGAATATGGGGCAGATGTCCTTCAGCTTAAGAGAGTCCTTCAGACCAAGGCCCCTGCCTACTGGAAGAAAATCGCGGACCAATGGGACGAAATATATCCGTCAGCCAGCATAAGCATAACTGCCGATGTAACTGTCAGCTTACTCGGGCTTGAAACCTAGATGCCTGATCCCGTCCCTGGTCACGGCACCGAATATGAGGGGGCGGCTTCCGGGCTTTTCAGCTTCGATCCTGACTGCAGCCCTGAATATATCTGCAGCCTCCGGGAAGGCTTCCTCATTGTTCACATAAAAGTCCGCCAGGATATCTCCCTTGCTGACCCTGTCACCAACACGCTTGCGCATCACAAGGCCTACACCGGGGTCTATAGGATCCTCTTTTTTGGTCCTGCCGGCACCCAGGATCAGGGAGCTGATTCCGATCTTTTCAGTATCCATGGAGGAGATATAGCCATCCTGCCCGGCCTTGACAGGGATGACTGTCCTTGCACCGGGCAGCAGGCTTGTATCCTCCAGTACCCTTGGGTCTCCTCCCTGCTGCCTTATCATATCGCCAAGCTTTTCAAGGCCTCTGCCTGAGGTAAGGCTATCCTCGGCCATTGACCTGCCCTCTTCCACGTCCCTGCAGGCCCCGGCGGTCAGCAGCATATATGCGGCCAGGGTCAGGGACACGTCTGCAAGGGGACCCGTTATCTCTCCCCTCAGGACCTCAATCGCTTCCTTGACCTCAAGGGCATTGCCCACAGCCATACCCAGCGGCTGATCCATATCGGTAACCAGGGCTGTCGTCCTTATACCAAGCCGTTCACCGATATTGACCATTTCCCGGGCCAGGTCAAAGGACTCCTCCACCGTTGACATAAAGGCCCCGCTGCCGGTCTTGACATCCAGCACGATCGCATCCGCCCCGGATGCTATCTTTTTGCTCATGATGCTGCTGGCGATAAGCGGCATGCTCGGCACGGTGCCTGTCACATCCCTCAGGGCATACAGCATCTTGTCCGCCGGGACCAGGCCCTTGCTCTGGCTTATGACAGCCAGCCCCACTGCCTGTACGGCTGCTATGAACTCATCCCGGTCAAGCTCTACTCTGAAACCCGGGATCGATTCCAGCTTATCCAGTGTACCTCCCGTATGCCCCAGCCCCCGGCCGGACATCTTGGCTACCGGCACATTGCAGGCTGCCACCAGGGGCGCGACGATCAGGGTCGTGGTATCTCCCACGCCGCCCGTGCTGTGCTTGTCGACCTTGATACCCTTTATGGCTGACAGGTCGACTCTTTCACCTGAGTTCACCATGGCCAGGGTCAGATCCGCCGTCTCCCTGCTGTCCATGCCTTTTAGAAATATGGCCATGAGCAGGGCTGACGCCTGATAATCAGGTATGGCCCCGCTGACGTACCCGTTGATAAAAAACTCTATTTCCTCCCTGCTGAGGGCATAACCGTTGCGTTTCTTGATGATTATATCGACAGCTCTCATCCATGCTCACCTCTTTTTTTCTGCTTTTATTATACTATATTGCCAAACCGATGCAATACGGCCTGCGGCGCCGCCCTGACCTTTTTATGCTTTCCACCGGTATTACTGTATGATAAAATATACTGGTATATACAGACTTTTCTATATTGCCGGGCTTCTGCCACATAAGCGGAAGCATACGGCCCAAGGAGGCAGTAAAGTTGCAGGAAGGTATAGGGATCAGGGTCCCTGAGATAATGCTCCCCGATAAGGCTGTCGACCTACATAAATGGTCAGTGATAGCCTGTGACCAGTATACCTCCGACGCAGGCTACTGGGACAGGGTCGCCAGGCTGGTCGGAGACGCTCCTTCCACATTGCATCTCATATACCCTGAGGCATGGCTCGACTCGTGTGACATGGAGAAAAGGATACGCAGCATAGCTTCTGCCATGAGAAGGTATATGGACCGGGGCATACTGAAGGCCCTGCCCCCGGGCTTTGTCTATGTGGAGCGTATGACCTCCGAAGGCCGCCTTCGAAAAGGCCTCATGGCTTCCATCGACCTGGAGATGTATGATTACAACCCGGGGGCTTCCACGCTGATACGGGCTACTGAAGGGACCGTGGTCGACAGGCTGCCTCCGCGGATACGCATAAGAAAAGGGGCCCCGCTGGAGGTCCCCCATGTCATGGTCCTGATCGATGACCCGGGAAAGACGGTCATAGAGCCCATTTCCGAAGGAAAAGCAGCCAGAGAAAAGCTCTATGACTTTGAGCTGATGCTAGGTGGCGGCCATATAGCCGGGTACCTGGTGAACGATGGGCCATCCATAGAGAAGATATTCTCTGCCCTTATGGATCTCGCTGATCCGGGGCATTTCCGCAGAAAGTACGATTTAGCTGAGAACAAGCCGGTTATGGTCTTTGCAGTGGGCGATGGCAACCATTCGCTGGCCACGGCCAAGGCCTGCTGGGAAGAGCTCAAGGCCGGGTTAACGCCGGATGAGCGAAAGGACCATCCTGCCCGCTATGCCCTGGTTGAGCTGGTCAATGTTCACGATGAAGGGCTCGCGTTTGAGCCTATACACAGGGTATTGTTCAACGTCGACCCCCAAGCGGTGCTCACCGGGTTGAGGGACTACCTGCTGGCTGCGGGCATGGATGCCGAATATGAGATGAAAGGCTCCGAAGCCGCTGTGGCAGAAAGGCTGGCAGAGCTCAAGCAGAATTTTAAAGGCCAGCTGATCAGGTTCGCACACCTGAACAGTCATGGCCTGTTCAAAATAACCAATCAGAAAAGCAACCTTGAAGTCGGCACCCTCCAGCCCTATCTGGATAATTACCTGGCAGAGCATCCCGAAGCCCGGATCGATTATATCCATGGCGACAAGGAGGCCCTCAGCCTGTCCGGAAAGCCGGGAAACCTGGGCTTTCTCCTGCCGGCCATGGAAAAGCGCGAGCTTTTCAGGACAGTTATACTGGACGGGATCCTTCCCCGGAAGACCTTTTCCATGGGCGAAGCCGATGAGAAAAGGTTCTATCTTGAGTGCAGGAAGATCTCGCGCTGAGTCACCCTTTTATTTTGCTTTTTTTCCTTGCTTTCAACAATTCACTGGTAAAATCGCCACTCCCGGGAGCATCCTTGATGCTCCCTTTTTCATCTGCTTTTGACCCGTCTGCTCCTTCAGAGGCCAGGGACAGCTGTTCAGCCCCTGGCATTTTTCTTTCAGGCTGCATGCTGTCTGCTCCTATGCTTGCGCTCCTGTTTGCCCGTCTGTTTGCGACATACCGGATAAGGGCTCCATAAAGCCTGACCAGCCGGTCTTTGGCACGCCGGGCTATTTTTCCTGCGATCCTGCCCAGCTCCAGCTTCCTGGCAGCTATGTCATAGATAAATATGACAAGCGCTGCTGTCAGCAGGAGAGGCCATATCTCGGTATGCTTCCACACTGGCGGCTCTTCATATTGAAGCAACTCCTCAGCTTCCTTGACTATCCTTCCGTCGGTCTGGTTCACTATGTGCTCCAGCACGGCTTTGGACGATGTCAACCGCATATCATATTCAGGCGAGTAGGGATAGTTCAGGCCTGTTTCCATAACGCTCGTGACTCCGCCGCTGTTTTGCTCCACCCTGATCAGGTATACGCCTGGTTTGTCCAATTGAAAGCTTACCTGATGATAACCGGGCTTTATGGGATTCAGGGCAACAGACCTTTCATTGCCTTCAGGGTCGACAATAACTGCTTTTGCATCTCCGCCTATACCCAGGCCATCCTTGCTGGTCAGGCTTATCCTTGCCAGGCTGCCGTCCCGCTCCACCTCCAGGCCCGCAGAGCCGGTACCCTCGCTGGGAAGTATATAGGACAGGGTATTGAGCCAGAAGTCGGCAGACCCTGACCAGGCCATCCAGTCCTCCGTCCAGATCCCGGTGGTATCGCTCATCCAGGAGGCTACCTTTCCAAGTCCGTAGGTCCAGCTCGCAAGCACAGGGTCGTCCTTGCTGCTCTGCAGGAACACCTCCGCACCGGCCTTGGGTGTAGCCGCTATATAGCCATGGAGCGGAGGAATGGACGTTATATTCTGCAGTATGGGCGAATAACCTGCGACCTTCGGATAAAAGGTTTCATTGTTTATATAGTCGCGCTTCGCCAGGTAGGTTTCCTTTGTGAATATCTTAGGGATGCTGGCAAAGTCATTCGTAAAGTAATACCTGCCCTTGCCAAGCTCGGCGATGCGCTGCATCAGCCTGGTATCCGCATCATCGCCAACAGCTACGGCTGATATGGTGATATCCTCGTCTGTCATCTGCCCGATTATTCCTGTGATATTGCCCTGTTCCGTCTGCCCGTCCGTCAACACGATGACATGCTTGAAGGCTGCATCCACCTTGCTGAGCGAGGCCAGGGCAAACTGAAGGCCGGGCGACAGGTTCGTGCCGCCGCCGGGAGCCATCGTAGCGATACGTTTACCGATACTATCCTTGTCCTTTGCCTTTTGGGTATCGACTACCCAATAAGCCATGGAATCGAAGGCTACAATGCCGATATAGTCGGTCTCCCTCAGTACCTCCAGGGACCTGATGGCGGCTTCCTTGGCCAGCTCCATCTTGGATATCCCGTACTGGTCGCCGGACATGCTGCCGGACTTGTCTATGACAAGCAGGAGGGCCAGGGACGGGTTTTCCTCCTTGTTATTCAGCTCCATCTCTACAGGCAGGAGCTTTTCAAGAGGTGTGCCCAGGTATCCCCCAAGAATATAGCTGCTGTCGCCCCCTGTGGTCAGGAGGCCCTTGCCCAGGGATCTGACATAGGCATCCAGCATTTTGACCTTGTCCTCGCGGAGCTTTTCATAGTCCACGTTAGCCAGGACCACGGCATCATATTTGACCAGCTCATCAAGGTCTGCAGGCATGGTATTGGGCGTGAAAACCTTGTATCTGAAGCCCCCTGCTTCCAGGATCTTCGCAAGCTCCCTGCCTTCGCCCTCAGCGCCCTCTACTATGGCCACCTGGGCCGGGCCCTTGATCCTGGTGAAGGCAGACATCCTGTTGTTCTGGCGGAAGGTGTCATCCGCAGCCTCAAGCTCTGCCTCATAGACTATGGTGCCGGTCTGGATCGCCTTTTCGTCGAAGACAAAGATATTGGTCCCCTTTTGCAGCTCTACTGTCTGCATGCCGACGACCGTCCTGTCGGCAAAGAGCTTGAGGGTACCCCTCGTTTCAACTGTCGAGTCTATCACGACCCTGACCCCGTATGACTCGCCCTGGTACAGGGATGCGGGTATCCTTAGATCGGAAAGCTGGACCTCTGCAAGAGGCCGGGTCTCAAGGAGCAGGCCGTCCACCCTGATGCCCTGCTGCCTGAGGATCCTGGCCCGCATCATGCCGTCTCCCGCATTCTCGTTCCCGTCGGTTAGCAGCACTATACGCTTCCGGCTCGCTGATGAAAAGAGGGACTCCGCCCTTTGCAGGGCAGCATCTATATTGGTCAGGCTTGTGTCAGGTGTTATGTGAAAACCGTTGAAGCTCCGGAAGCCCGTGAGCATATGCTCGACCTGGGCGTCGCCGCCAAACCCCACGATGCCGGTTTTATAATTGTCAGGCAGGATCCTCAGTGAATCCCGCATGAAGCCAAGGATATCCTCCCTGGCGGTCAGTGTGCTGTCGGACAGGTCGGCTGCAAAGATAAGCTCCACATCGTCCACCAGGGTCTTAAGCTCAATGCCGGCTATGGACAATATCAGCAAAAGGAGTATCAGAAGCCTGACGGCAGCAGGCATGAAGCCCTTGTAGAGCCTGTATTTTCTGTATTTCAGATAGATAAAGACCGTAAAGCCTGCACAGGGCAGGAGCAGGACCAGCAGCAGCGGGTTTTTGAAGCTAAATATCATTGTGATACACCCACCATTCCGTCAGCAATAAAAGCACGAGGACAAGGCCTGCATAAGTCCACAGATCCTCAATCCGATAGCCGATGGCTGCCGTTCTGTCCGGACCCCTGCCAGGCTGCTCGCCCATATTGCTTCTGAGATCTGAAACGAGCCCGGTCTCTACCGATACGGCAAAATATGACCTATGGGTCTTTCCGCCTGCGGTCTGGACTATCTCAAAAATGCCCGGTTCATAGGTGTCATAAAAGACAGGCCTCGGATAGACATCAAATTCATACTTCCTGCCCGAGGGCGCAATGACCCAGATCGAGTCAGCATCCGGCAGGGGCTCAAGCGCCAGGGGCTCTCCTGCATATACATGGGGAAGCTTGTTCCCCGAGGGTGGCAGCATCCAGTTTATGAGGCCCTGCATCAGGATCGGGAAGTCAGCCTTCACAGGAAGGTTGGAATCGTGCAGCGAAAAAGCAAAGACCGCGGTCTTCCTGCCATCGATCTCACCGGCGATCAGCAAAGGCTCGCTGTCCGCATCCTCCAGCAGGACATCGAAGCCTTCAGGGACAGTGAGCCTTTTGGCTTTGGCTATTTGGTAGTCTCCGGGTTCGGTATACCGTAAAAGGTCTTCATGCAAGGTATTGGCGTTTTTTCTTACCTTGCCCGGGACGAACTCCTCCTTTGAAGCCAAACCAGGCTTCGTGCCCTCCGGGGGATTGAAGATCAGCATATGGGCTTTGGGCAGTTCAACGGGTGCATAGCCGTCATAGATATACAGGGGAAAGTCTTGGCCTGCGGGCTCCTCGCCCGGGTTGGTCTTGTAGAGCTCTATATCGGCGCGCAGCCCCAGGGCTTTCTCAATAAAGACATTGCGGTCGGCGACCAGCAGGACGCTTAGGCGGGACTCCTCCTCTACTACCGCAAAGCCACGGTTGTCGATCGCAAGGTCGTCCTCCTCAGCTATCACTGCTTCTATTGTTTTGGCATCCTCCGGGATACCGGTCCAGTATATGTTTTCATGCCCTCCCTCAGGCAGGGATATCTCCTTTATGCTGTAGACATATCCGTCGACCTTGAGCTCTATGTTGAGCCTCGCATCAGCTCCGTAGTTGACTATGGTTGTAAGGGCAATGACGCTCTTGTCCTGCTTGCCGGCGCTGACATTGGCAACAGCCACGTTGTTGCCCCTGCCCCCGTAAAGGTGAAGCTTCACCTCGTCCCCGTATTGCCCGCCGGTATCGGTGAAAACATGTACTTCCCCGTTTTCTCCGTCGCTTGAAATAGCAGAAGCCAGCTGCAGGGCCTTGTCCAAGTCCGATCTTGAGTTCAAGGCTGAAAGCTCCCGGGCTGCGCTTCTGAGCATGGCCTTGTCACCCGTCTGGTTTACAGCGACATAGGGCTCTATGCCTGCCTGTATGACAGTCATGGTATCGTTTAGTCCCATGCCCGAGATCAGGTCCAGAAGGCCTTGCCTGGCAGCCTCCATCCTGGATGGTTTCACATCCACCGCCTGCATCCTGGCAGATGAGTCCACCACGACGATATAATGGACGCCCCCGACCCTGCTCACAAACACCGGCCTGGCAAGAGACAGGGCAAATAGCAAAACAGCCAGAAGCTGCAGCAGGAGAAGCAGGTGGGTCCTCAACCGCTGCCAGGGTCTGACCGCTCTCAGGTCCCTGTGCACCTGCTGCCAGAGCATGGTGCTGGGCAAATGCACATCAGTGTATTGCTGCTTTAGTATATACAGAAGTATGACGGGGACAACCAACAGAGCTGCTGTCAATCCCCATGGATTAAGAAAAGACAAGGGCAGCCCTCCTCAGGATAAGATGCCGGCCTTACGCAGGCCGCCGAATATGATCTCATCAAGGGACAGATCGCTTGGGATCAGGCAATAGGATATTTCCATGCTGGTGCAAAAGGTCCGGATATCATTCAGAAATGCATCAAGGGCTTTTTGATACAGGCTCAGTGCCCTTGGTGACATCTCCACCTGGACATCCCGGCCTGTCTCGGAATCTATGAGCCTTACAGGGCCTGTCCACCGGGGAGCAAGCTCATCCCGGGCCAATACCTGCACCAGCACCACTTCCTGCTGCTGGTACTTCAGCCACTTGAGGGCATCCTTGTAACTGTCACCGGAAAACAGGTCTGATATCAGTATGGTTATCCCTTTTCTGCCGTACAGGTGGGAACAGGCCATGATGCTGCTACTAAGGCCGGTTCCGCCTTCAAACTCCAGCCCTTCCAGGAAGGCAAGCGCCCGGGCAAGACCTGCTTTACCCGAGAAATGTGGCAGGTGCTCTATGCCCCTGCTGCTGATGGCGGCGATGCCTGCCCTGTCATAGCCGGCAAGGGCTGCATATACGAAAATGGCAGCCAGCCGCTTGGCAGCTATGCCTTTCTCCGGATGGGTCTTTCCCATGGAAGCGCTTGTGTCAAGGAGGACACTGATATTGGCCTCCCTCTCCTCCATATAGAGCTTCACAAAAAGCTTTTCGAACCTCGCATAGGCATTCCAGTCTATGGACCTGTAGTCATCGCCGGTCGTATATTCGCGAAAATCGGAAAACTCTATGGAGCTACCCTTGGCCTTCGACCTCCGGTTGCCGCCCGTAGCGCCAGCTACCGCCTTTTGGCTGTTGAGCCTTATTCTTTCCAGCTTCCCGATAAAATCATCATCAAATGCCTTCATCTGCCTACCCCTGAAATCCAGACTCCTTTCATCCTGTATACTATGGCAGGCTATTCATCCGTAGCCTTAATGATCTCGCTTATGATATCATCAGGGCTTTTGCCCTCGGAGACAGCCTGATAGCTCAAAAATACACGATGACGGAGCGCCGGATATGCTATGTTGCGTATGTCATCAAAGGACACATTGAACCTGCCCTCCATCAGGGCCCTTACCCTGGCGCCCTGGATCAGAGCCTGAGCGCCTCTGGGGCTGGAGCCGTACCGCACATAGGCATTGACGGCCTCCGGGGTGGTATCCCTGCCGGGATGGGTGTTCATCACCAGCCTTAGGGCATAATCCATGACCGGCCTGGCTATAGGCACCTCTGCTGCAATGCCCCTGAGCTCAAGCAGCATGGCCGCATCCGCTACCTTGCCGGCCTTATGCTCCTCCTTCCCGGTGGTCAGGTCAACTATGGCCCCCAGCTCCTCAAGAGTGGGGAAATCCATTAAGAGCTTGAACATGAACCTGTCGAGCTGGGCCTCCGGCAGCGGGTAAGTGCCTTCCTGCTCCAGGGGGTTTTGGGTGGCGAGCACAAAATAGGGCTCGGGCACCCGCCTGGTGACCCCGGCTGCAGTGACTGCATGCTCCTGCATGACCTCCAGAAGCGCACTCTGAGTCTTCGGAGTGGCCCGGTTGATCTCGTCCGCCAGGACCAGATTGCTGAATACAGGCCCCGGCTGGAATTTGAAAACGCTGTTGCCCTGCTCGTCCTTCACCAATATGTTGGTACCGATGACATCTGCAGGCATCAGGTCGGGAGTGAACTGTATCCGCTTGAACTCAAGGTCCAGGACATTGGCAAGGGTCTTCACCAGCCTGGTCTTGCCAAGCCCCGGCACACCTTCAAGGAGCACGTTGCCGCCTGATATCACGGCAATGAGGACGTGCCGGATTATGCCCTTCACTCCGATCATTTCCTTTGAGATCTCCTGCTCGATCGACAGGACTGTATCCTTAAAGCCTTGTATCCTCTGTTCCATCATACCCTCCGTTAATCATCCAAAGAGGCAAAGTACTCTCTGACGATAGCCTCTATGCTTTTGGGAAGCGCGCGCCGTTCCACGCTGTTTATTGCCTCGGATTCGTATTGGCCGATCACCTGCTTGTATGGTATATATCCGTCCAGACTGCCGAGACCGCTGTCTTCATTTTGCTCGTTGTCGCCCTTGCCGGTGTTTTTGCCGGGCACATGGGATACGTCCCCGCCGTCGCCCAGGCGGCCCGGATCATATATGTGCTCAATGCCGGTGCTCCCGCTGCCGATACCGCCCCCGTTCTGGCCGTTGCTTCCGGACTGGCTGCTGTTGCCGCCCTGGCCGCCTTGTCCGTTCTGGCCGGGCTGATCGCCATTGCCATTCTGCCCGCCCTGGCCGTTTTCGCCGGACTGGCTGCCATTGCCGTTTCCGCCTTCACCGTTCTGGCTGTTCTCACCGGACTGGTTTCCTCCTCCATTGTTACCGCTGTTGTCTTCGTTTTCTCCCTCATTGCCCTTTTGTCCGCCGCTTTGGCCGCCTTCCTTGCCGGGCCTGCCTGGATCCTGGTCCCTGCCGGCGATCTGTTCGCCGCTGCCTATCTCATCGGACAATTTCTTGCGTATCTTCTGCATGGCGTACTTGACTTCGCCCGAGGTGTTCTTTGTGCCGGTCCGGTTCTCAAGCAGGTCTTCCAGGCTCTCTACTGCTTTATCAGCGCTTTCCCCGCTCTCAAGGCCCTCTACTATGTTCACCAGGCCCTCCTTGATGCTGCCCTCCGGCAGGTTTTGGGCAACCTTTTCAAGGGCATCCCGTAGGTCTTCTGCTGCCTCATCACCCTTGGTCCTGCCTTCCGTCTCACCCTCTGTCTCGTCTGCCAGCACGTCCTTCAGCTCATCCAGAGCTTCCTGGATCTTACCCGGGTCAAGGCTCTTTAAGGCATCTGCCAGGGACTTTGTTATATCATGGCCGGCCAGTTCATTTGCCAGCTCGCTTAGCTTTTCACCGGCTATATCCTTGAGGAGGGAGTTTACCTCCTCCTCTGTCTTGCTGACCTCCTTGAGAGCTTCCTTGTAGTCCTTGATCCCTTTGAGCTTTTCAGAGAGCTCCCGGATCTCATCGAGCAAGGCCTGCTTCTGCTCGCCGGTCAGGCCATCCTCCCCGGCTTTCTCCTCTATGGCATCGACCAGCTTATCCAGCTCATCCTCCAGCTGGTCCTGCACCTGCTTCCTGCGCTCTATCACAGTATCCATAGGGTTGGGGACCATATTGAGGACACCTATCGAAAGCACCAGGAGGGCGATCACATAATACAGTAATTTCGGTATACCGATGGATATCTTCCTGGGATCGAGCCTTTTCAGGCTGTCTATGGCATCCCTGCGCTGGATGACGGCAAAGGCGTCGTCCCTGCCGGACAGCTCCAGGGCGGTCGTTGCCTTTTCCTGAAGGCCGAGCCTGTCAACTGTCCTGGCCGCATCATACATGGTCGGCCGCGTCAGCCAGCCTGCTGCGAGCGATACCATGACAAGGGGCATGGCAGCAATGCTTATGGCCCATGCACCTTCGTACGGGATAAAAAACGATACGGCATGGGCTATGGTTGCCAGTCCCAACGCAAGTGCCAGACCGCTGGCACCGTACTTGAGCATGTGCTTCGCCGTGATCCTTCTTAATGCAGGTCTCATGGCCTTCTTCAGTTCGCTGTTTGGTTGCCTGTCCATCAGGGACAACCCTCCTTTTATCCGGGATATGCGCTAGCTGTTCTTCTTCCAGCTGAAAAGCCTGTTCACCGGATTGATCCTTATGATACTGATAAGCACGAGCAGGCCTGCGATCACCAGCATCGTTATGGAATTGTAGATCCAGAAGCTGGTCTGATAGCCCGTTCCCAGGCCAAGGATGCCTCCGCTTCCGCCGGATATCTGGTTTTGGAGGATATTTGCCAGGCCTGCGGCAGGGTTGATATACAGAGGAAAGGGTACATATGACGCACTTCCCCCGTGCAGATAGTATATATTCATCAGGTATGCACTCAGGATGATGCTTATGAGCCCCAGGGCAAACATGGTCAGATAGGTCACTACTGTCGCAGTCACGGTCCTCTTGAATATGGTCGAGAAGAATATGCCGATCGAACCCACTGCTATTGCCGTTATTATATAAAAGGAGAAGAGCATGATCATATCACCCGGTGTGACCCCGCCGAACAGGAATATTATGCTGAACAGCGGTAGAGAAGATACGATCAGCAGGAGCATATGGGACATGGACGACAACAGCTTGCCGATAATGATGCCAAAGGATGAAAGCTGAGTGCATAACAGCAGGTCCAGGGTCTGTTTCTCCCGCTCACTGCTGATCGAGCCCGCTGTCTGGGCAGGCGTCACCAGCAATATCAGGATGAACTGCAGCACAGCCAGCATCGTGTATATCGATATGCCTGCCTGCTGGTTGGCGTTGACCGACCTGTTCCAGGCCAGGGAGCTCTGGATAAAGGTGATATAGTACAGGAAGGCGATGAATACCATAACGCCAAGATAGGATATTATGCCCAGCGCCGTCTTCCAGCCCCTCATCCTGATCTTGAGCTCGCTGGACAGAACAGGGTTATTGTAAAACCTCATCCTCACCCTTGGTCACCTCCATGAACACTTTTTCGATGTTGCCTTCAGCCTTGGTGAAGGAAACAACGGGAATGCCCTCGGTCACAAGCAGCCTTAAAAGACCGCTCATCTCCTCCTCGTTGCCTGTATACTCAAGCTCCAGCATATTGGCTTCGCCTGTGATATTCTCTATCCGGGGCTGCTCCCTCAGGAGCCTGACGGCTTTTTCCGCATCGGACAATACCCTGATTCTGATCAGGGTCTTTCCGGTGAGCCTGCTCATCAGATCATCCACCCTGCCGGAGTAGACCATCCTGCCTTTTTCGATCACACCGATGCTGGTGCACAGCTCGGCCAGCTCGGGGAGGATGTGGGAGCTTATGAGAATCGTCTTGCCCATGCTTCCAAGGGCCTTCAGTATGCCCTTCATTTCTATGCGGGCCCTGGGGTCCATACCGGATGCCGGTTCATCCAGGATCAGGAGCTCGGGGTTGTGCATCAGGCTCCTGGCCAGGCAAAGGCGCTGCTTCATGCCTCGTGAAAGCGCATCTACATAGCTGTCCTTTTTGTCGCTCAGCTCGACCAGCTCCAGCAGCTCGTCTGTCCGTTTCTTACGCTCGTTTACGCTGAGCCCGTAGCAGCTGCCGTAAAAATCCAGGTACTCATGTACCTTGAGGTTGTCGTATACACCGAAAAAGTCCGGCATATAGCCCAGCTTGCCCCTTACCGCCATCGGGTCTTCAGCGACATCGATGCCCGCCACCTTGACGGTGCCGCTGGTGGCTCTCATCAGGGTGGCTACGATCCGCATGGTAGTGGTCTTGCCTGCCCCGTTGGGTCCGACGAAACCATATATATCGCCGGTATCAAGCCTGAGGCTGAGTTTGTCCACTGCTGTGAAGGAGCCGTACTTCTTCACCAGGTTTTCGATCACAAGCATCACTCCGTCCTCCCTTCAACGGATACATTGGGCAGGCTTACCCTTAGAAACTCCTGGTTTGTCTGTGAAACCCGCAGATATACCATGCCTCTTTCATCTGTCAGCAAGTGCTTGTTTTCGTCATTGATCTCCAGCGTATAATCATTGTAGACTGCATAATCGTTTATCGGCACATATCTGTCAGCAGCCTGGTCGTAGACCATTATGGATATATTGCCCCAGTCCGGCAGGACGCTGATCAGGGCCTTAAGGTCCTTCAGGTCCTTGTAGGGTGACAGGTCCACGGAAAACACCGCATAGCTCTGCCGGTCGATCAGGACGACATGGCTGCCTTCAAAGCTGGTGTTGTTCGACATCGCATGATCGTATTCACCGTATATATATCCCGGTGGGATGAATACCTGACCCTCCGTCTCCAGGTCGGCGTCCAGAGTGCCTTTCACCACACCCCAGCTGACGATGCTTTCAGGCCGGCGGTCATTGATCTTCACCACGTCCATATCATCCGGATCATAGAAGGCGAAAAATTCTACGGTAAATCCTCTTGGTTTGCTTTCACCTATGGGCGCCTTGACATATTCGCCTTCGTTGACCACCAGTTGGCTGAAAAGCCGGCGGCGTACATACTGGTCTCTTTCCTCCGGACTGCCCCCGTACCTGCCATAGTAGGGGAACAGATCTTCCAGCATCATGTAGTAGTTGCTGTCAAAGCCCGGCTGGATGGCCACGGGGGAATCAAGCTCCACGCTTTTCGATTCGCCTGCTGCTATATTGCCTATCTTTTTATAGGAATAGGGCGTATAGACTATAAAGTCCTCCAGGGGGAGCCCTGTGTTGTTCGTCACGGTCCCTGTGATCTTGCCGTTTTCATATTTCAGATCTGAGTCTATGGTGCCTGCATCGACCTGGTGCCCATCTAACATGAAGGTCTTCATCATCCAAACATTGACGTCCTCAAACACTATCTGCGAAGGCCTTCCCTGGATTATCCTGGTACTTATGTCGCCGCCCTGGGCCGCCTGCGGATAGTGTGACATGCTGTTCTCTTCCACCAGCGAGATCAGGCCGTCGCTGTCGATATCGATCTTGTAATCCCCCCTGGTGGGCATGAAAACGCCCATATACCTGGTCAGGGTGCCTTGGCCGGAATCCTTATCCATCTCAATGACGGAGATGGTGCTCAGTACCACTTCATTGCCCTTGGTGCCGAAGCCTATCGCATAGATAAGGACCGCAAACACTATCGACAAGGCCGGTATGGTGAACCAGGACCACTCCCGCCTGTCGATCTTCTTAAGCACAAGGTAGTTGAGCGGCCCGGCCATGCCCAGGTACAGGAGGAAAATGAAGAGTATATAGGTGATCGGGGGCAGGTCCATGGCCGGAATGGCTGCCAGCAGATTTACGGGTGTTTCCTTGTATACGTTCGGTCTGGTCATTTCCGATAGCTTTTGCTGTGGCAGCGTCAGGTTGAGCAGGTTGTCCCATAGCCTGAGGTTGCCTTCCCAGCTAAGATAGGGCTCAGTGCCCAGATCAAAGGCTGATATATAGATATATCCCTTGCCGGAAGCCATGCGCTTTACAAGCACCTGGTCCTCCTGGGCCAGCACTGGCTCTCCGGTGCTATTGCCAAGGTCCATGACTGTCAGCTTGCCGGCGGGAGCATCAAGCCCGGACATATCCTCCAATGCAGACAGGTCATCAAGGGTCAGGAGATCGCCTGCGCTTACAGGCACGACCGAAGGATTCAGGCCTGACAGGGTACGCGAGCCGTTTATCCCGGTCCCGATTATCAGGACCCCGCCCCCTTTCAGCCAGGCATTGAGGGCTGCCTTCTGATCCTTGGTCAGGCTGTCGGATTCCAGGTTGTTTATGATAAGGATCCCGAAATTGTCCAGGATCTCCTTCTTATCAGGGAAGGTCCCTGCGGACATGGTCACGGGACTGAAATAACTGAAGACAAAGCCGCTGACCTTATCCCTGAAATAACCAAGGGATGAGCCGTCATCGGTCACGATGCCGAGCAGGCTGACATCGTTCATATTGGTGTTGATATCCCTTACAGTCTGCTTTTCCAGTACCCTGCCGCTTTTATTTTTGAGCATGACATCCAGTGACCGTATTATCCCATGGATCTTTACCATTACGGTATATTCCTTGGTCGTATCGCCGGGTATGACCACGGGCACGGAGTATGATATGCTGCTGTTGTAATGGGGCACAACCACCTCGAGGCTGCCCTCGATATCAGGGCCGGTGTTCTCCAGCCTGACCCTGACAGGGGTCCAGTTTTCCATCTTGTATGCGCTGTTAAACCCGACCTCTATCCGGGTGATGATATCTGCCGCGTCTGCCCTGCCGGGGAATGCAGTCAGGATCAGCATGGAAATGCACAGAGCAGCGATAAGCCTAACCCTCTTCATCCAAAATCTCCTTCCGCATGAGCTTGAAATTATGCCTGGACGCTCCCTTGATTCGTCATGTGTTTTTTTGTAGCCTTAACTGATTATACCATCAATACGTGTATATACAAATATAAAACATGACTAATCCGTTAAAACTGTATTAAATAATTATTAACCGTATCTATGCAAAAAAAACAGCATGGGCTTAATACCCATGCTGCCGCCTTTATGTCAGCCTATGCTAATGCCGCTTTTCCCGGGCGTCATCCCCCGCCGTGTTGAGCCCGAAGGCCTTCACAAGCTCGACTATGGGGATCGGGGCCAAGGACAGGACCAGTACGGTGATCCACTCTCCGGCGCTCAAGGGAGCTGCCTTGAACACCCCGGCCAGGGGCGGGATCAATATGACGCCAAGCTGCAGGGCTGCGGACAGGGCTGCTGCCCCGACCAGGCTGCGGTTTCTCAGCATGCCTGTCTTAAATACCGAATAGCGGTTCGAACGTACGTTGAATGCATGGACCAGCTGGCTCAGGGCAAGGACTGCAAAGGCCATGGTCCTGCCTGCAGCTATGCTCTCTTCCCTCCCAAGGCCGGCAGCCGCGCTTCCGTTATGGCCCAGCCAGAAGGCAGCCAGGGTCAGGGTGCCGATCATCAGTCCCTGGTAGACTATCCTTGAAACCATGCCCTTGTCAAATACGCGGCCCTTTGGCGACCTGGGCTTTCTGTCCATGATCCCTTCCTCAGGCGGGTCCACCCCCAGGGCCAGGGCAGGCAGGCTGTCCGTCACCAGGTTGACCCACAATATGTGTATGGGAAGCAGGGGTTCCTCCCAGTTGAACATCGTGGCTATGAAGAGCACCAGTATTTCGCCTACATTGCAGGAGAGCAGGAATTGAATCGACTTAAGGATGTTGGAAAATATGACCCTGCCCTCTTCGACCGCAGCGACTACCGTGGCAAAGTTGTCATCCGTCAGCACCATGTCAGAGGCCTCCTTGGCCACATCAGTACCGACTACGCCCATAGCTGCGCCTATATTGGCCCGCTTCAGGGCCGGTGCATCGTTCACCCCGTCACCGGTCATGGCGACGATCTCGTCGTGGGCCTGCCAGGCTTTCACGATCCTGACCTTGTGCTCCGGTGATACCCGGGCATATACCGAGTACCGCATGATATTTTGAGTCAGCTCCTCGTCGCTGATATTGTCAAGCTCGGAGCCGGTCATGATCTCGTCTTCCGCCTCAAGCATACCGAGCTGTCTGGCTATTGCTGCAGCAGTGACCTTATGATCTCCGGTGATCATGACAGGCTTGATGCCGGCACGCTTGCACAGCCTGACTGCTTCTTTTGCCTCTTCTCTGGGTGGATCTATCATGCCCACCAGTCCGGTGAACACCAGGCCCTTCTCCGCTTCGTTCCTGGCAGCGGCCGGGCTGGTATCAGAAGGCATATGCTTGTAAGCCATACCCAGGACCCTCAGGGCGCTGGAAGCCATATCGGTGTTGGCCTTAAGTATCTCGTCCCTTATCTCCTGGGTCAGCTCCATGACCTGGCCGTTATGAAGGATGCGGTCACACCTTTTCAAAAGCTCATCGGGAGCCCCCTTGGTAAGGGCTCTGTATCCTGTATCGCAGCTATGGATGGTGGTCATGAGCTTTCTGTCTGAGTCAAAGGGTATTTCATCGACCCGGGGAAACCTTTGCTCCAGGCTTTCCTTGGAGAGCTTGAGCTTTAGACCCAGGTCGACCAGGGCTGTCTCCGTCGGGTCGCCCACCAGCACGGTTTTCCCGTTTTCATTCCTGACCTTTGTGTCATTGCAGAGCGCCCCAATGGTTACGAGCAATTCGATATTCCGAGGCTGCTCATCATATCCGGCCAGCTCCTGTAAACCGACCAGCCTTCCGTCAACATAGACCTTTTCCACGGTCATCCTGTTCTGAGTCAGGGTCCCGGTTTTGTCGGAGCATATTACCGTCGCGCTCCCCAGGGTCTCGACAGAGGGGAGTTTCCTGATTATAGCATTTCGCGCGGCCATCCTTTGGACCCCTATGGCCAGGACGATGGTGACTATCGCAGGCAGGCCTTCGGGTATGACCGCGACAGCAAGGCTTACCGAAGTCAGGAACATCCGGTGTATTTCCTTGCCGTACAGGATGCCTACCAGAAAAATGACGGCGCATACCGCCAGGGCAGCTATGGCAAGGGTCTTGCCCAGGGCCTCGAGCTTCTTCTGGAGGGGCGTTTTCATCTCCTCCTCGGTCTGGATCATCTCAGCGATCTTGCCTATCTCAGTGTTCATCCCGGTACCGACGACTATGCCGCTGCCCCTGCCGTATGTAACGAGGCTGCTGGTATAAGCCATATTGACCCGGTCGCCAAGGGGGATCTCCACATCCTCAAGGGCTGCGGTATCCTTTTCAACAGGCACTGATTCACCCGTAAGGGCAGCCTCCTGGATCTTCAGATTGGATGATTCGATGAGCCTGAGGTCGGCAGGCACGAAGTCACCGGTGTCCAGCACGACCAGGTCGCCGGGCACCAGCCCTGAAGCCGGTATGACATCGATGGTGCCGTCCCTTTTCACCTTGGCGTGGGGGGCCGCTATTTTTTTTAGCGCTGCAAGTGAGTTTTCAGCCTTGTTTTCCTGAACCACGCCGAGCACGGCATTTATGACGACTACCAGCAGGATGATGACGGCATCGGTAAACTCTCCCCGCAGACCGGATATGACCGCTGCTGCGATGAGTATGATCACCATGAAGTCCGAAAGCTGCTCAAGCAACATGGAGAGGATCGTTTTCCTGCCCCTTGATTGAAGCTCATTCGGGCCGAACTGCTTCAGTCTTTCACCGGCTTGTGTACTGCTCAAGCCCTCAGTCAGAGATGTCTCCAGCCTTTTCGCCGTTTCCTCGATGTCGAGCGTGTGCCATTGATTGCTTGTCATTCAACCACCCCTGTTAGTGTCTTTTATTATTGTTTGTAACAAAAAAACCTTTATCCAGCATCAAAAGCCGGATAAAGGTCTCATCCCCAGAGTAACTCTGCCTCCTGACCGGGCTGCCGCCGTAATGACGATCAGGAGCGCTTGCCTTAAGCAATGGATTACTCCCCTTTATTGGTTCAGTTATATTTTAAGATATTCCACGGCCTCCGTCAATATAAACTGGCAAAATGTTCACCGCCGGTCCTCAAATGGTTTTTGAGTATATTTATTTCATTATTAGATTTGCTTGTATATGATGGCAAACATAATTTTATATATTACAATTAGTCGACAGACGGATCGCATGAAACAGACTCGGCAGGTAAAAAGCCCCCTGTACAGGCTCAGCCTGGTCCAGGGGGCTATGTTCATATCTCTATTTCCTTTTCCAGGATCGTCACCAGGAGTTCAACGGCTTGGGTCAAATCCTTCAGGTCCACCATTTCCTGGGCGCTGTGCACATAACGGCAGGGTATTGATATAACGCCCGAAGGCACCCCTGCGCCGGTCAGGTGGATGGCGCCTGAATCCGTGCCGCCGGCCTCAAGGACCTCAAGCTGATAGGGGATGCCGGCTTCCCTGGCCCTTTGGATCATAAGCTCCTTTACCTTCGGATGGGCTATGACGGAGGCATCCTTTACCTTTATCGCAGGGCCTTCTCCCAGATTTATGGCCATCGGCCTTGACTTTGGTGTGTCGCCTGTCAGGGTGACGTCAACGGATATGCCTATATCCGGCATGATGCCGTAGGCTGAGGTCCTGGCTCCGCGCAGGCCTACCTCCTCCTGCACGGTGAACACGAAGTAAAGCTCATGGTCAGTATTCCTGACTCTCTTCAAGGTTTCGACCAGCACCGCACAGCCTGCCCTGTCGTCCATGGCGCAGCCGGTGACCCTGTCGCCGCATACAGCCATAGGCGCGTCATAGACGGCTACGTCGCCGATATTGACAAGGGCTTTGGCTTCATCCTTTGATTTCGCTCCGATGTCTATGTACATCTTGCCGAGCTTGAGATTCCTTATATCCTCCAGCTCGGTTTCATAGCTGACTACACCGGTCACTCCGTTTTGGAACCTGACCTTCCTGTGGATCACGTTGAAGGGGGATATGCCGCCTACATTGGAAAACCTTAGGAAACCATTATCGTCTATACCGGTCACTATCAGGCCGATCTGGTCCATATGGGCGGCCAGCATCACCTTCCTGCCCTTGCCCTTCTTCACTGCGATCAAGCTGCCCAGGGCATCGGTATAGACTTCATCTGCATATTCCCTGACTTCCTTTTCAATGACCTCCCTTATGTCCTCCTCACTGCCGGAGGGGCCGTAAGTACCGGTCAAGAGTTCAAGCAGCCTTTTCATCAGGCTTCAACTCCTTTCAAGAATTTCTGTATCAAGAGATGGGTGTTTTTGAAATCATCCAGGTCCATTACCGAAGACGGTGAATGTATGTACCTGCATGGAACAGATACTACTACAGTCGGCACGCCGGAGCGGGAGGTCTGTATTCTGCCCGCATCGTTGCCTCCGGCCACATTTTCCTTGATCTGATAGGGGATGGAGTTGTCCTCCGCAGTCTTCACCATCCGCTTGAACAGGTCCTTATTGGCAATTGAGCTGTTGTCCATAAAGGAAATGGCAGGCCCCTTGCCCATCCTGGTCGTATGCAGGTGGTCAGGGACATCGGGCAGGTCTGCGCAGGTAGTCCCCTCGACCACCAGGCCCAGATCAGGCTCGATGTGGTAGGCAGCGACCTCAGCCCCCCTAAGGCCTATCTCCTCCTGGACGGTAAAGCATGCATACAGGTCACATTCATAGGTATCTTTCAGCAGCTCAAGCAATATGCTGCAGCCTGCACGGTCATCCAGGGCCTTGGACTTCACCTTGTTGTCGCCAAAGCAGACAAAGTCGCTGTCAAAGGATGCATAATCGCCTATTTTGACTACCTTTTCCGCCTCTTCCCTTGATCTTGCCCCTATGTCTATGTACATCTGCTTTTGATTGATCACCTTTCTGCGCTCATCAGGCTCCTGTAGATGGATGGCCTTTACTCCTATGACCCCCGGCACCCGGTCCTTGCCCACTAGCACCCGCTTCGACACCAGGATACGCTGGTCTATGCCGCCAACGGGCAGAAATCTAAGCATGCCGTTGTCGGAGATCCTGGAGATAATGAACCCGATCTCGTCCATGTGGGCGGCTATCATGACTTTTCTGCCGCCCTTTGAGCCCTTCTTCTTCGCTATCACATTGCCGATGCGGTCCACATAGCATTCATCCGCCAGGGGCCTTGCAAGCTCCAGTATGATATCTCTTACCTCATTCTCGTTGCCTGTGACGCCTCTGGCTTCTGCCAGCCTTTTCAATACCTCAACCATTCCTGCCATCCCTCCTTCAGCGATGCGATAAAGAGCGCGATCAGCCTTGCAACCGATTTGATATGATCCAGGTTGAGCGTCTCCACCGTGGTATGCATGTATCTCAAGGGGATCTCAACCAGGATGGTCGGTACTCCTGCCCTGGATATCTGCATGGAACGGGCGTCGGTCCCCGTAGGCCTTGGCGAGACGGCCACCTGGCAATCCATGCGGTACTCTCTTGCAATCTCCAGAAATCTCTCAGTCAGCCCGGGGTGCATATTGGGGCCCTTGCAGACGACGATCCCCTTGTCCATGGCATAGGTATCGTCCTTTGAGGCATCCGGTGTGTCCCCATGGGTGACGTCTATGGCGATCCCTATATCCGGCTCAGCCCTGTATGTACTGATTATGGCGCCCCTTGTGCCTACCTCCTCCTGGACGGTAGCCACACAGCATACCTCGGCCTGGTATACCAGCTTGTCCAGCTCCTTCATGACCTCATTCAGGATCACGACCCCGGCCCTGTCGTCTATGGACTTGCCGTTCACAAAGGAGCCCAGCATCGAGACCAGGGGGCTTTTGAAGGTTATAAGGTCACCTACCTGGACGAGCTCCTTAACCCTTTCACAGGGAAGCCCCAGGTCTATGTACATGTCCTTCATCTCGATCGCCCTGGATGCATCCTCCGGCGAAAGCAGGTGAGGCGGCATCACTGCCACTATGCCCGTCAGCTTATCCCTGCCGTGGACTATGACCTCCTGGGCCAGAAGGATCCTCTGATCGACCCCGCCTATATTGGTGAACCTTAAAAATCCGGATTTGTCGATATCCTTTACCATGAGGGCTATCTCATCCATATGGGCCGCCAGCATGACCTTCGGATTTGACTTGTCCCCCGCTCCCCGTTTTATACCGTATACGTTGTAAAAGGGGTCTGTAACTACTTCATCACAATGCTGTCTGAATTCATTGGCAATGTATCCTGCTATCTCTGCTTCATAGCCGGACACACCCGGTATCTCTATGAGCTCTTTAAGAAAGTCCTTCAAATCCACGATTCCTCCTTTCATCTATATAAAGCATCCAAGGCCTGTGTTATGACACCGCAGCACGCTGTCAATGACCGCCGGTCATTCCGGCTCATCGCAGACCCTGACGCCTTCAAGCCGGTCAAGCTCTGCCAAAAGCGCAGCTTCAGACAAGCCCTTCGGCATAATGATCTTGAACCATATTATCGCCCATTCGTCCTCACCGGGCATGATTTTTATGTCCCTGATACTGATGTCGAGTGAGCCCAGTACCTCCGTCACCCTGGCTATCTGGCCCGGTTTGTTCAACAGCTCTACCTGGAGGTCATATCCCCTTAGGCCCGTCATAAAGCCTTCGAACTTTTTGAGCAGGAACAGGGTTATGTAGGAAAACACCGCAGCAATGAGGGCACCCCAGTAAAAGCCTGCCCCGATCGCAATACCTATGCAGGCTGTGACCCAGAGACTTGCTGCAGTCGTCAGCCCTCTTACCCTGGAACCGTCCTTTATGATCGTACCGGCACCTAAAAAGCCTATGCCGCTTATGACCTGAGCCCCCAGCCGGGCAGGGTCGGGTATGGACAAATCGCTGTATGTGTTTATAAGATACTCTGAGGTCAGCATCACAAGGGCGGAGCCCATGCATACCAGCGTATGGGTACGAAAGCCGGCAGGCCGGTTGCCTATTTCCCGTTCAAGGCCAATGATGCCGCCGAAAACCATGGCGAGGAAGACCCTGAGCAATGCTTCCCATTCCATCGAATCACCTCCGCCGCATTTCCCTTTAAACATCTAGGTTATTGTATGTATCAGCCCTGGCCGTAATAAGCATTTTTGCCATGCTTGCGCAGGAAATGCCTGTCAAGCAGGCCCTGGCTTATCGGCTTCACCTCGGGGTTCAGGTTCAGAGTATGATATGCCATACAGGCCAGCTGCTCCAGTACAACGGCATTGTGTACGGCCTCAGCCGGATCCTTGCCCCAGCTGAAGGGCCCGTGGTTGTTGACCAGGACTCCGGGCACGAATCCAGGATCCAGCCCGGCAAATGCCTCAAGGATGACAGTACCTGTAAGCTGCTCATAGTCCCCCTGGATCTCATCCAGGGTCATCCTCCGCGTACACGGGACCTCTCCATAGAAGTAATCGGCGTGGGTGGTCCCCAGCGGCGGTATGGAGAGCCCGGCCTGGGCCCAGACCGTTGCCCAGGTCGAATGGGTATGCACTATGCCTCCTATGCTTTCAAAGGCGCGATACAGCACCAGATGGGTCTTCAGGTCCGATGATGGCCTTAAGCTCCCTTCCACTACGTTGCCTTCAAGGTCCGTAACGACCATGTCCCGCGCTTCAAGCTGCTCATAGGGCACGCCGCTCGGCTTGATCACCACCAGGCCCTGTTCGCGGTCGATGCCGCTCACATTGCCCCAGGTGTATATCACCAGGCCTCTCCCGGGAAGCTCCAGGTTGGCGTGTAAAACCTGCTCTTTGAGTTTTTCCAACACAGCTTGATCACCCTCCTGCTTTCTATTGCTATACTCTGGTTGCGGCAAATATATCAGGGCCCGGGATGCTTTGCAAGATAGATATCGTCCAGCCGTATTATTTGAACGTTTCCGCTGCAGGCGTCCCTTATCCGCCCGCAAAGCTCATCCCAGGGCATATCCGTTGTGACCCTGATGCTGACCTTGTCGCTGTAAGCTATATCCTCGATCCCTATCCCCCATTGCCTGAGCAGGTATTCCACACTTCCCAGCTGGGTATAGCCAAGGGTCAGCAGGCCCCTGCTGCCCGGCACCATCCTGACGATACCGGCTTTATCGATGACCTCGACGGCCGATTGCGTATAAGCCCTCACCAGGCTGCCTGCCCCGAGCTTTATACCCCCGAAGTACCTGACCACCACTACCAGGACGTTCCTGAGCTCCTTCTGGACAAGCACCTGGAGTATGGGCATGCCCGCAGTGCCCCCCGGTTCGCCGTCATCGGAAAACCGCTGGATAAGCCCGTCCTGGCCGATGACTGCCCCATAGCAGTAATGGGTCGCGGCAGGGTATTCTACCCTCGCCCTGTCCAGGCACAGGGCGATATCACTCTCATCTTCTATGCTAAAGGCCAGACCGATGAACCTCGACTTGTTTATTGTTATTTCATGGGCAGCCTGGCTGCCTACCGTCAGATATGTTTTCAAACCCTACCCTCCTGCCGGACATGAGGTGATATCCTAAGCCTGCCCGTACTACGACAACCCTGGGGCAGCATCCTCGCATAGGGCATCAAGGTCCTTGAACTGGGCCCGGTACAGGCTTGAATATGCCCCGTCAAGGGCCATCAGGTCTTCATGGGTGCCCCTTTCAACGATGCCGTCTTCGGTCAGGACTATGATTTCATCCGCATTTTTGATGGTAGAGAGCCTGTGGGCGATCACCAGGGTCGTACGACCTGCTGACAGGTCTTCGAGCGCCTTCTGGATCTTTATCTCCGTTTCGTTGTCCAGGGCGGAGGTCGCCTCATCCAGCAGGAGTATGGGCGGATTCTTCAGGAACACACGGGCTATCGATATCCGCTGCTTCTGGCCCCCGGACAGCTTTATGCCACGCTCCCCCACCTGGGTGTCATAACCGTCAGGCAGGCTTGTAATGAAGTCATGGATATTCGCTTTCTTTGCCGCTTCGATGACCTCATCCATCCCTGCCTCGATATTGCCGTACCGGATGTTCTCCCCTATGGTGCCTGCGAACAGGAATATATCCTGCTGGACCAGGCCTATGTTGCTGCGCAGGGACCTGAGGGTGTATCTCCTGATGTCCTGGCCGTCGATCAGGATCTCTCCGCTCTTTACCTCATAGAACCTGGGTATGAGGTGGCAGAGCGTGGTCTTGCCGCCGCCGGAAGGCCCTACGAGGGCTATGGTCTTGCCGGCCGGGACCTTGAGGTTTATATCGTGAAGCACCTTTTCATTGCCGTCATAGGAAAAGCTGACGTTCCTGAATTCGATATCGCCTTTGACATCCTTGAGCTCTATGGCGTCCGGCGCGTCCGTTATATCAGGCTCGACCTCCATTATCTCAAGGAAGCGCTCTACCCCTGTCACTCCGGATTCAAACTGCTGCATGAAGTTGCTGAGCCGCCTTATGGGCTGCAGGAAGATCCCCACATACATTATGAAAGCCAGCAGGTCATAGATGTCCATAAGCTTTTTGTATACGAAAAATCCGCCCACCGCTACCACTACGATATTGAGTATGTTGGCGAAATATTCGATGCCTGTCTGGAAAACGGCCATGTCCTTGTATGCAGCGTATTTTGATTCCTTGAACCTTAGATTTCCCTCATCGAACTTGCTTTTTTCGTATTCCTCGTTTGAAAAGGATTTGGCCACCCGTATGCCTGAGATGCTTGACTCCAGCCGGGCGTTCACGTCAGCCAGGCTGACCCTGAGCTTTTTGAAGGATTCGTTCATCTGCCTGCGGTACTTGAAGGCAAACCACATCATAAAGGGCACGAGGGCATATACGATCAGGGCCAGCTGCCATTGGACGGTCAGCAGGAGGAAAAACGAGCCTATGAGCATGACAAGGGACAGGAACAGGTCCTCAGGGCCGTGGTGGGCCAGCTCCGTGATCTCGTTCAGATCGTTCACCATCCTGGACATGATATGGCCGGTCCGGTTCTTGTCATAAAACCTGAAGGACAGGGTCTGAAGATGGGAAAACAGGTCGCGGCGCATGTCGTATTCCATGCGGACCCCCAGCACATGCCCCCAGTAATGCACTATATACTGCAGTATCGTGCGGATTATGTACAAAACAAACAGGGCTCCTATGAATATGAAGAAGGTCTCTATTTCACCGGCGGGTATCATGGTGCTGGCCGCCTCGCGGGTAAGCATAGGGAAAAACAGATCTATGGCAGCAATCGTGAAAGCACAGACCATATCCAGGATGAACAAACCCTTGTGAGGCCTGTAATAGTTTATGAAATGCTTCAGTATCTTTTTGGTCTGCAAAATGCCTATCTCCTTCCGCTGCCTGACATGCAGCATAGATTAATTATAAACATGCATACATCATAAATCAAGCCGCCAGAGGCAAAGTCTGGCACCTTCATTCGGGTCTGTTTTCACCCAGGCAGCACCGGTACAGGGATAATATGTAACTTGGGTCCGGACTCTTATGATGATACAATTATAGTGTACGCCTGCTGTACCTGCTACCTATCAAACTGTCGGAGGTGTAGCCAAATACTCAAACGAATCGCTGCTTTCCTCGCTCTGGTCTGCACAGCGCTGCTGGCAGGCTGTGTCAGACTGGAAATGGATATCGTCATAGAAAATAACGGCACCATATACTCTGCCTATATTTTCGCTGTCAGGCAGGAGGGCTCCTATGGGGCCGACATTGAAGGCCTCATGGAGGCTGCCGAGAATACGGCCAGGGACAACGGCTTCAGGACCCAGCCATACAGCCAGGAGGGCTACAAGGGGTTCAAGGCATCCAAGAGGATCGAAAATACTGATCTCAACAGGCAGGGACATGAGCTGTTAGGCTTTGATACCATGCCATCGGTATTCGATATGGTTGAAATAGAGCGTACCTCCGGGATGTTTGAAGACAGGTATTCAGCAGAGCTTGCTGCCGATCTGAGAGGCATAATAGACTCTGCAATGCTTGAAAGCCTGCCGGGTGATATAAGAAAAGCTGCTTTCGAAGCCCTCGAAAGCAGCGAGCTCATACTCAGCCTCACTATGCCGGGCAAGGTCAGAAGCTCCAACGCCGACAAGATAAGCGAAGGCCGCGGCAATGCGACCTACACATGGAAGCTGAGCCCGGGACAGGTCAGGACGCTCTCGGCCGTATCGGTCCATGATAAGCAGTCTGCGCGCAGCATGGCCTATATCACCGCGTCAGTATCCGCCTTGCTGCTGACGGCCCTGGCCGCTGCAGCGTTCGTATATTTGAACAGAAAGCGCCGATAAGGTCTGCATTCACGGATCTATGCAGACAGGCTCTCCGGATAAGACCATGCCGCCGGGCAGCAGCATGTAAAGCTTGAATTTCAGCTTTTCAACATCAAGTCCGTCCTGGTAATAGTACACATAGGCATTCTTCTCTAAGGCCGCAGTTCCTACAACGGCGACAGGCTCATCTCCTGGAAATACGGTTTTAATCGGTATCAGGCCGGCGTCCTCGCTATAAGCTACCAGGGTATAGACCGCGCCCTCAGGACCCTCCTGGGGCAGCCAGCTGAAAACCACCCGGTCGAAGCCGTATATCTTTTCCCTATGGTACACAAGACCAGGCACTCTGTACTCCTCCAGGTGACCGGCGGCAACCACATCGTTCAAAAAGGAGCGGAAATAATCCGAGAGCCCGCTTACTTCAAAAGCCGTCGGCAGTTCCCAGTTTTCCTGGGGAAGGGCATTGTAGTCCCTCCGGCTGATGCTGTTAACAGGGTTGTATACGTCCTGGCCCGACTTCTGCTGGATATCGCTGAAGGCCGTTATGGACCTGCCGGTCGCGGAACCCAGGAGCTGCCTGTAGTCCTCGGCTGCAATCTCATATATGCCCCACCTGTGTATTTCCTCCACGTATGAGGCATCTGCATTCACCTGGCTGAAAGCATCAAGTCCTCTTGCCTTGTAATAGCCGCTGTCTCTGAATTTCTCGGGGCTTTTGAACTTGTCCCCGAAGTGGAAGAGGGTGAAGTGATGGCCGTATTCATGGGAGATGTCCACTGCCAGGTCCTCAAGCGCCGCCCTGGTATCGCCGTTGTACAGCTTGATGACACCCTTGTCAAGGCTTACCGGCAGCTCGTAGCCTGCAGGCAGAAAACCCTCAAGGTTTACCGGCAGCCTGACCACATGAGCCTCCTTCTCATAGGTGGCTGAGACGCTTGGGCCGCTGTCCGGTCCCGGGCCCTGGTGTATCTCTATCCTGTCAAGATATTCCATATCGACCCCGTGCATATTGTTCTTGAGCTCCTCGTATACCCTTTTGAGTCCGTCATCTGCCCATGTATCCGTGTAGCTTATGATCCTGATACCGTCATTGCTTTCATATACCGATACCGGTACCGTTACCAGCTCCGTATTTTCCTCTGCCAAGGCAGAGCCAAAGCACAGTAAGGCTACTATGACGCAGGCAGCAGATGCCCAGCGAAGCTTTCTCATCCAAACCCCCCAACCTCATGCATTATCCGATGTGTACCCGATCGATGCGACTCTATGATGCCGCTTTCTCAAGTACTATTCTATCATATATTATGTTAACCTGCTATCCCTATATCAGGCGATCATCTCATGCACGGAGTCCATGAGGGTCCGGATCCGGCGCTCGGCATCATCCGGGTCTGTGCCGACTACGGAAAAGTACAGTTTCACCTTCGGCTCTGTGCCTGAGGGCCGGATCGTAAACCATGATTCGTCCTCCAGTACGAATTTCATCACATTTGACACCGGCAGCGTGACAGGAACCTCTTCTCCGGTTTCAAGGTCTACCGCCCTGCTTTGCAGATAATCCTCGATGCGGGTTACTTTCCTGCCGCCGATAGTCTTCGGGCTGCTGTGCCTCAGGCCGTTCATCAAGGCAGTGATCTTTTCCATGCCCTCCTTGCCTTCCATCTGGATCGACTCAAGGCTTTCCCTGAAATAGCCATACCTTTCCCACAAGGACTCCAGCCCCTCATACAGGGACATCCCCTTTTCCTTGTAATATGCGGCCATTTCGCAAACAAGCATGGAAGCGATCACAGCATCCTTGTCCCTTACAAAATCACCTGCAAGGTAGCCATAGCTCTCCTCATAGCCCATAATGAAGGTATGGCTCTTCGTGGTCTCAAACTCCCTTATTTTCTCGCCTATATATTTGAAGCCCGTCAGGGTGTCCAGGGTCTCTATGCCAAAGGACTCAGCTATCTTCCGGCCTATCTCGCTGGTGACTATGGTCTTTATGATACAGCCGTTTTCCGGCAGCTCTCCCCTGGACTTGAGGGCGCTCAGGCAGTAATGGACCAGCAAGGCCCCGGTCTGGTTGCCGGTCAGGGTGACGTACTCGCCCATCCTGTTCTTGACGACTACGCCTACCCGGTCACAGTCAGGGTCAGTACCTATGATGACATCGGCACCCTCTGCTGCAGCCAGCTTTATCGCCAGGTCAAATACCTCCTTTTCCTCGGGGTTGGGGTACCTGACAGTGGGGAAATCGCTGTCTGGTAGCTCCTGCTCCTTTACAACGGTCACATTGGTGAACCCGACTTCCTTCAGGACCCTGCGCACAGGCTTGTTGCCCGAGCCATGAATGGGCGTATATATGATCCTCAGCTTGCTGCCCATCCTTTGCACCAGGTCCTTGTCAAAGCAAAGCTCCGTTACGCGCTTTACGTATCTGGAGAGCACATCCTCCCCGATCATCCTGAGCAGCCCGCTGCCTTCAGCCTCTTCCCTTGAGATCAGCTTTATATCGGCAAAGTCATTAACCTTGTTGACCTCTTTGATTATATCGACATCATAGGGTGGAGTGACCTGCCCCCCGTCGCTCCAGTAGACCTTGTACCCGTTGTACTGGGGCGGATTGTGGCTGGCCGTGATCACTATGCCTGCCGTTGCCCCGAGGTCCCTCACTGCAAAGGACAGGACCGGCGTCGGCTCCAGCTCCTCGAAAAGGTATGCCCTGACGCCGTTGGCACATAGTACCAGGGCGGCTCGAAGGGCAAACTCCGATGACCTCCTCCTGGAATCATATGCTATTACTACACCCCTGCTGACAGCTTCGCTGCCTGCTTTTTTTATATAATTGGCCAGGCCCTGGGTGGCCTTTCCGACAGTATAGGCATTCATCCGGTTCGAGCCGGCTCCGATGACCCCCCTCAGGCCTCCGGTGCCAAACTCCAGGTCCTTGTAAAACCGGTCCTCGATCTCCTTGCTGTTGCCCTCCAGGGCGCGCAGCTCATTTTTCGTTTCCTCATCGATCACCGGGCTGTCCAGCCACAGCCTGTACTTTTCCATATAGTCCATGATCCTATCTACCTCGCTTTTCAACATGCTAAGAAAGTTGCCCTGATTCTTTGTCAATATTATCATTCTCATTTTTATCAGTCAAGAAACCCGAAATAAGAAGATGCACCGCTGTGATGCCTGAATAGTGGCATCCGGGGTGCATCCCTCTTTGCTATGTATGATGGTTTTGCTTCGTGGGTGTAAAAATAGGCCGTTTACTTGTCAAAGTAGACAGGCTTGCCTGTCTTGGCGGAGGTGTATATGGCCTCCAGTATCTCAGTGACCACAAGGGCTTGCTCCGGCTTGACAACAGGCTCGGTATCGTTCAGGATGTTCTCTATCCACAGCCTTGCTTCCCTGTCCGCCTCGCTCTCGGATTCACCCTCGAAGAAGGCTACGCCACCGGGGCCAAGGGTGGGCTTTGTCGTATAGAGTTTGCTGAACTTCTCACCGTTTATCCTGAGGCCGTCCATCATGTCAGCGCCGGCCTTGGTCCCGCACAGGGTCGTACGGGCCTCGCCCTCCTGGAGGGTGTTCAGGGCCCAGCTAGACTCAAGGACTATCGTGGCTCCGTTTTCCATCACGATAAAGCCAAAGGCGGAATCTTCAACGGTGAACTTCTCCGGATCCCAGGGGCCGAAGGCATTGGCAGCATTCCTATTGCCGCTGAGCTTGTGGTAGACAGTACCTACTACATATTTGGGCTTGTAGTTGTCCATCATCCAAAGGGTCAGGTCAAGGGCATGAGTGCCGATATCGATAAGGGGCCCGCCGCCCTGCTCCTCTTCATTGAGGAACACTCCCCAGGTCGGTACGCCGCGCCGTCTCACGGCATGAGCCTTGGCAAAATAGATCTCGCCCAGGGTACCTTCCCTGCATTCGTTGTACAGGTATATTGAGTCTGCCCTGTGCCTGTTCTGATAGCCGATAGTCAGCTTTTTGCCGGTCCTCCTGGCGGCTTCCACCATCCTGCGGGCATCAGCGGCTGTCTTGGCCATGGGCTTTTCGCACATGACATGCTTGCCGGCCTCCAGCGCAGCAACAGTAATGTCGGCATGGGACTTGTTGGGGGTGCAGACATGGACTACTTCAATGGATTCGTCCTTAAGAAGGTCTCTGTAATCAACGTAAACCCCTGCATCGGGTACGCCGAACTTCTTTGCTGCAGCAACGGCCCTTTCTTCGATGATGTCGCAGAAAGCGACCAGCTCTACATTCTTCAGCTTGGACAAGCTTGGCATATGCTTGCCGTTGGCTATACCGCCGCAGCCGATGATACCAACCCTGACTTTCCTGTCATTTCCCATAAAGCACATCCTCCTTATTACTTTACTTATAGATAATAAAGAAATGAAATCATTTCTTATTTCGACGCCTCAGCTTAAATTCCTTTACAATTTTTTAAGGAGTATTGTCCGCCTTATTTAATTTTATTTGTTTTTTCCACCTGCTATACGGCCTGAAGGAAGCGGTACTGGGCGGTATACAGGTTATAGTATGCCCCCTTCAGCTTCATAAGCTCATCATGGTTTCCGCATTCGATTATCGTGCCGTTATCCACCACCATGATGCGGGTAGCGTTCCGTATGGTCGACAGCCTGTGGGCGATGACAAAGGAGGTACGTCCTTTAAGCAGCTGCTCCAGGCCTTTTTGCACCAGTATCTCGGTCTCCGTGTCGATGCTGGAGGTGGCCTCGTCGAGTATCAGGATCCTGGGGTCGGCCAGCAAGGCCCTGGCAAAGGATATGAGCTGGCGCTGCCCCTGGGACAGGCGGGACCCCCTTTCGTTCACCTCCGTGTAATAACCCTTCTCCATTTCCCGTATAAAGCCGTCGGCATGGACTATTCTGGCTGCAGCCATTACCTCCTCGTCGGTGGCGTCCAGCCTGCCATAACGGATATTGTCCATGATGGTGCCGGAGAATATGAAGGAATCCTGCATCATGACCCCCATCTGGGTCCTCAGGGAATCAAGGGTCACCTCGTTTATGTCGTTGCCGTCGATCAGGATCCTGCCCTCAACAGGCTCATAGAACCTGCTCAACAGGTTCACCAGGGTGCTCTTGCCCGCCCCTGTCGGCCCGACCAGGGCAATGGTCTCGCCCGGCCTTACTGTGAAGCTTACATTTTTCAGTACCGGCTTTTCCGGCTCGTAATAGAAGGACACATTGTCGAACCTTACTTCGCCCTTGATCTTGGGCAGGTCGATCGCACCCTCCCGGTCATAGATGTCTACCGGGGTGTCAAGGAGCTCAAATATCCTCTCCGTTGAAGCCATGGCGGTCAGCACGGAGTTGTAGAAGTTGGCCAGGTTCGAAATGGGCTGCCAGAATCTCCAGACATATGCGCCGAAGGCTATGAGCACGCCAACATCTCCTACCATGTCCACGCCGAAAAAGTACACCAGGAATGATGCGATAGCTGCTATTATTTCTATGGACGGGCCCATCAGGATATTCATCTTGATGGCATCCATCCAGGATTTGCGCAGGTCGCCGCTGAGCTGTTCAAAGATCTCGGCGGTTTCCGGTTCCCTGGTATAGGCCTGGGTGACCCTCATGCCTGCCAGGGTCTCGTGGAGGTAGGCATTCATATTGGAGGACTTGCGGCGCACCGTCTGCCACCTGAGCCGCATGACCTTTTTCAGTGACAGTATGACCAGCACCATAAGAGGCATGGTGGCAGTCGTTATCAGCGCAAGCCGGACATCCAGGGTAAAGAGGAATATGAATACGAACACAAGGGTGGCCGCATCCGTCAGCACATTTATAATGCCGTTGGTGATCAGGTCGCCCAGTGAGTTGACATCGTTTATGATCCGGACCAGGATCTTGCCGGCAGGCCGGCTGTCATAGTAGGCGAAGGAAAGCTTTTGGATATGGACGAACATATCATGCCTGATCGTGCTCAATACCTCCTGCCCGACCTTTGACATGGTGTACACCCTCTGCCTGGTGCACAGCAGTTTTATGATATTGATAAGGATATAGAGCACTCCTATGACCGCGAGGGCCAGGTAGTTTGTCTGCTCCATGTAGTCGTCTATGGCCACCTGCAGCAGCTTCGGGCCGGACAGCCCTGCCAGGGCTGCAACGAACATCAGGATCACCGTAACGATGACCTGCTTCCTGTAAGGCCTGAGGTAAGCCAGCAGGCGCCTGAACTGGGCCATATTGAATGGTCTTTCAAGGATCTCGTCGTCGGTTGGTCGCTGGCGGAGCATCATATCACCTGCCTTTGGAATTCAGGAGTATCAATATCCTTGTACTGCAATTTCACCATCTCGTAATACCTGCCTCGTTTCTCCATCAGGGACTCATGGTCGCCATGCTCGATTATCTGCCCGTCGTCTATGATGATGATCTGGTCCGCATTCCTGACGGAGGATACCCGGTGGGCGATTATAAATGTAGTCCTGTTCTTCATGACTTCCTTCAATGCTTCCTGTATCTCATGCTCGGTCTCCATATCAACGGCAGAGGTACAGTCATCCATGATGAGTATCCTGGGGTTCCTGACTATCGCCCTGGCAATGCCTATCCGCCGCTTCTGCCCGCCGGACAGGCCCATGCCCCTCTCACCGATTATGGTCTCATAGCCCATGGGCATCTCCATGATGAACTCATGGGCGTTGGCGATCCTGGCTGCCCTTTCGACGTCCTCCCTGGTGGCGCCCGGATTGCCGTAAAGTATGTTGCCCTCGATGGTATCGGAGAACAGGAAGGTCTCCTGCATTATGATGCCCAACTGGGACCGCAGGCTCTGCATGCTCCAGTCCCTTACGTCCACCCCGTCTACTTTGACGCTGCCCGAGGTGACATCATAGAAGCGGCCTATAAGGTTTATGATCGAGGTCTTGCCCGAGCCCGTAGCACCCATGATCGCTATAGTGCTTCCAGCCGAGACATGGAAGTTCAGGTCCTTTAGTATCTTCTGGTCACGATAGGCAAAGGAAACATGGTCAAAGGTCACCTCGCCCCGGCACTCTTCCGGCCTGTACGGGTCCTCCTTCTCCCTTATGGAAGAGCCTGTATCCAGGATCTCAAAGACCCTTTGCCCCGAGGTTATGGCCTGGGCTGCCAGGTTGATCATCCAGCCGAGCATGTTCATAGGCATGATCAGCATCCAGAGGTAGCCGTTGAATGCAACGACCGTGCCCAGGTCTATCCTGCCCGCAGCCACCATGCTGCCCCCGTACCAGATCACGGCCACAAGGCATATGCTTGACAAAAAGTCCATGATGGGGAAATACTTGGCCCAAGTACGGCTGGCTTCTATATTTTTTTCCTGGTTCAGAAGGTTCTCCTTTTCGAACTTCCTGATTTCGAAGGCCTCACGGGCAAAGGCCTTGACCACCCTGACCCCTGAGATGTTTTCCTGGGTGACGGTGTTCAGTACCGCCTGCTGCTCCCTTATCTCACTGAACACCGGCTTGACTATCTTGTTGAACCGGTATGCACACCAGGCTATGAAAGGAGTCGCCGCCATCGTGACAATACCCAGCTCGAAGTTCATGGTGAGCACGATCGCAGTCGTGCCTATGAAATATACGGCATTTTCAAGCAAAGTGGAGATCCCTACGGCCAGGAAGACCCTGATGCCCTCCAGGTCGCCCGTCATCCGGGACATGAGCTCTCCTACCCGGTTCTTGTCATAAAAGGAATAGGGCAGGCCCTGGAGGTGTGTGTACATATGGTTGCGCAGGTCATACAGGCAGTCCTGGGAAAACTGCTCAAAATAGCGGCTCCGCAGGTATATGACAGCTGCCTTGATAACGGACGCAAATAAAAGCAGGAGCAGCAGCGGAAGCAGCAGGTCCCGCAGGCCCCCCTTTATGACATCGTTAACTATGATCTTGCTTATCTGTGGTGATATCAGGTTGATGCCGATGTTCAGCATCAGGCAGATGACTGCAAAGACAGCCTTGCCGATATGCTTTGAGCTATATTTGAGTATGCGATGTATGATGTCCAAGATGAACCTCCGTATTGCAGGTATGTACCCCGATTTCTACTAAAATACATGGGAGTTTCCTTTATATTAGTCTACAACTTTGACAAAAGCAAAGGCTTCTAGCAATCATATCCGCTGAAAATCAGCCTTCATTTGCATATGTGTCTCTGCAGCAAACAAACCTTCTGAATTTATATGTATTTACTGCATTTCTTATACGTATAAATTGCATCTGCCATAAGCCCCGCCTTGTCCGGCCACCGGTCTATATATAACCCGCGATCCCGCGTATTGAAACATCCCCCGAAAGGATTTCTCTTTTCGTGCCGTCATCCAGCTCCACAACAAGCGCGCAGTCATCCGATATATCCTTGGCAATGGCCTCAAACTCCTCATTTACGCCGCTGATCCGCACTCTCCTGCCCAGGGTCAGGCAAAGGTCCCGGTACTGCATCCTGAGCCTGTCAAATCCGCCGGGTTGGGTAAGGCTCTCATACATATATTCAAAGGAGTTCAAAATGTCTGCAATAAGCCGGTTCCGGTCCGGCAGTGTACCGGTCTCCTCGTATATGGATGTGGCTGACATAGCAAGGTCACCGGGGAACTGGTCGGTGCGTGTGCTCACATTAAGCCCTATGCCGGCTATCACATAGTCTGTATATGAGTCATCCGCCTTGATCTCCGTCAGTATGCCGCATACCTTCTTATTGCCCATGATCAGGTCATTGGGCCATTTTATCGACGGCCTGCAGCCTGTTGCCACATACACGGCCTCGGATACGCTCAAGGCGGCTATCACCGTTATCCTGGGGGCTAAGCTTGCCTCAAACCCCGGCCTTATGACCACCGACATCCAGATGCCGGTCCCCTTGGGAGATAGCCAGGACCTGCCCCGCCTGCCCCTGCCATCGACCTGTTCATCGGCAACCACCACTGTCCCGTTGGGAGCGCCCGCCAGGGCCAGGTCCCTGGCCCTTTTGTTGGTTGAGCCTATCGTTTCATGCACCTCGATGTTTCTGCCGAATGCCCTGGTATCCAGCCAATCGGAGATGACTTGCCTGTCCAAGTCTGTCATGCAAGACCCTTCCTTACTGCAGTCTGATATGGTCCAAAAGCACGCTGCTTTCGCTTTCTGCCATTTACATCATACTTCAGTACCGGGATTTTTTCTACAAAAAACATTAAATAAACTTTAAATATCCGTTACAAATCGACAGTCCACGTTGCCAAGTTTTTAGTAACATATTAATATATAGGTAGATATACATATTTAGTATATACAGGATTTACTTATTCAACTATGCGAGGAAGGAAGTGTTGCTATGGAGAAAGCAGTCATGCTCCTGAAGAAGATCCAGGAAAACATCGAGCAGGTCATTGTCAGAAAAAGCGAGCCCATCAGGCTCATCCTGATAGCCTTGCTCAGCCGTGGCCATGTGCTCATTGAAGATGTGCCCGGGGTGGGCAAGACCATGCTGGTGTCCTCCCTGGCAAAATCGCTCAACCTGAGCTTCAAGCGGATCCAGTTCACACCTGATGTGCTCCCATCGGACATTACCGGCTTTTCCATATACAATTTCAAAACAGGCCAGATGGAATTCCGGCCGGGCATGGTGATGAACCAGATAATCCTGGCGGATGAGATAAACAGGACTTCGCCTAAAACCCAGTCCAGCATGCTGGAGGTCATGGAAGAGGGCCAGGTGACCGTAGACGGTACGACCTATAAGGTGCCCCAGCCCTTCATGGTGCTCGCCACCCAGAACCCTGTCGAATACATAGGCACCTTCCCCCTGCCGGAAGCCCAGCTGGACCGGTTTATGATCAAGGTGACCATGGGCTATCCCACCAAACGTGAAGAAATGCATATCCTGTCCAGGTTCCAGACTGAGAACCCCCTCACGGACCTAAAGCCGGTAGCATCGGCAGAGGATATAAGCCGGCTGCAGGAGCTGGTCGCCACTATCAAGGTTGCAGAGCCTGTCAAGGAATACATATCGGACATTGTGGCCCTGACCCGTGAACACAAGGACTTAAGCCTCGGGGCAAGCCCGAGGGGCGCATTGTACCTGATGAGGGCCTCCCAGGGATACGCCCTGCTCCAGGGCAGGGATTATGTGATCCCCGATGACGTACAAAGGATGACGGAGCCGGTTCTGGCCCACCGCCTGATCCTGAAGCCTGAGGCCAGGCTCAACCAGATGACCGCGGAACGAGTCCTCAGGTCCATTATCAATACCCTGCATGTGCCGGTGACATCATCATGAAGGACTGGCTGAAAAGGATCGTGTTTGGAGCGGCTGCCCTTTTCACACTGTTTGCAGGCCTTTATACCGGTGAATATATCTACTACATATGCTTTGGGATCCTGCTTGCCATAACACTTTACGCGGTCATTACCAACATCTGGGTGCTGTTTGGCTTCAAGTACCTGCAGACCGTCACTCCGGACTGTGTGCAGAAGGGCGAAAGGGCTGAGCTCAGGCTGCAGATCCACAATGACAAGCCTTTCATCTACCCGCTCATAAAGGTATACTACCGTACCCCCATGTCCTGCCTCACCGGCGATGAGGAGGTCGGCTACCTGTCGATCCTTCCCTTTCAGCATGGCGAGATCACCAACAGCTTCGTATGCTCACTGCGGGGCACCTATCCGCTGGGCATGGTCCGCGTCGAGGTGAGTGACATGTTCGGCCTGTTCAGATTCAGTATGGACCTGACCAAAAAGATATATCACAAGCTGCCTGTCCTGAAGGTATACCCAAGGATAATCAGGCTGATCGATCTCCCCCTGCCCCATATACCCATGGAGGGCATGCACAACACCCAACTCAGCAAGACCGATGAAGCAGCTAATATATCCGACATAAGGCAGTATCAGTACAGCGATCCCATGAAAAAGATCCACTGGAAGATCTCATCCAAGCTCCAGGAGCTTTATGTGATGAACTATGAAATGACTACCCAGCCGCAGACCCTACTCTTTATCGAGACAACGCCAGGCACCATACCGGGCATAGCCGGATATCAGCTGGAGGATCAGATAGTGGAGACGGCTACTGCCCTTATCCATTACATACTGAACAGGTGGCTGCCCCTGAAGCTTATCGTATACAACAGTGAGCGTCATGATATCACGGGGAAGGACCCCCAGGATTTTCATGCCTTTTACGAATACCTGTCAGGTATGGCCTTTGACAGCCCCTTTTCCATGTCAGACATAATGAAAATAGAGTCACCCTCCTTCCACAGGCAGGGCAGCATAATCCTGATCGTCCAAAAGCTTGAGTTTATCCTCTACAACAGCCTGTGCATCCTGAAACAGACCGGGGTGTACCCCATGGTCTTTCTGGTCCAGCACCGGGAACATATAAGCGATAACCAGTTCAAGATGCTTGAAGAGCTCAGGCTGAAGGATATACCAGCCTTTCTCATATATACCGACCAGCGAGTGGATCAGGCACTGGAGGCGATATTATGAAAAAAGCCGCTTTTGCATCGATACTTACCGAGTGCATACTGCTGTGTCTGCTGGCCGGCAGCTTAAGCTCAGCTATTTTGTACTCGCTCCGTGTAGTGTTCAGCATTATTGAGGTGCTCGTCATAACCACAGCAGTGTTTTTCGTACTGAAGGCTGCCCTGTACAACAGGCTGACAGCTCTTCTGTGCATACCCCTTCTGGTTATAGGCATGCTGTTGATATTACTGGCAGTCAGCGGCGGGGATATGGTTACAGATGCCATAGCCTTTTTCAACTGGCTCTGGCAGTATGCCATGCGCTATACCCATTACGATCCGGATTACAGGCTTGCTTCCCTGCTCTTCATAACGATCGCTACAGGAGCGATTTTCCATGTCCTTGCCGTAAGGCTGCGCCTGTTCACCATCCCTTTCATCATAGGCACTGCCTCCTATATCGGCCTGTGGTTCATGGGCAATGAGGAGATAAGCACCTATATCCGCCTATATGCCCTGGGAAGCATCCTTATGTGGGGCTCAAGCTATCACGAAAGCCTTTCAAAGAAGTTCAGGATGCCCCCCCGCGGCTACTGGCAGGCCTGTACCCTCCTACTGGCTGCCGCGATAGTGATCACATCCGGCTTTCTCATACCAAGCCAGAAATCCAAAAACCTGAAATGGAAGTACCTTGTTGAGCAGGTCGACCGTTTTGAGGAGAGGGTGAATGACGCCTTTGGATTCAATGAGCCCAGGCAGCCCTTCCGCCTGTCCCAGACCGGGTTCCCCTCCTCATCCAGCCAGCTTGGCGGCCCGGTTATGCAAAACACCGATCTTGCCCTGCTGGTCGACGCCCCCTTCCCGCTTTACCTAAGGGGATCCATATTGAACGAATACACAGGGTCTGCGTGGCTTGACACCGTAGAGGACCTGCGCTACAAGTACAGGGACAACGCCTGGAAACAGGCAAGGTCCCTGGCCTATGACCTGGATGAGCCCATATGGAGAGAGGTTGATGAAAAGCTCCTGAACGTCCTGTATTATCGCACCGCAAAGGCCGTTATAATCCATGCAGGCATAAAGATCTCAACCATCTTCCATCCCATGCATCCTACAGGCCTTGAAACCGTGAAAGGGGCATCGACCCCTTACTACAACACGAGGGGCGAGATGTTCACGACCCGTGATATATCACCGGATGAGCCCTATACGATCACCGCTATGATACCCAACACCGGCATAAGCTCGGAGTTTACCGCCTATATTAGGGAATCCTCCCCTACCCTTGACTGGAGCCGGCCTGTAAACTCATACTACAACGATCCTGCTTATGCTGAGAAGCTGAAGTATATCCGGGAGAATTACACCAGGGTGCCTGAATCAGTGACAGAGAGGACCAAACAGCTCGTAGAATTGATAACCGAAGGCAAGGATACGGCCTATGACAAGATCGTTGCCATACAGGAATACCTGAAAGCCAATTACGATTATACGCTTGCCCCGCAGGCCACGCCCTCAGGAAAGGATTTCGTGGATTATTTCCTGTTTGATCTGCAGCGGGGATACTGCACCTACTTTGCCTCTGCCCTGGCTGTCATGGGACGGGTGGCCGGAGTGCCGACCCGATATATCGAAGGATACCTGATGCCTTCAAAGCAGAACAAGGACGGATTGTACGAGGTCCGCAACACTAACGGCCATGCCTGGGTAGAGGTATATTTCCCGGAGATCGGCTGGCTCACCTTCGATCCCACGCCATCCGGTTCATCGGGCGACCCGTCTTCACCCAGCGGCGGTGATCCCTATTACGACCGGTACTGGGAGGAATACTGGAGGCATTATTATGAGCAAAAGCATAGGGAGGAAACCAACAAGCCTCCCCAGCCCGCCAAGCCTCCCCAGGTAAACAGGCCCCTGTCCTGGTACGATATAGGCCTGGCGGCATCCCTGGCCCTGTCCGGGATAGTCGCTGTTATGCTCCTCATACTGATCATCAGCAGCCTCAGGCACCGGCGGATCCTCCGTATGCCGCTCAACAAGCAGCTGCATTACTATTACCGTGAGATACTGTGGCTGCTCAAGCTCTACGGAAAGCCGATAAAAACCGGTGAAACCCCCTATAGATATGCAGAAAGGGTCGACACATGGCTGGTCAACCCTGAAGGCACTATGACGGACATATCGAAGCTGTTGGTGGAAAGCGAGTTTGGCCATAGGCAGCTGCAAATGGATGATATAGAACACATGAAAGCATTTTACAGCCATTTGCTGCATTCCGTCCGCAAGGTTCTAGGCTACCCCCGCTTCATTGTATGTACGCTCAGGCGCAGATTCGAACCATGGGCTCTCTAGGTCAGAGAGCCCATTATTTTGCGCTTTATGGAGTTCATCGTGTCCCTTACGAGCTTGCCGGAGGAGGATGAGTTCTCCTCTTCCACTGCGGGCAGGAGGCAGATCACGGCCAGGCCCCTTAAGAATGATGTGATCACGAACAGCAGGTGGTAATTTCTGATAGGATAACCGAGGAGCATGATATTGAGCCGGTCGAACAGGGCATGGGTGGACTCCATCAGTATGCCCCCGGTGAAATAGGCCACTATGCTGCCCATTATGGCTGTCACCATAGAAAAGCTGCCTATGTAGAAGGACCGGTTTTTCTCAGGCGACAAGCCGATCATCATATTGTTTGCCGTAAGCTCCACTCCGCACCAGAACAGGCCTGACAGCATGTTTATAAGAGCTATCATACCGATCGTGGCAGGCGTCACGAAGATCCACAGAAACGGAAGAAGGACGACACCAAGGCCACAGATCTGCATGACGGGCTTGTTGCCGTACTTGTCTATCATGTTTCCCCATCTGCGGACGGAGAAGACGGTGGCTATGCTGTATACGGTGCTTGCCAGAAGGGTTATCTGCAGGAACTTCATATTGAGGAAGTTCAGCATGTAGTCATTGAAAAAGGGGGCGGACAGGTTGACCGCAAAGGTCCATACCGACCAGAAGATCAGGTATTTCCTGAAGTTGCGGTGGCCCAGGGCCTCCTTCCATACCTTGAGCAGGCTTATGTTCCTGTCCGGTATGTCCATAGGCGGGTCACCGATCCTTATAAAGCAAGCCACATCCAGCAAGCCGAATATGGCCGCTATGATAAGCACCACGATATAGCCCAGGCTGCCTCCGATAAGGTCCAGGAGGAAGCCCAGGGCCAATCCGCCAAGTAGGCTCGTTATCGTAAAAAACAGCTGCCTTTGGCCGAAAAACCTGCCCCGTATGTTGATGGGAACGATAGAAGCCATCCATGAAAAAAACGTCACGCCGTTGAATGAACCGCCAATGGCTGAGATCAGCAGCATCAGCATTATGAACCCTATCGTGAAGGGCTTGTATTCCTGCGGCATGATGTATGCAATCAAAACTATGGGTATGATCACGATGCGCTGCATCACACCGCTTATCAGGAACAGCTTCTTTCGCAGCCCCGTGCGCTCCAGCACGTAGGCTGCAAGTACCTGAAACAGGCCACCCATCACGGGAAAGGCCATAAGCACGCCGTACATGAAATCTCCGACACCCAGGCTGCGTACAAAGCCTGAAAAAGGTGCGCCATTGTACGTACTGAAAAATACCATGCCCAGCCCGGACCCGAGTATGACCCGGTTCAGGTCGAGCATAAGGCCGCGATCTATACTGTAGTTTTTGAAAAGCAAATACTTGTCGTTTTTCAAGCAACCAAACCCCCGGTCAGCCGTTTATCAAAAGCACTTATCTTTGGATCAAAGTTGTTTTATACCTTTCACATATGTAGAAGCAACACTGAGGTCACGGTCAAGTATGACCACATCGGCGTCATAGCCTGCCTTAAGATAACCCTTGAAGGCTGATACACCGATTATCGAAGCCGGAGTGGAAGTCAGCATCGTAATGGTGTCTTCCAAAGGCACTCCGATGCCGACCATGTTTTTCAAGGCCATGCCCTGGGTCAGCGTGCTGCCGGCAAGGGTCCCGTCCTTCAGGCGGGCAACACCCTTCTCAACATGTACATCAAGCCCTCCTAGGCTGTATATGCCGTCCCCCAGGCCTGCTGCCGCCATCGCATCTGTGATCAGGGCGCAGCTGCTGCACCCTTTCAGCTTTACGGCAAGCCTTAAAGCTGCCGGATGGATATGTACAAGGTCTGAGATAAGCTCAATGGTATTGTCGCCGTGATCCAGCACAGCGCCCACGACTCCGGGCTCCCTGTGCCTAAACGGTGTCATGGCGTTGTAAAAGTGGCAGGTATGATCCATGCCAAGGTCGATCGCCCTGCAGGCCGTGTCATAGTCCGCCCTTGTATGCCCTATGGAAACCTTGATGCCCCTGGCCCTGAGGTATGATGTCAGCTCGGCTGCGCCAGGCAGCTCCGGCGCTATGGTGACCAGGTGGATAATATCGATATCCTCTCCGGCGATCTCATTGAAGCCTTCCACTGAGGGCTCAGCGAGATAGGCTGCATCATGGGCACCTTTTGCATCGGGGTTGAGGAAGGGCCCCTCCAGGTGTATACCCAGGCACTGCGCGCCTGCAGCCCTGTCCCGCTTCATGAAATCCGCTGCTGCCCTGATGCTGCTTCTTATGGCATCGGCACTCAAGGTCATGGTGGTGGCCAAGAATGACGTGGTCCCGTTCTTTGCAAGAAATGCGGCTATTCTTTCAAGGGAATCGAACCTCGCATCCATCACGTCACAGCCCACGGACCCGTGGATGTGGATATCGATGAAGCCGGGCACGATATAACTGCCTTTGGCATCAACAAAGTCCCCGTCCTTTCTCGTCCCCCGTGGTATGATGTCTGCTATCCTTCCATTATCCACTACCAGGTCCAGGCCATCCTCGAACCTGCCTTCCAGAAATATCAGGCCGTTTCCGAATATGGTCATAGCTACTCCCCCCTGGCATCCTGTGCCGCTTGTGCATTATCTGACTTTATGGATATATTGAATCAAAAAAATCACTCCCCGACAAGATGTATCGGGGAGTTATCCTTTAATTTATTTGCTCAGGCTCATAAGCCTCATCTTTCAGGTTATTCCTGGGCGGCTTCCTGCCTTGCCTGCTCGATTATCTTGGCGCTGATGTTGGCAGGAACCTCCTCGTACCTGACAAAGGTGAGCTTGAAGCTGCCTCTTGCCTGGGTCATTGACCTGAGATCGGTAGCATACTTGAACATTTCAGCCTGAGGCACTTCCGCCTCGACCTTCTGCAGCCCGTGGCCGGCCGGGTTCATGCCCAGTATCCTGCCCCTGCGCCTGTTCAGGTCACCGATGATATCTCCCATGTATTCATCGGGAACCACGACTTCCGCCTTCATGATGGGCTCCAGGAGCACCGGAGATGCCTGGTCAAGCTTCTTGAAGGCCAGGGAGGCCGCTACCTTGAAGGCCATTTCTGAAGAGTCGACGCTGTGATAGGAACCGTCATACAAGGTGGCCCTGAGTCCGACAGTGGGATATCCGGCCAGGACACCGTTGGACAGGCATTCTCTCAGGCCCTTTTCGACTGCGGGGATATACTGCCTGGGTACGACGCCGCCTACGATCTTGTCAACAAACTCAAAGTCCTTATCCGTGGTCTCAAGGGGCTCAAACTCGATCCAGACATGCCCATACTGGCCATGGCCGCCGCTCTGCTTTTTGTGCTTGCCTTCGGCCTTGATCGACTTGCGTATGGTCTCCCTGTAGGGGACCTTGGGATCCTTGAACACGGCTGTGACTCCGAACTTGTTCTGCAGGCGCTTCGCAATGATCTCCAGGTGCATTTCACCGATACCCGATATGAGCATCTGGTTGGTCTCAAGGTTTTTAGAGACCGTAAAGGTGGGATCCTCTTCGGTCAGTCTGTTGAGGCCTGCAAAGATCTTGTCCTCGTCCCCTTCCTTCTCTGCTGCTATAGCAAGGGATATGGAAGGCTCGGGAAACTGGATCTCACTGTATTTTATCTGGTTGTTCTGATCGCTCAGGGTATCGCCGGTCACGGTATACTGGAGCTTGGCTACCGCAGCTATATCGCCGGCTGTGACCTTGTCGACGGTGATCTGCTTCTTGCCTCTGAGCAGGTAAATAGTACCGACCTTCTCAGCCTTTTCCTTGTTTACGTTGTAGAAGCCGGTCCCTGCTGCCAGCTCGCCTGACATCACCTTGAACAGGTTCATCTTGCCCACGAAGGGGTCGACGACCGTCTTGAACACGAATGCGGAGAAGGGCTCGTCGGCCTTGTAGTGGCGCTCGACTGTCTCTCCGGTCTTGGGATTGACGCCTTTTACGCTGCCGCATTCACCGGGAGCGGGCATATACTGGGTAATGACGTTCATAAGCTGCACAACGCCCTGATTGTTGACAGCAGACCCGCACAATACGGGCACTATGTCACCGCAAACGACGCCCTGGCGTACTGCTCCCCTTATCTCTTCCTCTGTGAGCTCTTCGCCCTCGAAGTATTTTTCCATAAGCTCTTCGCTGGTCTCTGCCGCTGCTTCTACAAGCATGGTCCGGATAGGCTCAATGACATCCTTCATGTCATCGGGCACCGGCACTTCGGTAACATCCTTGCCCTTGTAGGTGTATGCCTTCATGGAGATCACATCCACGTAACCGGTAAACTGCTCCTTGCTCATAATCGGGACCTGGAAGGGTGCGATGGCTGTCCCGTACATTTCCTTGAGCTGATCCAGGACCTTGGTGAAGTTGGCATTTTCACGATCCATCTGGTTTACGAATATCAGCTTGGGTATATTGTGCTCACTGCAATAATCCCAGGCCTTTTCTGTACCGACAGTCACGCCGGAAACGGCACCCACTACTATACAAGCGCTATCAGTAACCCTGAGACTTCCAACCATTTCACCGATGAAATCGAAGTACCCAGGAATATCAATCACGTTGACCTTATGATTATTCCATTCAAACGGTGCGAGCGCAGCGCTGATGGATATATGACGCTTAATCTCTTCCGGGTCATAATCGGTGGTTGCGGTACCATCCTCAACTTTGCCCAAGCGGTCAATAGCTCCCGCATTGAAAAGCATTGCCTCGGTAAGGGTGGTCTTTCCTTCGCCGCCGTGGCCTATTATTCCGATATTGCGCAGTTTGTCGGTCGTGTAACTCTTCATTAACATTCCCCCTATGGTTTTATTAACATAATCACTGATTCAGTTAAGCTGAGATCAAAAACGGGTATACTGACGGATATACTTAGTACAAATTCGATAAGAATCTCAAATTCCCTTCTTTAATTGTAACATATTTAAAAACAAAAATGTTCAAACTCCAGTGTTTATTTTACGGATTTCCATGTTATATTATACCATGCCGGCAGGCTTGCTTCTATTGACTTTTGTCATGCTGCGGAATACAATTTTTAAAATTACGAAAGATCGAGTCGAACGACAGGAGTCTGGCATGCAAACGATAGCTGTAGACCTTGGCTTATCCTCATACCCGATACATATAGGCACAGGCTGGGACGGGATCCTTATCAGCGAATGCGCCCGCATAAATATTAACAAAGCCCTGATCGTGGCCGACACCAATACCGGGCCCCTGTACGGCAGAATGGTGCAGGACCTGATCGCCTCGGGGGATATTGCTGCAAGACTGGTTTCAGTGCCGGCAGGAGAAGGTGCCAAGAACCTGGATACTGTTGCCGGCCTTTATGCAGCGGCCCTGGAATCCGGCCTGGACAGGGAATCGGCCTTTATTGCCCTCGGCGGGGGTGTCACCGGCGACCTGACCGGTTTTGCAGCTTCTACCTATATGCGGGGCGTTAAGTTTATCCAGATGCCCACCACCCTGCTGGCCCAGGTGGACAGCAGCGTAGGGGGCAAGACCGGTGTGGATTTCGCCGGAATGAAAAACATCGTGGGCACCTTTTATCAGCCTGCCTCTGTGATCATAAACACGGATACGCTCAAGACCCTGCCGGAAAGGCAGGTCCTGTCGGGCCTGGCGGAAATAATCAAGTACGGCATCATAGCCGACGAAAGCTTCCTTAAATTCCTTGAAGCCAACATCAACAGCATCGTTGCATTGGACAGCCAGGCGCTTGTCCATGCGATCGGCCGTTCCTGCTCCATAAAGGCTGAGATCGTATCAAAGGACGAAAGAGACCAGGGTATCAGGGCTGTCCTGAATTTCGGCCATACTGTGGGACATGCCATAGAAGCCCTGGGAGGGATGTCGGCCTATACCCACGGTGAAGCCGTGGCGATAGGCATGGTCGCCGAAGCGAACATAGCCCTCCTACTGGGCCTCATAGACAGCAGCCTTGCAGACAGGATCAGAGACCTGCTTCGCAGGGCAGGCCTGCCGGTCAGGCTGCCGGACTTCAGCAATGAAAGCCTTGTCCGCCTCATGCAGCATGACAAAAAGACCACAGGCAGCAGGTTCGTATTTGCACTGCCGAAAGGCCCGGGACAGGCCTGCATATACAAGGATGTAAAGCCTGAGATCATCAGCGTGGCCCTGGATATGGCAAGGCAGGCCTGAAGGGATAAGGGATATGGTATGGCATAACAGGAGGTAAAACCTATGGTAATAGTGATGAAACCCAAAGCGACGAAGGAAGACATCAAAGGTGTGGAAGACCTGCTCAGGAGCCTGAATCTGGGAGTCCACATATCGTCAGGCTCAGAGCGGACGATCATTGGAGTCATCGGCGACAAGCGCCTGCTGGCCGATACGCCTCTTGAGCTCATGCCCGGGGTCGACAGGCTCATTCCTATCGTCGAGCCCTACAAGCTGGTCAGCAGGGCCTTCAAGCCTGAGAACACGGTACTCAATATCAAGGGCGTGGAGATCGGCGGAAAGCAGATCGCGGTCATAGCAGGCCCCTGTGCGGTCGAATCCGAAGACCAGGTCTTGTCGACTGCCCGGTTTTTAAAGAGCCTGGGCGTCAGGTTCCTGCGGGGCGGAGCCTATAAGCCCAGGACCTCCCCCTACTCCTTCCAGGGCCTTGAGGAGGACGGGCTTAAGATACTGGCAGCTGCCGGAAAGGAGACCGGCCTTATCACCGTATCCGAGATCGTATCTGCCGAGTCCCTCCACCTGGCGGAAAAGTATGTCGACATGATCCAGATCGGCGCCCGCAACATGCAGAACTTCCACCTGCTCAAGGAGGTCGGCAGGTCCAGGATCCCCGTCATACTGAAGCGCGGCCTGTCCGCCACGATCGAGGAATGGCTCAATGCAGCGGAGTATCTGATGAACGAGGGCAACTACAACATAATCCTGTGCGAAAGGGGCATCCGCACCTTCGAGACCTATACCCGCAACACGCTGGATCTGAGTAGCATACCTGCTGTCAAGGAGCTGAGCCACCTGCCGGTCATCGCTGATCCCAGCCACGGCACAGGCAAGTGGAAGCTGGTCACGCCCATGAGCAGGGCTGCCATAGCGGCAGGTGCAGACGGAGTGATCGTTGAGGTGCATCCGTGTCCGAACGCCGCCATGTCCGACGGGCCTCAGTCGCTGAACTTCGAATCCTTTTCCGGGCTGATGACGGAGATCAAAAGCATAGCCGGCATCCTCGGCAGGGAGCTGTGAGTATGACGCCTGTGAGAATAACGATCATCGGCCTGGGGCTGATCGGCGGCTCATTGGCCAAAGCCCTGCGCCGGACCAATCCTGACCTTTACATGACCGGCATCGACCTGAACAAGGACAACCTGTCTGCTGCCTTTGCAGAAGGTGTGGTCGATCACACTTCAGAATGCTTTGATGAGGCTGCCGCTGCCTCGGATGTGGTTTTCCTGTGCACCCCTATGGGCCAGGTCACAGAGACGCTGAAGGCCATAGGCCCAGCCATCAGGCCTGATACGGTGATAACCGATACATGCAGCATAAAAACTCCAATCATGCAGGCAGCAGCGGAATATCTGCCCGAAAAGGCCTCCTTTGTGGGAGGCCACCCCATGGCCGGGGCTGAAATGAGCGGGTATGCCTCAGCCAGGGCCCACCTTTTTGAAAATGCCTATTATATCCTGACGCCGGGGCAGAATGCTGATGAAGCAGCAATGGACATGCTGTCCCGCCTTATATCGTCCACAGGGGCCCTGCCCCTTGTGATGGACCCGGAGACCCATGACCGGCTGGTAGGCGGAGTCAGCCATCTTCCCCATTGTGCAGCGGCTGCTCTCGTGAATGCAGTTATCGACATGGAGGATAAGGAATCGCTGATCCCCGGGCTGGCCGCAGGCGGCTTTAGGGATATCACCCGTATAGCCTCCTCAAACCCGCAAATGTGGCAGGAGATAACCCTCGCGAACAGGGACCACCTGATCCCGCTCCTGTCAGGCCTTATACACAACCTGCAGCACTTTAGATCCATGCTGGACCAGGGTGACACCCAGGCTGTCAGGGATTACTTCCAAAGGGCAAAATCCTATCGCGACAGCCTGCCCCTCAGGGAAAACCTGTACCAAACCCGGTTTTTTGAGCTCTATGTCGATGTTGAGGACAAGCCCGGCGCCATCGGTCAGGTCGCTACGATCCTTGGCACGAATGGCATCAACATCAAGAACATCAGGGTGATAAACAGCCGTGAGAATGAGCCCGGCTGCCTGTTGCTGTCCATCCCTGACGGGCCCTCTCTGGCACAAGCCCGCGGCCTGCTGATAAGCCACGGGCTGAAGGCATATGCCAAATAGCTGCGAGAATTAAGGAGAATGGCCGTGAATATAACGATGACGCCTGCAGCCAGGCTCTCAGGAGAAATAAGTGTACCCGGCGACAAGTCAATATCCCACAGGGCTATAATGCTCGGCGCGATTTCCCGGGGCGTAACCAGGGTGAAAGGCTTCCCTGCAAACCAGGACTGTATGAGCACGATCAAAGCCTTTGAGCAGATGGGTATTGATATACGCTCAGGCAACGGTGAGGTCCTGGTGCATGGCAAAGGGCTTCGGGGGCTTTCTGCGCCATCAGGAGCAATCGACGCGGGCAACTCAGGCACCACCGCCCGCTTGCTGTCCGGTATCCTCGCAGGCCAGGGCTTTGAGTCCATTGTTGACGGCGATGCGTCCCTCAGGAAGCGGCCTATGAGACGGGTGATCGAGCCTCTCAGCATGATGGGAGCAGAAATAACAGCCCGGGATGGAGGGTTCCTACCCCTGCATATCTCTGGCGGAAAACTCAGGGGGATCGAGTACACCCTCCCCGTCGCCAGTGCCCAGGTCAAGTCCGCTATCCTGCTTGCCCTGCTCTACGCTGACGGCCCGGGTACTATACATCAGCCGGTAGCATCCAGGGACCATACTGAGCTTATGCTGAAGCAGTTTGGCTGCAATATAGATGTCAGCCAGCATAGTATCACCCTGACTCCCGTACCGGAACTATATGGACAGGATATAACAGTGCCGGGCGACATCTCCTCCGCCGCCTTCTTCATCACGGCTGCCCTCCTGGTGCCAGGCTCCTACATCAGAATAACAAATGTGGGCATCAACCCGACCCGCACAGGGATCCTTGACGTATACCGGCGCATGGGGGCTTCAATCGGGATAGAAAATGTCAGGAATACGGAAGCCGAGCCTGTGGCGGATATCATCGTTTACTCTTCAAATCTTAAAGGGACCGTTATCGAAGGTTATGACATCCCCCGGCTCATAGACGAGATCCCAGTGATCGCCCTGGCCGCCACCCAGGCCAAGGGCACTACCGTGATACGGGATGCCAAGGAGCTCAAAGTAAAGGAATCAGACAGGATCAAAACCGTAGTGGAAATGCTGAAAGGCTTCGGTGCCGACATAACAGCAACGGACGACGGGATGGTCATTAAAGGGCCTGCAAACCTAAACGGATGCATGGCAGCCTCCACCATGGACCACCGCATCGCTATGACGGCAGCCGTTGCCGGCCTTGTCGCAAGGGGCGAAACGGTGATCGTCGGAGCCGAATGGGCGGACATCTCCTTCCCCGGATACTTTGAAGAAATAAACAAGCTCAGGTCATAAGGCCTGAGCTTTATCAGTATGTTTTTTACCGTGTCTGCATTCAACTCTTATCCGTCCGCCAGCTCTTCGCGGTATTTTTTCATAAGGTCATGAAACAGCTCTGCAGGGGTCGGCGGCGTATAGGTTATGGCATTGGCGCCCGCCTGGATAGTTGCATAGATGGTCTCGTCCGTCGGGCCTCCCGTTGCTATGATCGGCACCAGGGGAAATTCATCCCGGATCTTCTTCACTATATCCGGCGTCTTCGCAGCACCGGAAACATTTATGATGGTAGCGCCTGCATCCAGCCTCTCTTTCACATTGGTATGCTCGGAAACGACGGTTATCACTATTGGGATATCTATGGTATCCCGCACTGCCCTGATGGTTTCATTGGATGTAGGTGCGTTGAGCACCACGCCTATGGCGCCTTCAAACTCAGCGTCAAGGGCCAGGTTCACCACTCGCTTGCCTGTAGTACGCCCTCCGCCAACACCGCAGAACACCGGCACGTCAGCCGCGCTTGTGATGGCGCTAGTGATGGCGGGCTGGGGTGTAAAGGGATAGACCGCGATTATGGTATCTGCGTTTATGTTTTTGATGACCGCCACATCCGTTGTAAAAGCCAGAGACCGGATAAGCTTTCCGAAGATCCGTATGCCGCTGGCCTCCTGGATCACCTCAGGGACCTCTATCATATGCTTGCGCAAGGTCCCTTTTATGTTCGGGGTGTACTTCATGATATCACCGCCCGGTATGAACGTTTTGCTTGTCCCTTTTGTTTTCAATTGTAGCATATATCCGGCAAACTATAAAGGTGGATTATCTATAGGTTCGCTGCTTGTCCGACCTAAGACAGTTCGGGACGATCATGACGTCCGTATGGCAGCATCATTATAGTCCCGATTGCTTCATGACGCAGGAAATCCTGTCTATGTACATAAGGGTCCAGAGAGCTCAAAGCACCTTGAGCAGGATGATAAGTACGATCACAGCAACAATAAGCGCTGCAGCCCACTTTAGATGTTTTTTGCGGAAGAAGAATATCTTCATTCACCACACCCCCTTAGTACATGGTATGCAGGGAGCGTCCGTTTTAGGCAGGCTGAAAGAAATAAGGACAATCAGGGTGAAACATCAGATATGGATGCTTGTGATCAGAGTACTGCTTCCTTTTCCCCACCCTTGTCGGCAGACCTGGCCTCTGCCTCGGCGATCCGTATCGTATCGGCCGTGCTCTCAGGAGTGGATATAAGGATCGGCTTGTCGTTCATGACTGCATCAAGGAAGTATATGAGCTCCCGGTAATAGCCATCCTCTGCGGACAAATCGGGGGTATAGCTTTTACCGTCATTCGGATTTACCTTTAGCCTTCCGTTTTTGAACTCCAGATTGCCCCTTTCAAAGTTTACACGAAAGAGCATCTCATAGCCGAAGTCACCGTTCAGGGTCCAGTCGTCCTGGGCATTTATGACCTTGCCGTCATCGTAGTAATAGTTGGTCGAAACAATGTCATAGCCGCTGCCCGGTATCACATTCTTGCCCAGAGTCGATACATACAGGGGTTTCCCGAACAGCCAGTTTATCATATCTATATCGTGTATGTGCTGGTCCATCAGGCAGCCGCCGCACAGGTCCTTTTTCATCATCCATCCCTGGTATGACCATTGGGGAGTGCCGCCGCCGCGGAAGAAATAGCCGCCTACGGCCTTGCCGAACTTGCCTGTGTCCACACAGTGCTTGAGGTACTCGTATGCAGGCCAGAAGCGGAGGCATTGGCCTATCATGAGCTTCCTGCCGCTTTCCTCCGCCGTGCTTATCATCTCCTCACAATCTGCTGAGCTCAAGGCCATCGGCTTTTCGCACAACACGTTGATGCCCCTCTTCAGCGCTTTGATCGTCGTCTCCTTGTGCAGATATGTAGGCAGTGCGATGATCACACAGTCTAGCTCTTCCTTTTGAAGCATTTCGTCAAAGTCTGTATAGAGGGCATATTGTGAGAAGTCATATTCCTTCAGGCCTATCTGGAGATTGCCCGCTATCGTCTTGCCGCTGAACTTCTCTTCATCGATGTCGCAGACAGCAGTCAGCCTGACTGGATACCCCTCCTGTGTCAGCCTGATAAGATTGTCCAGGTGACCTCTGCCCATGAATCCCAATCCAACCAATCCGGTTTTTAGCATATTGAAGACCTCCCCGTGATTTTGTTCTCCATTTCTTGTGTTTATATATAGTTCATATTCTGAGTCCATGGAAATGGAATCGGAAATACCGATCCAAGGATCTCCTCGAGCCTTGGTTTACGGGCCAGCTCAGCCTTAAGCCCTTCAAGGCCCACTTCTTGCTCTGCTTCGCCGAATACAAGCCGGCACAAAGCGTTCATGCCGTTGATCGCGATCCTTTCGTCTCCTGCTTCAAATATATAGGTGTCACCACTGGTGCCGAACCTTAAGCCATCGACCGTTTTCTCCGGTAAATACAGGCGCATATAGGGTTTCAGGCTGTTCATCAAGGATGGGAAGTTCAGTATTTTTACCGTGCCCTGCTGATTTATATCCTTAAGCTCGATATCCGATGCCTCAAGGAGGGCAGCCAGCACATCCTGCTTATGCACCACCAGCTTGATCTCACCCAGCCCGTGCCGTTTCAACAGCCTGCCCATGCCTTGCAACACCAGGGACCTGTCGCCGGCGAACTCCCTGACATAAGCAGAGCCTTTGCCTTCCTCCAGCCTTGCAAAGATATAAGCCGCCGGCCTTTGCCTGATTCTTATGAGGTATGATATGAAGGAGTACCTGCCCCAGGGTGTCATCGCGCCCTTGAAAAAGCCTTTATACTCATCAAAGGTCCTGTCAAACCTTACGGGCTCATTGCTGTATATATTGGCTGCTTCTATGATATTTCCTTCATTGATCTCCAATAGATCAACATCATCTGCCCAATCCCATGCCTTGGTATCATCAGAAGATATGGTACATTCGAAAAATCCACCTGTCTTTACGCAGCTTCTGCGCAAGTAAAGACTGCGGGAACCGGACACCAGCATGATCTCAATGCCTTCCCGGACCATGGAGCTTTCAGCGTCTTCAAGCAGTATGGATGCGTAGTTCCTCCCCCTGTGATCCGGGTGTGTGCATACAGAACCAACTGATGCCACCCTGACCCTTGCGCCCCGGATGCTTACGGTGGCGGGATAATAGTTCACGCTGGACACCGGGCGTCCGTCCTCCAATATAACCCGCATGTTCGGTGCGTTTTTTTCACATAGCAGCAGGGGGAATTCTTCACCCATCGTGGGCGCCAATCCCTCGTTGGTTCGAAAGACCGAGTTGATAAGCTCCAACACCTGGGAGAGCTCCTCCTTTTTGACCGGCCTTGGCCCCTCCATAGCGTACACCCCTATACTTTTATTTCGCCTGATCGCATTGATACCCGAAGGATAGTAAAGTACACCTTTACCTGCCCGGTTCAACATCTGAAGCTTTTTGATACGATGGCGTACTAGTTTTTACTGTTTGTTTTCTGCTGCCTCTCCTGGATCTGCCGCTGTATCGACTCAACCTTTTGCTTGTTCAGCGAGTAGCCCGAATATGCCAGCATGGCGGCAACCAGGCTCACAATGCAGCCGATCGCAAGTATCAGGCCCAGGGTCATTAGTGTGGCTCTGGGCTGAGAAACCGCTTCTGCGTCAAACCCTACCAAATCCAGCAATATGCCCAGCAGGAATATGGCTACTGCCTGGGACAGCTTGTAGCAGAGGGTCATGCACCCGTAGAACACGCCTTCGTTTCTGAATCCGGTGGACAGCTCCTCCACATCGATCGTATCGGCGATCATGGACAGAGGGAGAGAGAAAAGTCCGCCCATGCCAAAGCCCGACAGGGCTGCAAATGGAATGAAATACAATACCTTTCCCGTCACAGCGTCTCTAAAGAAAACCAGCACGAGGAAGTACAGGGCTCCCAGCAGGGACGCTGATAGGCCCGATACAACGGTACGTTTTTTGTCCAGCATGGTCGATATCTTTACCCAGACCAGCTGGGACAGCACGCACATGCCGAACAGGACACCGAATATGACTGCAATGGCGGTATTATTGAACTGGAAGGTATAGGTGAAAACGTGCATGCCAATGGAGCTAATCAGCGCCGAGGCTATATTGGTTAGCAGGTAGCCTGTTACCACAAGCCTATAGTCTGCATTGGAAAAAGCCTGCTTCACATCATTGAGAATGCTGCCCTTCTTTTCGTGATCACTGCCACCCTTATCGTCTGGCATCGGCAGGTATTGGATATACTTCTTTGTGCTGAAAAAGCATACAAGGCCGAATACCAGGGCAATGACCGAGGAAGTCAGGCCCATGTTCCTGTAAGCCGCAGGGTTGAGCTGGCCCTGGGGGTACTCCGGCATCGGGTTGAAAAACAGGAACATGCCCATGACAGTAGCGCCAAAGAGGCCGAGTATGAAGAATATGGTTTTTATGCCCTGGATCGAGCTCCTTTCGTTGTAGTCATCGGAGAGCTCCGCTCCCAAGGCTGTATGGGGCACTGAGTATATGGTCATGGCTGTTTTGATCACAAAAAGCAGTATGGCAAGATATGCCGTCTTCAGCCCTGTAGACAGGCCCAGATCAATGACCCACAGGAAGTAGTTGGAAACCGCTATGAGCATGCAGCCGCTAAGCAGGTAAAAATGCCGCCTTCCGAATCTCCTGAACCTGGTGTGGTCCGATATATAGCCCATCAGGGGGTCCGAGACTCCGTCCCAGATGACGCTCAAGCCCACAACGGTCCCTATTATGCTGCCGGGTACGCCCAGTATCGCAGTGGAATAGAAAACCACATATGTGGCAACCAGCTGGAATACTATGCCATAGGTCAGATTTCCGCTGCCATATCCTACCTTGTCAAGCAAGGGTATTACGGATCCATTGGTACGGTGAAGCCTGTCTTTGCTGCTGCTTTCCTGCATCGATTCAAAACCTCCGTATTTTCATCTTGGGTCTACTGTCACATTTTATCATATCTGAGTAAACATTAATATCATCTGACTGTAAAAGCGGCATAAAAAACCTCCCTGTATGATCGCTGGATACAGGGAGGTATATCAGCTTATTTTACAACCACGTTCAGTATACGGCCCGGTACATAGATGACCTTTACGATCGTCTTGTCCTGGAACACGGCTTTCAGCTTCTCGTCATCAAAGGCCTTTTGCTGTACCTCCTCCTGGGCCGCACCGGCTGCCACCATGATCTTGCCCTTTACCTTGCCGTTGACCTGGACAGCTATCTCGACCACCTCATCCACTGTTTTGGACTCATCCCATTTGGGCCATTCTTCGTCAGTGATCCTGGTTCCGCTGCCGTAGATCGACCAGAGCTCCTCGGTTATGTGAGGCGCTACGGGGTTCAGGAGTATCATCAGGGTCTTGAACTCGCCCCTGGTTATCCTGCCTGCCGCATAGAATTCGTTGACCAGGGACATCATGGCTGCGATCGCCGTGTTGAACTTCAGGGTCTCAAAGTCTTCGCTCACCTTCTTTATGGTGCGGTGGACACTGGTCTCAAGCTCCGGCGAGTAGTTTTCATCATCGGTCAGGAACTCGGCAAGCCTCCATACCCTGTCCAGGAACCTCCTGCAGCCTCTGACGCCGTTTTGCGACCAGGGCGCGCTCTTTTCGAAGTCGCCGATGAACATTTCGTACATCCTGAGCGTATCGGCCCCGAACTCATTGACTATGTCGTCAGGGTTGACCACATTGCCCCTGGATTTGGACATCTTCTCGTTGTTCTCCCCCAGGATCATGCCGTGGGAGGTACGCTTCCTATAAGGCTCAGGCGTCGGCACTACGCCGATGTCATACAGGAACTTGTGCCAGAACCTTGAGTACAAAAGGTGCAGGGTCGTATGCTCCATGCCTCCGTTGTACCAGTCGACAGGCAGCCAGTATTCGAGGCTCTCCCTGGAGGCCAGCTCCTTGTCGTTGTGGGGATCGAGATACCTTAGGAAATACCAGGACGAACCTGCCCACTGGGGCATGGTATCCGTCTCGCGTTTGGCGGGCCCTCCGCACCTGGGACATTTTGTGTTGACCCAGTCGGGCATGTTGGCCAGGGGCGACTCCCCGGTGTCGGTCGGCTCGTAGCTCTCGACCTCAGGCAGCAGGAGCGGGAGCTCCTCCTCCGGGATCGGCACCCAGCCGCATTGGTCGCAGTGGACCAGCGGTATAGGCTCGCCCCAATACCTCTGGCGGGAGAATACCCAGTCCCGCAGCTTGTAGTTGACCTTTGCCCTGCCCAGGCCCTTTTCCTCCAGCCATTTTATGATCGCTGCCTTGGCTTCTGCCACCTCAAGGCCGTTCAGGAAGCCTGAGTTGACCATTACCCCTTTCTCGGTGTCGGTATAGGCCTCTTCCTCCACATTGCCCCCTGCTACGACCTCTACTATCGGCAGGTTGAACTTCTTTGCAAACTCCCAGTCACGGGTGTCATGCCCCGGTACGGCCATGATCGCACCCGTCCCGTAGGACATCAGCACATAGTCGGATGTGAAGACCGGGATTTCCTTGCCTGTTGCGGGGTTAACAGCCTTTATCCCCTTCAGCTCGACTCCTGTCTTTTCCTTTGAAAGCTCCGTGCGCTCAAAATCGGACTTCTTATTGGCATACTCCCTGTAGCTCCTGATCTCGTCCATGTTTTCGATCCTGTCCTGGAGCTTGTCGATCAGGGGGTGCTCCGGGGATATGACCATGTAGGTGGCTCCAAAGAGGGTATCAGGCCGTGTGGTGAACACCTTCAGCTTATGCCCGCCGGTGACCTCGAACTCCACTTCGGCGCCGGTCGAACGGCCGATCCAGTTCTCCTGCTGTATCTTGACCCTTTCGATGTAGTCAACGGTGGCAAGGTCATTGAGCAGCCGCTCGGCATACTCGGTGATCTTCAGCATCCATTGGTTCTTGACCTTTCTCACGACCTCGCTGCCACATCGTTCGCAGACCCCGTTCACCACCTCTTCGTTGGCCAGGCCGACCTTACAGGAGGTGCACCAGTTGATGGGTGATTCGCTTTTATAGGCAAGCCCCTTTTCAAAGAGCTTCAGGAATATCCACTGGGTCCATTTATAATAGCCCGGATCCGTGGTGTTGATCTCCCGGGACCAGTCGAAGGAATAGCCGAGGGCCTTCAGCTGGGCCTTGAACCTGGCTACGTTGTTTTCAGTGACGATCCTGGGGTGGATCTTGTTCTGTATGGCATAGTTCTCCGTAGGCAGGCCGAAGGCATCCCAGCCCATGGGATAGAGCACGTTGTACCCCTGGAGCCTGCGCTTGCGGGCAACTATATCAAGCGCCGTATACGGCCTCGGATGCCCTACATGGAGCCCCTGGCCCGAGGGGTATGGAAACTCTACCAGGGCGTAAAATTTCGGCTTGCTTTTGTCCTCGGATGCACGGAACGTACCTTCCCTGTCCCATATATCCTGCCACTTCTTTTCGATTGCTTTCGGATCGTATTCATGCATACTGAGTCACTTCCTTTTTCCTGATATGCGTAATTTCATTTAATAGAAAAAGGCCTTCATCCTCCATAGAGACGAAAGCCCGCGGTACCACTCTATTTGCCGTTTCCGGCTCAGCATGAATGCTTTTTGCCATGATGCGGCCCCTTGAAAAGATAACGGCTTTACCGGCCGGGGCTACTACGGTTCACCCTGGCAGCTCCGGGACGAGTTCGGCTCCCGTTTTTGCACGCCTTTCACCACAAGCGGCGGCTCTCTTTGAAAAACGTAAAAGCCTACTACTTCCCTTCATCACCTGTATATGCACCAGCTCATATCGTTACCGGCATTTACATACTATTGCCACATATTATAGCAAAAAGCCGGGAGTATTACAACTTATGCATAATTGTTTTCGTAGATTCTTTTTACAGCCTCATAGGTAAAGGAATCATCCATGCCCCCGGGAAAGGTGACTGCCAGGGCTCCGCTGGCGTTGCCCCACCGGGCGCATTCATCAAGGCTGAAACCGCTTAGGAAGCCATACAGGAAGCCCGCATTGAAGAGGTCTCCCGCCCCTGTCGTATCTACCGGCGTGATGCCCATGACCGGTGGGACTTCTATCAACTCCCCGCCTTTTGCCACCAGGCAGCCCTTCGCCCCGAGCTTGACGACCAGGACCTTCACATATTGTGACAGGATACGGGCAGCTTCCCATGCATCCTCTGTCCCGGTCAGGGTGCAGGCCTCCACCTCATTTGGTGTAAAGATATCTATTCGCCTCAATATATCCTTGATGCCGTCCGCCTTACGGTCAGCCGACCAGGAGGTGTCAATGGATATCGTACACCCATGCTTTTCTGCCAGCTCGATGATAGGCAGGGTGCTCACATAGGCTATATGGGAATGGACATGCCTTGAGCATTTTATATGGTCTTCCAGAAACCTAAGGTCGACATCCGACAAGTCATTTTTGTCAAAGCTCGCAAAACCCCGCTCGTGGCCCAAGGACATGACTGCGGTGACAGATGTCCTTTTTTTCCTTGATTGGATGACAGCCTCCGTGTTCATGCCCGAATCCCTGAAAAACCTGAGCATTATCTCCCCCATCAGGTCCTTGCCTAGCTGGGTGATGAAGGCAGTCCTGAGCCCGAGCCTGGATGCTGCGACAGGGGTATTGGCCCCACCTCCGCCCTTGATCACAAAATCCTCGGAAAACTCTTCGGTACCCGGTGCGGGCAGCCTTTTCATGCCTGTGAAGATCAGATCCAGGCAGGATGAAGCTATACACAAAAGGTCGTTTTTCATCTGTAGTCCCCCAGATACCGGCTGTGGGCCCTTTGGTAGTCATCGAACAGGTCCCTGGCTATGGAATAGCTGTTCACCAGTGGATGGATCATAAGGGCCTCGATCGCAAGATCCCTTGACTTGTGCATGCAAGCCTCGATCGTAAGCTTCTCATAGCGCTTTATGGTCTTCATGAGCAGGAGGCTGGATCCCGGTACCTTGTCTACTTTGGCCCTGTGCAGGCCATCCTTGTCAACTATGCAGGATATCTCCACCACATCATCGTCATCCATACCCTGCACGGCCCCCTTGTTTTGCACGTTTACAGCTATCTCGACCCTGCGGTCGTTCTTCCGGGCTTGTATATAGTTGAAGGCAACCCCGGCATAACCTTCCAGCAGTTCGATATCGTCATTGTCCCCTTTGAGCTCCTCTATGCCGAACTGCCTTATGTCGATGGGCTTCATCTCCTTGCCGCTGCCGCCCAGCTCCATCTGCATATAGGAGCCTTCCCGTTTCTGCATATAGTACTTGTAAATATCCAGCGCTTCTTCCGGGCTTGCTTCCACATCCACATGGCGCAGGGAATCGAGCATCTGGTCGTTTATCTCCTTTATGCTCTCGCCCCTGGTCCTGGGGGATGCCAGCATATTGGCCAGGGCCCGCTCCCTGTGATAATAGTAGTACAGGTAACCGTTCGGTATGGACCTGAGCCGCTTTACAAGGTCGGAGTCAAAGTACCTGAATTCATGGAAGTTCTCGATGAATTCATCGTGTTCAAACAGCTTCGGCAGTATATCCCTGCCATTTATGACCACCTGGTCGGACCAGGTAAGGTGGTTCAGCCCATAGGTACGTACATTGAACTCCGAGGCGTTGAGCCTGAGGGTCCTGCCCAGGCTTATCTTGGTCTCGGTAGCGTTGTCGCAAATGCCTACTATATTGTCAAAGCCCGCATCGTATAGTGCCTGGGTCACAAGGCCGGAAGGATTGGTGAAATTGAAGACCGTGGCATTGTTGCTCAAGGCCTTCACCCTGTCCATGATCCCGATCAGGTCGGGAATGGACCTCAAGGCATAGACAAAGCCTCCTGCTCCTGTGGTCTCCTGGCCGATCAGGCCATGCTTCAGGGCTATGCGCTCATCGAGCACCCTGGCTTCATCACCGCCCGACCTGATGGTGGTGACCACATAGTCCGCACCCCTGACCGCCTCATCCAGGCTGGTCGTCAGCACTATCTCCAGCCTGACCCCTAGGGCATCAGCCTTTTTTTCAGCCTCGTACCTGGCCAGGCTCCCGAATATGCGCAGCTTTTCCCTGTCCATGTCCATTATATACAGCTCGTCGAAGCCCAGGCTTTGGGCATAGGCCGCAAAGGAACGGGCAAAGTATATCGTCCTTACACTGCCGCCGCCTATCAATGCTAGTTTCATCTGCATACCTCCAGTCAGTGAGGTTAAACGATTAACCTATGTCTGATTATATTGCTATCCCTTTGCAAAGTCAACCATCTGACACCGAACACCGGCCTGGATGTGGGATGATCCTCTTGCAAAGCTTATTTTTTATGAAAATCGCATAATTTTGCTGATACCTCTTGCAATTACAGCACAAATGTTATAGAATTAACTAAATCGTTAATATTTTAACATTCTGTATGCTCCTGAATAAAAATATATATATTAAATAAGCTCTCCTCTATAATTATATATAGATTGGTGATTTGAAAAACCCTTCCGTATGGAAGGGTTTTTCAATTTGGAAGGAATTCTGCGGCACCCCAGCGAATCATTATGTAAGGCATATTGCCTTGATAAATCGAACGAAAGCAGGTGTCATGATGAGAAAGCATATTATAGCCTATCTTGCTGACTGGACCGATTGGGAGCCGGACAGGATGGATGCCGCAAAGCTCACCCATATCAACTATGCCTTTGCGCTCATCAAGGACGGCCGGGTCAGCGGCGACCATCTCAAAAAGCTGCATTTGCTCAAGGAGCTCAAGCAGAAAAACAAGGACCTGAAGCTCATCATCTCAATTGGGGGCTGGGGGGCGGACGGGTTTTCAGATGCCGTTTTCACTGAGGAGTCACGGCAGCTGTTCGCCGACACGGCGATAGATCTCATGCTCGAGCACGAACTGGACGGGATCGACTTGGACTGGGAGTATCCCTGCCGGGATTGGGCAAATATAAAAGCCCGGCCTGAAGACAAGCCCAACTATACCCTGCTGGTCAAGCTCCTGCGCGCCAGGCTCGATGACCTGACCAAAAAGACGGGCAGGCCGTACCTTCTGTCCATGGCAGCCGGGGCAGCCGAGATATTTGCAAATGACCTGGAGCTCGATGAGCTGGTGCCCTGCTTTGATCATATCAACCTTATGACCTATGATTTCAGCAGCGGTCCCGATATCGTGACCCACCACACATGCCTGTATCCTATGGCCGAACAGACGATCAGCGCTTCCAGGGCGGTGGAAGTCTTCATGGCAGCAGGCGTACCCGCTGAAAAGCTGGTGCTTGGCGCCGCATTCTACGGCCGGGGCTGGTCAGGCCTTGACAGCAGCAGGCACCCGGTCGGCCAGACCGGCAAGCCCGGAGTCTCATTCAGATATCCTGCCTGCGCAAAGGCCATAGCTGAAGGCAGCCAGAAGCGCTGCTGGGACGATGAGGCCAAAGCCCCCTACCTGTGGGACGGGGATACCTTTGTTGGCTATGACGACCCCGAATCCCTTTACCACAAGGTAAGTTTTGTAGTAAGCAGGGACCTGGCCGGCATCATGTTCTGGGAATGGTCCCAGGATGAGGACAACGAGCTGCTGACCGCCATATACGAGACCTACCAGGGCCACAGGTTCCCCAGGTGATCGACGAATACGGGCTTATTCCCTTTAAATTCATCCTTTCTCCGGATGAGCTCATAAATATCCGCAGCGGACTTTTCAGGGGGAAAATCAGCCTTGTCATTCCGCATGCCATGCATGTAGGTCTGCATCCAGCCCGGTTGCACCACAAGCACCTGGCCGCCCTTGTCGCGGATGCTGTTGTGTAAGATCGCAGACTGCATGTTCAGGGCCGCCTTGGACATGCAGTACCCATACTCGCCCGTGCGCCAGCACCGCTCTATGCTCCCGGCCTCCGACGAGATGTTCACTATGAGCTTGTCCTGACTGTTCAGGACCAGGTCGATCAGGGCTTTGGTCACCCTCAGCGCGCCAAGGGTGTTCACGTTATAGACCCTGAGGAGCCTGTCAAAATCCAGCGGTTCAAAGATGGCAAGGTTGTTTTCATCCGGTCCCAATATGGCTGCATTGTTGATCAAAAGATCGAGGCTGTCGGTTTCGCTTTTGATAAGCCGTGCAGCCTTTTCTACGCTGTCGCTGCTCGATATGTCAAGGTCCACCAGGATAAGGTCATCCCCGTATTTTGCTTTCAGCCGGTCGAGCCAGGGCCAGTCCTTCATGTACCGGCCGGCAAACACGCGATAATCGTTCACCAGGAGCACCTCGGTCAGGCAATAGCCGAGGCCCCTGTCCGCTCCGGTGACAAATGCTTTTTTCTTCATAAGGTCCCTCCTTGCAGATTGGTACAGTATTACATATATAATACCGTTCTTCTCTGCCTATGGAAACATAAATAAGGATAATTACGAATTTCATATGCGATATTATGCCAAGGGAAACTATAGCATAGATCCATATGAAAAATACCCTGCCTGTGGTAGTATCCAGGACAGAGTTGTCAATGAAAGGAGTCTGAAATGAAGTTTGAGTTGCCTGTATACAGAGAACCGGACTTTACAAGGGAGCCTATGGCCAGCAGCCCCGATGCTGAGTTCAGGCCTGTAGAGACGGCCGGGACAGCGCCGGAAGGCTATCACGGGACCACGATCTTCCCTGAATACGTCAAAGTGAAGGGCCAATGGAGGTTGCTGAAGGAAAGCCGGATGGACTGCGCCGTCGTATTAAGGGATGATGATGAGCTGGAGGTCGTTGAATTCCGCAGGCTGAAGGCCGGTGACAAGGTCCTGGTCGGCCGGGAAGAGGATGGGAGCAGGGGGATTTTAGTACATGTGGATGGGTTCAGGACAAGCGATACCATAAGGGAACCCTTCGCGTTCAGGACAGGCCGCTCTAGGGAGACATCCTTTTCCAAGGATTATGATTTCCTTTATGAGCTCCTGAGATACGAACGGGACCATGGCTACATCGTCTGGGTCCTGGGGCCCGCCGTAGTTTTCGATTCAGACAGCAGGAACGGCTTCGTATCCCTTATCGAGAAAGGCTATGTAGATGCGGTCCTGGCAGGCAACGCCATGGCGACCCATGATCTTGAGGCAGCGATATACAGGACGGCCCTGGGCCAGGATATATACAGCCAGGTCCCAATAGCCAAGGGGCACTATCATCATATCGATGTCATCAACAGGGCACGTAAGTATAAGAGCCTCAGGGACTTTGTAGAGGGTGAGAACATTGATACCGGTATCGTGCAGGCCTGCATCAGAAAGGACATACCCCTTGTCCTGGCGGGCTCCATCAGGGATGACGGCCCCCTGCCCGATGTGATAGCTGATGCATATGAAGCCCAGGACAGGATGCGCGACCAGACAAGAAAGGCTACGACCCTTATCTGCCTGGCCACCCAGCTCCATACCATTGCTTCAGGCAATATGACGCCCTCATACATCGTGCATGAGGGCAGGGTCAGGCCTGTATTCATATTTACCGTAGATATTTCCGAGTTTGTCGTGAACAAGCTGCAGGACCGCGGCAGCCTGTCGGTGATCTCAATAGTGACCAACATCCAGGACTTTGTGGTGCATTTGAGAAACAACGTCTGATCCTTCTTAAGCGCCTGTCAATAGTATATTATCTTCCTGCCAACCATGGCGCATATAAGGGAAACAGCCATCTCCGCAGTCTGATTCTGCTTGTCCAGCATCGGGTTGACTTCCACCAGCTCCAGGGACCTGATCTTGTTGTCATTGGCGATGATATCGGCTGCCAGCAGGGCTTCCCTGTAGGTCAGGCCGCCGTAAATGGGGGTGCCGACGCCAGGTGCTTCGCTGGGATTCAGCACATCCATGTCAAAGCTGACATGATACCCGACAGTACCGTCGGAAACCAGCTTGATGGCTTCCTCCATGACAGAGCGCATGCCGTACATGTCAATGTCCCTGATCGTAAAGATCGTGACACCTGATTTTCTGAGCAGGACCGCTTCCTCCTCGTCTATGCTCCTGGCCCCTATGATCACTACCTTTTCAGGGTCTATGTAGGGGACATCATCGGTTTTGAAGGGGATTATCTCCTTGGCCCCGATGCCGGTCAAGGCTGCCAGGGGCATGCCATGGACATTGCCTGTCATGGTGGTCTCCAGCGTGTTGAAATCCGTGTGCGCATCTATCCAAAGGACGCCAACGTTTCTGAGCACGCTCTGTACACCGTAGAGGGTGCCGACCGCTATACTGTGATCGCCGCCAAGCACGATTGGGAAAGCGCCGTCCTCAAGGCTCCTCTTCACCTGGTCGGCCAGCGACTTGTTGACTTCATTTATCTGATCGATGTGCCTTGCCCTTCTGGGCTGGGGCTCCTCATACTCTATGACATCGACCGCTATGTTGCCCTTGTCCCTGTATTCTATGCCCATGGCCATAAGCTCCCGCCGCAAGCCGGCATAGCGTATGGCGCTCGGGCCCATATCGACGCCCCTTCTGTTGGCGCCTAGATCGATGGGGACACCGATTATATCCACCTTCATACTTCTCATCCTTTGCACAGTATTTGTGATAGGTATATCCAGCACATCAATTACATTGTAACCATTATTGCGCCTGCTTAGCAAGCAGCTATCGATTGTCTATGATTATATCAATTTCACCTGACTTGTAAAGGGCATACGGCTTTTTTCCGTAACAAAAAGCTGCCCCGCCTGTACAAAGAAGGGGCAGCATATAATAATTCATCAGTATGTCAGATTATCCTGAGACAAGCATCATCCTATGATCGCCTTGCCGCAGCCAAAGGCTTTCAGCCTTTCCAGCCACGATTCCTTTGTCGCCTCATCCGTGGTCGGCAGCATCTCCATCTCAGGCTTGCGGCCGATCCGTTCATACTTCTCGTGCCCCATATTGTGATAGGCCATCAGCTCGATGCCCGCAAGGCCAGGATACTTCCTGTCTATTTCTGCGATGCCCATAAAGTGCTCGTCCGTATCGTTAATCCCCTTTACCAGGGGACACCGCAGTATGATGGAGGCACCTTCCCTGTACAGGAGATCCAGGTTGTCCAGGATGAGCCGGTTTGAAACCCCCGTGAGCCTAAGATGCTCTTTGTCATCCGTGGCCTTGTAGTCATAGAGGAACAAGTCCGTGTATGGCAGGACCCTTTCAAACAGGTCCCCGGGGGCATAGCCGCTTGTGTCCAGACAGGTATGGATACCCTTTTCCTTTGCAGCCTTCAAAAGCTCCAGGGTGAACCTGAACTGGGACATGGGTTCGCCGCCTGAGATCGTCATGCCGCCACCTGAGTTGTTGTAGTAGGCGATATCCCTGATGACTACATCCATGACCTCCCGTACGCTTTGCTTCCTGCCGATTATCTTCAGTGCCCCGTTCGGGCAGGCTTCAACACATTTCGCACTAAGGCAGCATCTGCCATGATCTGCTACGTGTCTTCCGTCTACGACTTTATGGGCACCGGCGGGGCAGGCCTTCACACACCTGAAGCAGTCTGTACATTTGGCCCTGTCAAAGGAAAGCTGGGGGTTGAAATCCTGTGATTCCGGATTATGACACCATATGCAGCGCAGGGGACAGCCCTTCAGAAATACCGTAGTCCTTATCCCCGGCCCGTCATGCAGGGCAAACCGCTGTATATCGAATATCGTTCCCTGGACTCTATCCATATGCGCCTGCCTTTCACAGCAATTTATCTCTACCGGCATCAGTACAGGGTCCTGTTCAGAATATCGAGCTGCACGTCCCTGCCGAGCTCAACAAATCTTGCACTGAAACCGCCTACGCGTACGAAGATATGGTGGTACTTCTCCGGCTCCTCCATAGCTCTTTCCAGATCGTTGCGGTTTACGACCGTGATCATGGCCTGAGCTCCGCCATTCTGGAAGTAGGTCTTCAGAAGCGCCTCCAGCTCCGCCCTCCGGGTGGTGAACATCTCCCGGCTGAACTTCATGTTCTGTACTGCGCCTGCATGGATATGGGTGCTTGGCTTGACTATGGAGTTCAGCATGGCGGTGATGCCGTTTTTATCCATGCCGCTCATAGGCGCATTGCCGTTGTTCATGTACAGCCCGCTCCTCCTGCCGTCGGCAGAGGCCGATGTCTGGTGACCCATGAGCGTATTGGCGCTGTTGTTGATTATTACCACGAGGTATGAATGCAGACTTGTACGATGCCTTTGGTCCCTTACCGCGTTGCACACATGGTTATGCACCTTCAGGAGCATTTCATCAGCAGTATCGTCGTCATTGCCGTACTTGGGCGCATCCAGCAGGAGCTGTCGGATATCCTCGTAGCCTTCGAAATCCGCATCCAATGCTGCCAGGAGCCGCTCCTTGCTGATGACCTTCTCATCATACACCAGCTTCTTTATGGCAGTCAGGCTGTCTGCAGTATTCGTGTTGCCATAGGTCTCCAGGGTACCTCCCAGGTACCTTACGCCACCGGAGAACATGCCTTTGCCCCTCTCCAGGCAGTCGTCGTAAAGCATGCTCATATACAGGAATGGCGCTGTCTCTCCGGCTATCTTGTACTCAAGCTCCTCATGGTCGGCCATGATCTCCACGAAATACTCGACCTGCTTCTTATATGCCTCAAACAGCTCGTCAAAGGTTTCAAAGTCCTCAAACCTGCCCAGGGCAAGGCCCATTTTCCTGCCGGTCATCGGATCGATGCCATTGTGCATGGTCACCTCAAGGGCTTTGAGCAGGTTTATGACCCCGCTGGGCGTGCCGAAGCTCTGATGATCGATGATATATTCCCCGCAGCCAAAGGGCACGTATTGCTCAGCCGTCTCAGTTGTGAATCCAAATGCCTCTTCCACTGCCTTTATGTTTACATCGTCGTTGTACAGGATCGGGTATGTCCTGCCCTCCCCGATCACATCCAGGGCTTTTGCGAACAGGGCCGGGTTCATGCCCTCATAGAAGCGCAGGGACAGCTGGGGCTCGACCTCGAGTACCCTCCTTGTTGCTTCCATGGCCAGGAGGGCGAACTTGTCCGCATTCTCCTCGTTGCGCCTGCCCTTGCCGCCAATGATGACCCGTCCGTGTACCCGGGTGTTGCGGTCGGCAATCAGCTGCCAGAGGGATTCAAGATACCTGAGGGCGTCCTCCTCGGTCAGGGCGCCGGTCTCAAGGTCATTTACATAAAAGTCTCCCAGGTAGACATCCATCCTGCCCAGATTCCTTACATCAGCAACCAGTGAGTACAGCCACATAAGCTGGATGGCCTCCCAGAGGTGGGCCGGCTTCTCCTTTGTTATTTTCTTCAGAGTGGTGCCCATCAGCCTGAGCTCTTCAGCCCGCTCTTTGGTCCTGGCTGTTTCTGCCATCTCGAAGGCCATATTGGAGAAGTGCAGGCAGGTATCAACAAAGACATCAAGGGCTATCCTGGCACCCTCATAGAATTTGACGTCCCCGCCTTCCCTTTCGGCCTTTTGCCTGTACCTTTCAACCTCTTCATACAGGCCGGGGATGCCTATCTGCAGAAGCTTGTCAAAGTTGATGTAGCCTCCGCAAAGCCTGTACAGGGGAAAGGATATGCCCGACTGGTTCATCCAGTCGTCGGTGTAAAGCTCTCTGGCCATCTTCTCCGGAAAAGCCCGGCGCAGCTTTGTGGATGTGTTCTCCTCCCTCCAGAAATCGAGCATGTCCTTTACCGCCTGCCTGTAGTCCTCATCCAGAGAGGGATCTTCGATCTCTGCGATGAGCCTTTGCTCTATGCAATAGTACCCGAAGGAAGTCGGCCCCCACTCATCCGGCGTAATGCCTACTGCAGGAAGGTCCAGCCGGCCTGCGAACAGGTCGTTATCCTCTATGCCGCCGAGAAAGCCCGGAAACTGTGCCTTAAGGCACATGGCCTCTCTTATGGCGATATGCTCATCCTTATACTTCTTGTACACTTCGGTAAAGTGCAATTCCCTTGTAAGTTTTCCTATTGCCATATCGTTCTTCCTCTCAATGCCACATCAGGGCTTATTCTTGATATATATATAAACACTTGATTGCTTTCTCAATTAAGTATATGAAAATATAAAGCCTGCCGGCTCAATCAAATCGCATCACACAAGTAATCAAAGCATCAAAGCTGCTGCATTTGCATACAGCAGCTTTAATGCCCATATCTATCTGCCAGAAAGATCAGTTGAGCTCAACGCTCAGGTCGGTAATTAGGAAGCTTGCCTTGGGCAGGTTGTTGCCATCAAATACGAAGAAGATCATGTCGCCTTCCTTTACTTCGACTTCCTTACCTTCAAAAATGTTTTCTCCGTCAGCTTTCGTGGTCGCGTTGAACAGCTCTTCCCTATTCTTCAGGATGGTTACTATACCGCCGTCCAGCTTGTTTACCATAGCCTGATATTCATATGCTGTGAAATCCCATCTGCCGATTTTGGCCGTACCGTCCTTGTATGCCCTCCATCCGATGACGATCTTGACATTCAAATCTCCATAGGGGCCGGCCCATACATAGTTCTGATGCACGCCTTCAGCATCGTCCTGGTCAAATATAGAGTAATATACATTGTCCACTGTGGGGTGGTCGGAATACTGCCAGTTGTCGCCCCATTCCTCGGTGTAATACAGGTCCTTGTACCCGCTGCCGTCATCAAAGAGATAGAACCAGACGGGGCCCTGCTCTGTGTCACCCTTGACCGCATCCTTGAAATATACTATCTTGTCTTCTTCCTTGACTTCAGTTACCTGGGGCTTGTATGGCGATGAAGTGTCCTCCTCCGAGGGTTTGCTGCAGGATACCAATGCCAGCAGCATTATACCTGCCAATAGGGCAGCCAGTGCTTTTTTCATCTATAATACCCTCCTCTTGAATCAAACAGGATGACCATATGCGATTTACACTTGTTGCTAATTACCATGGCAATTTAATAGAGCTGCTGCATTGCTGCAGCAGCTCTCCTGGCTCAGGTTGTCGATTATTCCAGAGTAACAGACAGAGTATCGAGGGCATGATGAGCATTGGAAGCATCCTTGCCGTCGAATACGAAGTAGATGAAGTCGCCTTCTTTAACTTCTACTTCGGTACCTTCGTAAACGTCTCCACCTTCAGCTGTGGATGTGCCTGTCCAGATCTCTGTATCGTTGTGGAGGATGGTGACCTTGGAGCCGGCAACAAAGCTTTCAAGGTTGGCAGATCCGTCATATGCTGTGTAGTCCCACTCACCGATCTTGGCAGTGCCGTCTTTATATGCGCGCCATCCGATGATTATCTTGACGTTGACGTCTCCCCACATACCAGCATTGACCTTCAGGCCTTCCCAGTCCATAAGGGAGTAGTAGACCTGGTCAACAGTGGGATTCTCGGAATACTGCCAGTTGTCGCCCCACTCCTCTGTATAATGGAGCTCTCTTATGCCTGTGCCGTCATCGCACAGATAGTACCATACAGGGCCGTTTTCCTTGTCGCCTTTGTATGCATCTTTGTAGTTTGCTACTTTGTCTTCATCTGTAACTGTAGGTACTTCAGCCAGCCAGTCAGGCTTATTGACTTGCGGTTCCGGTGTTTTCTTTGCACAAGCTGCGAAAGCCAGTACCATGATCCCGACCAACAGAAGGGATACTATTTTTTTCATTTTGATTTTTCCTCCTTGATATACGTAGGTTCTTTAACCTTATTGGATCCTTAACTTCCTGCTGAATACAACGATACCAGCCAGAGCTGCAAGGCCGAGAACTACGAACATAACGACTGAGCTGTCACCGGTCTGCGGAGGCTCTTCGGTAGCGGGCTCTACTTCTTCTACTTCGATGTCAACGATCATGCTGAACCAGCCGCTTTCCTCATTGCTGGTAGTACCGAAGAAGTAAACTACGTCGCCTTCCTTTAAGTCCACAGTTTTTACAAAGGCATACTCAGTCATATCCCCTTCGGCTTTGAGCGCTGTTATGTTGGCATTCAGTACTTCATTGGAGCCCTTCTTGATCATGAAGCTCTGTGCATCCTGGTTGAAGGGATTCAGCACTTTACCGCTGAGCTTGAAGCTGCCATCGTTAGGTGCTACAAACGCAAGAACTGCAATCTCCTGATTTTTGTCTATGTTCAGTTCTAGCGTTCCTTCAGGAGCATCCAGGTTGATACCCAGACCACAATAGTTGTCCGAAGCCTGGAACCAGCCATTGTAGTCTTTGCCGTAATTGCGGACCTCGAATAAGGTCAGTTCTGTAAAGGTTGCTCCCTTGTCCTTTGTGATCATGTACTTCCACGGAACATTGGATGCATCATTGTTAACCTTGTCAAACTGCTCAAATGCATCATACTTGTCACCGACGGCAGCAAATGCGGATACTGTACCCAATGCCAGTACCAGAGCAAGTGCCAGAGCAACTGATAAAAGTTTCTTCATTACTAATAACCCCTCTCTAATGATTTTATTTATAGTCACGGAATTTTCTCCGTGATGACTATACCCGGTTATTGGTTTATGCTGAGATAACGTTTACTCAGCTAAAGCTCCATACATGTATGTTATAACTATATACACTATAGCATAGTTTTTTGTACAAATCAACCTTATTTTTTGATCCGGGCAAATCTACAGATCTGAAATCAAGGCAAGTATATCCCTGATTTCCTTTACTTCCTCCGTCTTGTGGGCCCGTCCAAGCTCATTTGCTATAAAATCGATTACATTGGCCTTGTCCACTCGTTGTAAGGGGGTAAGCCGTTCAAAGTTTCTATGCAGGATTTTGTCCAGGGCCTCTCGGTCCAGGCCTATGCCATGAAGCTCCAGGTCCCAGGCCCTGAAGGGCTTGTCTTCAAAGAGGAAGCTGTACATCAGGCTGTTTATGACATCCTTTATCTCCTTCTCTTCCTGGGGGTCAACATCATAGTTGTCCGTACCGAATATGATCCGGTCCTGGTACTTCTCAAAGAAGGCCCTGGCAGCCGCCGTATCCCTGGCAAAGTCAATGTACATCTCTGTACCTGGCGTTATATCGAAGCATAGGTTCGGATACCTGTCAAATATCTCTCCTGCTCTCTTCAGGTCGTCGGACATGAAGAAGAAATGGGCCAGTATCAGCTTAAGCTGCCTATGCTTCTCGAGAACCCCTATCACTTCCCGGGTTATCTCCTCCTTGGACAGAAAAGTCCCGTCCGTATACAGCCATCCGCTTTCTTTGGCAAAGGAGGGCGCTTTGGACTCATCCCAAAATACAGCCGTGTCTGCTGCGTGGAGCAAAACTGGTATACCGTTTTCCTCGCAAAAGCTGTAAAAGGGATCATAGACCGAGTCGTTCAGGGGTATGCCGGTCTTTTTTCTGGGGCCGGGCTTGCCCTCGATCATTTTGAACCCATCAAATCCTAAATTATATAATGCTTTGGCCTGAGACAGGAAATCTTCATCTGAGTTGTAGCTTAGACCTGCAAAGGCATAATCTCCGGGAGACATCAGCTTATAGGTGATGCATTTTGCGTTCTGCAGACCGTCGGTCGCTTCAAGGCTCAATACATTGACCCTGTCATAACCATAGCGTTCCTTTTGCTTTTTTAGAAGCTCGATGCGGTCAGCGCCACCCATGATGTGGATATGGGCATCGATCACCGGAATGCCTTTAAAATCAAACATATTAAACCCCCGCCCCTGATAGTTTTGATTTTGTGTACATATAAAATAAGGTAATTATATAGGTGTTGATCCTGCTTCCTATAAACAAGTGTTTGCAGATGAAGCTTAGAGGACCAGCCGGGCAAGTACCCGCTCGATGAACTCATCCTTCCTGACATCTACTGCAACCTGGGCGTTCGGCTCATGCTTCCAGTCACAGTCCACGGTGACGCCCCGGGTGAATTCGCCCCTGGTCTCTATGAGGATCGTCTTTTCCTCAAAGGTCAGCAGCTCCGGCCATACTATCGATGCCAGCGCCAGCGGGTCGTGCAGGGTAGGCATGAAGTTGAAGTCCTTCATAAACTTGTCCAGCATCTCTGAAAGAAGGTCCGTCCGCTTGTTGCCGCCTGCCCTTATCCTATCTATATGGCTGAAATCGAACTTGCACCGGTTGGTGACATCAAGCCCAATCATCCTGATCGGAATGCCGCTCTCAAACACGATCCTGGCAGCTTCCGGATCACAGGCTATGTTCCATTCGGGATGGGCCCTGTTTACCTGTCCGCCCATGAGTACAAGCCTGGTCTTTCGCGGCAGGTCCGGATCCTTGGCTATAGCCAGTGCAATGTTGGTAAGAGGCCCTATCGCCAAAAGGGTCAGATCCTTTTCTTCATTGACCTTTTTTATGATGTAGTCGCAGGCAGGCATGTTCACTGTGCCTTCAACATCCAGGTGGGAGGAAAGCTGCCTTTTGTCATCCCACCATCCGCAAAGGGGCTTTTCTGCCCCTATCGCTACCTCTATATCATTACGGCCGTAAGTCTCCAGCATTCGGCGTATGATGCCGACCCGCCACTCCCCTGCAATGTATACGGAGGTGATCCCCCTTATTTCTACCTCAGGAGAGTTCAGCGCCATTGCCAGCGTCAGGGCATCATCTATATCCCCGCCTATATCGGTGTCTATCAGTATTTTTGCTATATCACTCATATGCACGGCTCCTTATAAGCCCCTCTGGGCCATGAACTCAGCTACGTCCTCGGCTGTGGGCAATGAGGGCTGGGCCCCCATCCGGCTGACGCATATGGCGCCGACTGCATTGGCGTAGGGCATTGCCTTCCTAATATCTCCGTATTCGATCATCTTCAGGGTCATGGCAGCGGTGAAGGAGTCGCCTGCTGCTGTCGTATCAACGGCCTTGACCTTGAAAGCCGGGAATATTTCGTGCCTGCCGTCCTCATAGAGCAGGGCGCCTTTCGACCCGAGCTTGATAAGCACGTATCCGGCCTTTGTTTCCCTGGCCAGGTACCTGGCAGCCTCCAGGGCGCTTTCCTCGTCCTGCACCTTTATGCCGGTTATAGCCGATGCCTCGCTCTCATTCGGGCTGATGACGCTTATGCCTTCAAACCTTGAGAGGTCAACTTTCATGGCCGGGCCTGCATCCAGTATGACCGGGATCCCCTTTTCAGCAGCCTTTTTGTACGTGTAGTATACAGTCTCCAGGGGTATCTCAAGCTGCATCATCACCGCATCATAGGTTTGCTCAAGGGCTTTGTCCACGTCTTCCTTTGAGACCCTGCCGTTGGCGCCCGGGAATACGATTATCCTGTTCTGGCCCGTGGCATCCACAGGTATGGCAGCCAGCCCGGTCTGAGAGTCCTTGTCCTTTGTGATATAGGCTGTATCTACTCCGTTTTTCCTTAGGTTCTCGAGCAGGATCTCACCGTTGGCGTCATCCCCGACCCTGCCACAGAAGGTGACTTCCGCCCCCAGGCGGGCTGCTGCCACTGCCTGGTTTGCGCCTTTGCCGCCGGGTATGTATGTATAGGAATCTCCAAGTACGGTCTCGCCAGCCTCGGGGGCCCGCTCCAGGCTCATGACCAGGTCCATGTTGATGCTGCCGACAACCAGTATACGAACTCTGCTTTTATCCATATAAACCCCTTCCCTCAGATAGAATCTTTAGCATGAATACCGGAGACAGGACTTATGTCCCGCTCCGGTATCATCTATAAAAGGTTCAGCCTACTAAAGGTTCAGCTCAAATATATCATAGGGTACAAGCTCTATGTCGAATATCCCGGATGCCTGCTTTACACCCTCAAGTATGTTGATCAGGGTATTCACTACCCGTACGGTGATAGTGTTCCTGCCAGGCTTCACAAGATCGGTGATATCGATCTCATATGGCTTCCACAGGCATACCCCGGCCTTTGTCCCGTTCACGTCTGCTTCGAATACATCGCGTCCCGGATCGGCCTTGAGCACCAATCGCTTGCCCGCATAATCAGCCGGGAGCTCGAATTCACTGGTGTACTCCATGGTGCCCGAATAGTAGGGGAAGCCCTGGGGTACAAAATCACCGGTGCTTAAGGTATCGACCGGAGCGCAGATGGTATCGGCGCCGTCTTTTTCAAAGACCGTGAATGTACCGATCACCTTCAGCAGGTCCACCATACCATCGGACTTCTTGTTGACTGTGAGCAGGACCGCGATCGTGTTGGTGCCTTCTTTGAAGTAAGTGGATACAGGCACTTCCTTGATCTCTGCATCGAGGTAGCTGCGAACAGGCTTTTCTGTCACGGCCGATCCGTTTATGAACAGCTTGTAGTCGCTGCCCTTGAAGCCGTCGATCATCAGCCTCAGGTCTGCCGGTACATACTCCGCTTTTATCCTGGTCACGTACCACAGCCTTACGGGATAGGTATCCTCGTCCCTTTCAGAAGGAAGCTGGGCTTCCCAGGCACCCATCCTGAAGTCATAGAAGCCTTCGAAGGAGTAATCCTCTTTTGCAAAATCAGCGGCGCACTGGCCGGTATCGTAGGTGACCTTCCAGTTGTCCGTCAATATGGTATTGGGCTTGTCGGTCCGGATCTTCCAGGTGCCCTTCAGGCTGATTGGCTCTAAGGGCTTGACTGCAGGGACATCGGCCCTGATCAGGCTGCCGTCCTTCAGTACGGTCAGGCTGCCGCCCTTCTCAAGCCGGCCGTAGCCCTTGACCGTGTTCCCTGAGATCTCAGTGACCTCTATATCGGATCCGGCGACCTTAAGCCCTGCTTTGAGCGGGGAAACGCCGACCATGGCGGACCCGTAGGGGTACATGCGGAGGCTGAAAGTCGTTTTGCCGTCTTTGCATTCGTATACCTTGATATCCTTGATCTCGCCGGTCTCAAGGTTCCACAGCTCAGGCGTGAACTCACCTTCTATGCTGACCCGGATAAGCCGCTCCTCATCCGTGGGGTTGATCAGGAAATACAGGTCCTGTCCATCCTTGACCCTGTGCAGGTAGAATACCTCTTCGCTGTCTATCTCGATCTCGGGGGTCAGGCAGGAGAGAACTGCGCGCTTCAGTACATCCAGCGCATCCGCCTTGGCCAGTGAGGGCCCTTGTATCAGGACAGTCTTGCCGCCCTTGTCGCCGTGGGCCTTCTCAAATATCTTGAACTCCTTGGCCTCGTCATTCAGATAGGCTTCGTTTACCTTCAAGGGATCGGCTCCAAAGAGGTTTTCGATCCTGGCAACGAAGTCATCGGCCTGGCCTTCTATGCACCTGCGGGGCAGCATGGTGTCGGCGATGATCTTGCCGCCTTCCCTGACGAACTTCTCCATTATGTCAAGGGTCGAAGCCTTCAGGTGGGTAGCTGCAGGCAGTATGAGGACTTCATACTCCTCATCCCTGATGCAGAGCTTGCCGTCTTTGATAGTGCATTCTGTCATAACGTCTTCATCGAGGTAATCAAAGTCAGTGTGCAGCCTGAGGAGGCGGTCGGTCATGTAGTTGAACTCGCCCTCGATGGTGTTGCCTGTTTTGTTGCGCGCCTGGGGCGTATAGGTAGCCCAGATGCTGTTCAGGGGGTACAGCATGGCGATCTTGGCAACATGCTTGCCGCCGCTTAAGGTATAGCCCAGCCTGGTCATATAGTCATTGAACAGCTTGTACTGCTCCCACCAGGTGTGATGATAGAACTGGGACGGGGGCCAGTCGCGCTTGCGCTCCCCTTCTATGGAATAATGGAAGCCATGGGGGTTGAAAAGGTTTACACCCAGTACATATTCCCAGTCGGCGATCCATTTCATGCGCTCCATGGTGCAGTCCCAATATGACCCGCCCAGGGATTCGCAAAGGAGCCTGGTGCTGCCGAACTGGTGGGCTGCCGAGCTGGCGAGCTTAAGTGCCACGTGCTCATCAGGCATTTCCCTGGTCCCTATCCTGGGGTACAGATGGTCTACACCCGTCATGTCCATATGGCGCAGGTGCTTGAAGAGGTTGCCGCCGGTCCTGGCGTGCAGGCGCAGCCATTCCTCGAAGAGGAGGTGGCCGGTGAACACCATATCGTTCTCATCGCACCAGTCGGCGATCTCCTTGTAGAAGGTTTTTTCATACTGCTTGGTCAGTGCGCTATAGAAGTCATAGCGGATCTTTTCCGACTCTTCGCCGATGTTGTAGAACAGGTGGGGCAGGTGTTCCTTGAGGTCGTAGCCGTTGTGCTCCTTGAAGATTTTGAACATCTGCCTGGACCAGGGTATGATGAAGTTGTCCCTGGCCACCTCAAAGTAATGCATGGCTGGCTCGTCGGTGTAAAAGCCCTTTAGGTTTTTGAAATCTTTGCCCAGGTACTCCTTGTACCTTTCATGGGTGAGCTTCAAAAACTCCTTTGTGGTCTCAGGGTTCAGCACGTCGCTGTACCATGAAGCCTTGCGCTCTATAAAGTAAAACATCTTCCACGGGCCTTTTGGAGCCTCCCAGGATATGACCTTGTCAAAGGACAGGGAGGGCATCAGGTTGACAAATTTGGGGTTGCCCTTCTCCAGGTCCTCCTTCAGGATGGCGCAGGCATATACGGGTTCTGATTCCTCCAGGTCGTTGTACCTGGAGTCCGTGCCCTCCATAAAGGTGAAATACTGCCCTGCCACGTCGCTCTCCACCAGCTCCAGGTATCTTTGCGTAAGCTCAGGCTTGCGCTTCATTACCTCTTTGCCGGCAGTGCCGCTGGGCCAGTTGTATTCATCATATACCCAGACCTGCAGGCCTATCTCCTGGGCCTTTTCGATCGTGAACTTGACCCTGTCGAACCAGTCATCGGACAGGTAGCCGATGGGCTCAAGGATCCCAAAGCGTGCATGGATATATATGGCGGGAATGCCCTTGTTGTAATATTCCCGCAGTTGATACTCCATTTCTTCATAGCTCATTTCGCCGTTCCAGAACCAGAAGGGCATGATGCCGAATTCCCTGGACGGCCGCTTGAACTTTTCCCTGGATAGGGGTTCGCCGTTTACCAGCTTGTTGTACTCCATTTCTTACCTCCTAAGGTCGTAAATTTTGCTCAGTTGAACTCTATGACGGTATACAGGGGCATGTCCTTGAGCACAAGCCTGGTCCTGCCGTTTTCATCGAAACGGTCGAACCTGACATCCCGCCCGTCCAAGGTATGCAGCTTCACATCGCCCAGCCTGAGGTTGAACTCGACCTCTATCGAAGGAATGTCCAATATGGCGTCGCGTTCCTTGTTGTAGCTGTAATTAATGAGATGTACTGCTTTGCATTCCCTGTTTTGATGCAGCTGTATGCCAACGTTCCTGTTGTCGGTCCTGACCAGCCACATATCATCGTATACCCTTGAAAACTCCTGCTTAAACATAGCAGTGGCTTTTTGCTTGTCATCCGGGTTGGGGCAGAATATCACATTTTCGTAGGCTGCCAGCCTTTCCCTGAGCTCTTCGATGTTTTCCCCGATGCGGCCGTATACGAAAAGCTTCCTGCCGCTTTTTGCATAATCCAGGATAACTTCAGCCTGGTTGGCCGTCAGGTCATGGCAGTCAGGCAGGACCAGAAGGTTGACTCCGTCTAGGTCTGCCAGCTTGAACTCGTCAGCCCGCATTTCGCCGTCGGCCAGTACCTTGACATCATAGATCACCTGCTCATCCGAAAGGGCCTTTATGGTCTCCCAGAAGGGCAGCCTGGTCGTCTTCGGGTCATCTATGTCCGTAGGCGTGAAGAAGAGGATGGATTCATCGCTGCCTTCGACATTGCCGGTCGATGCCTTGGTGGCCTCTGTCCAGTAGTAGCTCTTCCAGCTGTAAAGCACGGCTACGCCGGATCCCGAGGTTTTTGCGAACAGCCTCTCATTGTTCGCAAGGAAGGTCTGGACCTCTTTGGTCACGTCCCTGGGCGGGTAGAAGGCATCCTTTATCGTATTGCCCATCCAGCCACCGTAGGGCACTGCCATGTTGCAGCCATAAGCCGCTGCCTCCAGCAGGAATATGCGGTATAGGTCATAGGCCTTGCCCTTGTCCAGCTGGCTGAGCAGCTCGGGGATGATGCCGCCGTAGGGGTTCTCCACTACGATCACGGGCTTGTCGCCGGAATAGCCGGCTACATACCTGTACCAGTAGGGCTGCTTGAAAAGGGTCTTTTCCATCTCGGTGATAACGATGTCCACCGTATTTTCAATGGGATAGTAGACCGGCATCAGATTGAAGAAATTGCCCGACACAAGGATCTCCTTGCCGTACTTCCTTCTGCCGTATTCCTTCGCATGGTCGACCAGCTCTGTGAAATACTTCTTCACAGCACGCAGCTGGAACTCGTAGTATTCCCTGAAGAGCGGGACTCCCTTTTCATCAGAGGGGAACTTGATGTTCCTGGATTTCAGATATTCACCGTAGTCGAAGCTGTCAAGGTCGATATCGTCATACTCGCTTGACAGCTCGCCCTTGGCCCGCAGCTCCTTCAGGTATTCGGTGAACTGCCGCCTGCAGTCACGGCAAAAGCAGCCGCCATGCCTCAGTGATGTGATGGGCAGCTCGGCTTCATCAAGCTGTATGCCGGGCGCGCCTGCATCTATCTGGATCTCGATTATCTTCTTCAGGTATTTGCGCCATACAGGATTGTTCCTGCAGGTTTGATAGCAGATAGCCTTGTGGCCTACTACCTCGACCCACTGGGCATGAACAGGGGTGCCGTTGTAATCGACTGCCGCGACCTCAGCCCAAAGGTCCGTGACTTCGTCTCCGGCTGAGTTGTAAAGGCCTTCGGGGAAATAGTCCCTCAAGGTCTTGTTGAACACCTTGTCATGCTTGCCGTTTGAAAACTCCCTGAGGCCGTACCAGTCATGGCCGCCCTCTGAGCGCATCACGTTGAGCTCCTTGAAGTTGCCCTTATCGTCAATGACCGCAGGGAACTCCCAGCCCTGTACTTCAAAGACTATGGCAAAGACCTTGATGCCGCGCTTGTTGCATTCGGCAATGAACTCACTGTCGTTCATGAAGCCGTAGAAACGAAGCCTCGGGTCGACCTCGCCAAAGGCCTCATGCTCCAGGTAGGGCAGCGATATGGACCCGCCGCCCAGGGCTGACCACACGAGGATGGTGCCCTTGTATTTCTCCAAATCTTCGATCATCTGCATGCTGCGCATAGGAAGACTCGGATGATAGCAATGGTTGTTCTTGTACCATGCATCGAAGTAAATTCCTCTTTCCATCAGATAACCACCATTCTATGTATAATATTGCAGGTCATATGTGCTTAAGATATAAGAGGACAGGCAATATGCCTGCCCCCTCACCGTATATGCTTTACTTGAACATCATTTCGATGGCTGCATTGATATCAGGTGCTATCGTCTCAGCGATGGTTGCCGGCGGAATGCCTTCTACCAACATCTCGTAGATCATAGCCTCGATCTCGTCATAGCCTTCGATGCCCTTGTCATAGGCATATATGAAGTTGGTATCGTCGGAGTAGATCATATCGTAGTTTTCCTGCCCGATCCTGGCAGCTTCCTTGGCGTCTCCGACTTCCTTCTGCCTCTGGTGTACGATCCTCATAAACTCGACTGCGGCCTCGGGGTTCTTGGAACCGGTCGGCACTGCCATAGCCTGGGGATAAACGTATACTGATTTGGGCGGGGCATCGGGTCCTGCCGGCAGGGGCACCATGCCTGTTGCAAAGGGCAGATCCCATCCGTCGGGATACTCTTTACCGCGGTTCATAGCGCATCTGTTGTTGTCAAAGTCTCCCCACATATTGTCTGAGATCTCTATGATGCCGTTTACGGGGTTGACCCAGCGGGAGAGGTATTCAAGTGCCCTTATGGTCTTGGGGTCGGAAAGCCCGGATTCGGCTGTACCGTTCTGGTTGTCGATCTTTACGATGGCTGAGCCGTTGCTTACGATCGTAGCGGCAAGATGCTCGGTCCAGGAGGTGAATGCATACTGGACGCGCTCGCCGTCAACATACTTGGTCAAGGCCTTGCCGACTTCCTCGAACTTGTCGAAGGTCCATTCTCCGTTTCTGAACAGCTCATCGGGATAGGGCAGGCCCTCCATGTCGAACATGTCCTTGTTGAACATAATGTAGTACAGGTAAGGCTTGAGGGGGATCGCATATGTCTTGCCATTCCAGGAGAACAGGTCCCTGCTGACCTTGAAGTGGGAATAATCCTCGTCTGTTACATACTCATCCAGGGCCATGACATAGTTGTTCAGTATGACGTTGTGCATCGTGCGGTCATAGACCTCTACAAGGTCCGGAGCCTGGCCGGAGTTTTGCAGCTGGGTCATCTGCGAGAGCATATCGCCCCAGGGAACAGCTATCAGGTTGACATCAACGTTGTATTTCTCCTCGTATACCGGGATTGCATCCAGTATGGGATCATATACGGTGTCATTTGCTGCTACCTGTGCTTTGTAACCGTTTTCGCTCATCCAGTAGATGATCGAGATGTCCTTACCGCTGCCGCCGGAGGGGCCGTCATTGCCCTTGCTGCAGCCTGACATGAGTCCTGCTGCGGCTATTGCGGCGATCAAGATAAGCGCAAAGAGCTTTCTCTTCATTTTCTTATTCTCCCTTTCTTTGATTGATTTATATTTTACCGCCATAAAGCGGTTATATACCTGTGATACCGGTGTTCTCGATGCTTTCGGTGAAGTACTTCTGCGTGAAGACATACAGTATCAGCAAAGGAAGTATCGCGATCAGGCAGGCTGCCTGTATCCTGGTCAGGACCACTATCGGATCCACATTGGCGCCGCCTACATTGGCCAGCATCTGGAGGTTGTTCTGGAACTCCGCCAGGGACGTGGCCAGGGTCGGCTTGCCCTGCATATACAAGGCCGGGGTGTAGTAATCGTTCCAGTTCCACACGATGGCAAACAGGAACACTGTAATTACGATATTTTTCGTATTTGGTACCATGATCCTCAGGAAGGTGCTGTAAGGGCCGCAGCCATCGATAGCAGCCGCTTCATCCAGCTCCCTGGGCATACCCATGAAGTACTGCCTGTACATGAAGATATACAAGCCTGACCTTAGGCCCATGCCCGTCAGAGCAGGCAGCCAGGCCGCCCAGTATTTGCCTATCAGATTGGGCTGCTGGATCGCCCCTCCGGTTATATTCTTCAGCAGGCCAATGATGCCCAGCAGGTCGAAATACCTGAACTTTGAATACATCGAAACAGCCAGGGTCTGCGGAGGGATTATGATCGTCAGGATGACCAGGCCGAAGAGCACCTTGTTGCCCTTGAACCTGAACCTGGCGAAGCCGTACCCGACAAACAGGCATACTATGACCTGCATTATAGTCGTACCTATGGTAATAGCCAGGGTGTTGCCCATGATCTTTTCCAGCTGGAGCACCTGCAGCGCATCCGTGAAGTTGGACAGGGTCGGCGCTTTGGGTATCCATATGACGGAAGGATCGAAGTTTTCAGACGGAGGCCTGAAGGCATTGCTTATCATGTACAGGATGGAGTACATGATCACAAAACCAATCCCTATCAGCAGGGCGTGCCTGAAAACAGCCCAGATCTTTCTCTGAGGATGCTTCGATCTTATATAGTGCCTTGCTTTTTCTATAAAGCTGTCTATTGCTTGCCGGTCGACGGCAGGCAGTGATTTTGGACCCTTCATGTCTCTCACATCCTAACTCTCTATTCTGGAAGCCTTACGGCCTACCACAAGATAAGCCACCGTAAGGAACAAAATTATCACTATGAAGTACAACCACGCCATAGCTGCGCTCAAACCGAATTTCATGCTCTTGCCGAAGCCTATCCGGTAGATGTAGGCCATGACCACGTTGCCGGCTTCCTGGGTACCATAGGCTGTGAAGGAATCTATGATCGTATATACGATGTTGAGCATCATCATGGGCAGGATAAGGGGGAAGGTGATCTTCCAGAAGCTGTCCCAGGCAGTAGCGCCTTCGATCTTGCAGGCTTCATAGGAGGAAGCCGGGATCTTTTGCAGTCCGCTCAGGAACAGCAGTATCTGCACCCCGCATTTCAGCGTTAGAGAGAAGATCCTGTCAACTACCGAAGTTATGAAGTTGACAAGGCTCATTGGCACATTTCCCTGGATGAGGATGTTCATAAGGCCTGTGCTTTGGAAATAGGCATTCTGGGTGCCGCTCAGGGAAGAGCTCATAACGCCGGACATCATGGTGAAGACGACACCTGAGGTCATGATGACAGGCAGGAAGTATATCGCCCTGTACACCGTCCTTCCCCTGAACTTCTGATTCAGGATCAGTGCTATGAACAGGCTGAACAGGGGTATGATCGCTATTTCGCTCAGCATGTTCACAACTGCCGTCCATAGATACCGGAGGAACTCATCGGTCTTGACCAGCACCATTTCGTAGTTGGCCAGGCCGACGAACTTCGTCACCAAGCCGGACTGGCCGGCGGTCACATCACTGAAAGAGAATATTATCGATTCTATCATCGGCTCTGCAAAGAAGAACAGAAACCCCAGTATCCACGGGAGGATGAACACATATCCCGCCCGCTGCTTTCGCACCTCGTAGGGTACTCTCCTTCTGCCCTTGCCTTTACTTGTCATTGAAGCCCACCAGCCTCTCTTACGGTATAGCCGTAACCGTCAATGGTCACCCCGTCGACAGTAACCTTTTCGTCGTTATAATTCACAAATACTTCAAGCGCATCTCCGTAGGCCGTCCGATAAACCCCGACAGCCAGCCTCTCATGGGCTGTTATCTCACTGGTCGAGACCCTGGAGAGCACTTCGTTTATCTTCTTGTAATCGCTTATAGCTTCATCTATCCACGCCTTGTAGTCAGCGCTGAACAGGTGGTTGAGCCTGCTGTTGAACAGCTCTTCGCTGTTTCTGCCTACCCAGGAGTACATCGGCGCAGCACCCGTCTCCAGGCATTTGAGGAACACATACTCGGGATTGGAGCTGAGGTTGGTAGCTACCATGGAGTAGTTGACCATCCCGTGATACACGATCTGGTAGAAGGGTATGTGCTCGTCTATGATATCATAGAAGGTCGCATGGTCCGGCGTGTTGACCACATGCTCGGCATAGGGCACTGCATAGGCGTTGGCCTGCTCAAGGAGTATCGAGGGCAGGCTGTCCTGTATCTTGTCCAGTAGGCCGGCTACGATCCCGGGTATATCCGTCCTGCTTGTGCCGTTTGAGCTAAGGTCCGAGTATGCCATGCTGCCCAGGCTGTCGAGCCCGACGTTTTCTGTGCCGTATTTGGACAGGTTGTTTACAAACCTTGAATAGAACTTATCGAACTTTTTCGGGTTGAGCAGGTACCAGCCCGGTATGCTGCTGTCCACCGCAGCTGAATCAAGAACGTATTTTTGCAGCACCAGGGGCGTGTTTGCCACGTTTTTGAGCGCATCGCTGTATTTGGAAAAGCCGTTGCCAGCCCTGTAAACATTCATGAGGTCTGCGGAGAGGTAGATGCTGCCGCCCATCTCCTTAAGCTCCTGCTCCAGGGCTTTGAAATCCTTGACCGAGCCCAGCTTGCCTTCGATCGTTGCATTGACCGGGAGCTTCTTGAATGAGGCACCCTTGGCCCAGTTGTTGTACTTGACTACCACGTTGCTGATGCCGTTGTCGAAGAGCTCCCCGATGATCGTCCGGACGTCCTCAAGAGTAGTCAGGGGTATCACCCGTTCGATGGGGATGCCAAGGAAGGGCTTGACCTTGTTGATATAACCATAGAGATCTATATACAGCGGGATGTCCCCGGCTTTCACCTTGGAGTCGAGGCCGGTCGCAGACTTCTGGTATTCCCTGTATCTTTTCGCCATTCCGACATAATCGGCGTCTGCTTCATCCAGGAAGAAATACTTGACTTCAAAGGGGGTACCCCTTGCGGAAAGCCTTTCAGGTATCGAGGACTTACGCTCGGCAAATTCCTTTTGGGTGAGCATGACGCTGCCGGACCTGCGGAACTCGAGCTGGGAGTGCACCTTGTTGTAATATGTGCCCCTGCCGGCTATATCGGCAACTATATTGGCCCTGGCTTCGGATGATGCTATGACAGCCAGGAATCCCGTGTTGTTTTTCTTCATGCCGAAGACCGGGATCCGGATGGCTTCCTTGTTGGTTATCGTAGCCAGGTGGGCCGAGGAAGCCGGGATCAGCAGTCCACCCTGCCCCTGGTCTTCACCGTAGACCGGAGCCTGGTAGGTGTTGGCCGCCGTCTTGCCGTTGTTCAGGTAGATCAGGGCGCCGGATCCGTCAGGGACCAGGATATATCCCTCATCTTCTGTGCCGGCCGCTCCGAAGAAGGGCAGGAGGTCTATGGTCAGCAGCCTTGTGTTTTCGCCTTCTTCCACCTCGTCTGTCAGGACGGTCGCGCTGAAGCAGTCATCCGAGATGCTGTATTGCACGGGGATCATAATGCCGTCCTGGGCGAACCTGTATTTGAAAACTATGGTGTCCCCTCTTTTTTCGTAGGAAAGTCCGTTGCGCTGGACGCTGTGGAGGAAGCTGCCGCGCTGGAGGACGACTCCCTTGGGGTCCGAAAAGCTCATAAGCAGCTGGGAGTTGAGGCTCACCTTGTAAAATCCGTTGGCAAGAGTATCCTTCTCCCTGTCCGGAGGATTGGAATACCAGACCTCCCCGGTCAGCTTGTCTTCTACTGCTATCTCGCCTGTCTTCAGCCTGGCATACAGCACGAGGCGCTGCTGCTCGGCTATCTTCTCATAGGTCTCAAGGCCTGCTTCCGTATCGGGGTTTTCAGGCTCGGAAGTCTCCTCACCCTGCTCTTCCCCTGCCTGGTCGCCTTCTGTCACTTCTTCCCCGGTCTGACCGGTTTCCTGGCCATCGCCGGTCACAGCCATCACAGGGACTGTAGATGTCAGAAGCATAGCCGTAAGCAGTATTGCCAGTATTATATTGAAGGGCTTTAGCCATTGCAGTCCTTTCACCCTCATCACCTCACATCCTGAACATTATTTCGCTGAACAAGGTATACAGGAATATATATACCTGCTGGTACAAGCTGTATAAGAGCACCAGTATGAATATCATCACCGCCATGCCGAACACTGTCAGCAGCAGTATGCCGACGGTGCCGCCGAAGGTCAGCTGATGTATCTGGTACATGCCGACGAACAAGATGAACACGCTCCATGCCATGCCGACGATCGACAGCATATTCATGAACGGCCTGAGCTCATTGGTCGCAAAGTTGCCGATGATCGTATTGGCCAGGCTGAAGATGATGTAGGGCATGAGTGCATAGGTGGTGACTATGATGATCTCTCTTACCTTTCCCTCGGCATCCATCAGCGAGTCAACAGCCCAGTTGGAAACGATCCAGAACACCAGGGCCCCGATGCTTATTATGAATATGTTGGGCACTGATATCTTGTCCGGGTCTCCGTATGTGAACAGAAACCCTGAGCCTGCCGCTGAAATGACATTTTGCAGGAAGAAAAGCAGGGCTACCAGTACAGCGGTCTTGACAGAGCCTTTCCTTTCATACTTGACGGCATCGAAGCCGTTGTACGGATGCAGCATGGTGTAAAACAGAAACCTGAACTCCTCAACCATCAGACTGCACCTCCCAGTTTGATTAATACCCTTTTCCTTCTAAGTGTCCTGATCACTATTATCAAAGCTATGAATAATCCGATCCCAAGTACTATATAGCCGAAATTGCTCCTCATGGCTATGAGGGAATACTCGCGCAGGGCTTCGGAATAATACTCCTTGTTGTAGCCCAGCTTGAAGTATTTCATGGCAGTCTGATAGTCTTCCAGCTGGTAGTATGCCTTGCCAAGGCCGACGTAGGCGAAGAGGTAGTTGGCATTGCGCTTCACGACTTCCAGCCAGGGCTCGATGCTCTCGACATATCTGCCCTCCATATACAGGACCTGGGCATCCCTGACCGCCTTGCCGAAGGTGGTCAGCTTAAACTCGGTTATGGCCCGCTTCTCGCTGTCCAATACCAGGAGCTTGCCATTGAAGCCTTCGATGGCTACCGGCTTGGTGAACAGGCCGGTCATGCTGCCGATGCCCCCAAAGGTGAACATCATGGTGCCGTCATCGGGCTCCACCTGGAAAACCTTGCCCCGGGTCTGGTCCACTGCCGTAATGAATCCGTATTCGTCCACATATATGTCCTTGAAGTTGGAGCCTTCGAACCAGTCAAGCCTCTTCCATCTTAAAACGTCACTGCCGAGGGGATTGAGGCTCATGACCTGGTACTCATAGGTTGTTGACGCAGCAGCCGTTGCATAGATGAAGCCCTTGTCATCTATATAGACGTTCGAATATTCGATCGGTATGAAATTGATTATGCTTTGCGCAGCCTGCCTCGGAAGGATTTTTCTCCATAGCTGGAGGATGAGCTTCCGGGCGTCCATTTCAACCTTGTTGCTGCCGAAGTAGTTGAGGAACTTGCCTTCCGGTGTCAGGCAGAAAAGCCCCTGGGTAACGTCCGTCGCCTGTATATATATCTTTCCGTACCGGTCGACCACGATCTTGGATGGCTTGTATACGAAATTTCCGGTTATAAGGTCAGACTGGGGCTTGCCGAAGATGTTCCTTATCTTCAGGTCCTTGTCGCTTATAAGTACCCTGCCGTCACCCTGCTCGGCCTGGTCCGTTATATACATCGTGCCGTCCTTGTCGACGAATATGCCTATTGGGACATTCAGGGTCACTACCTCGCCGTCATTGTCAAACTCGGTGATCACCCTGACCAGCTTGTAGTCCTCATCAACGACCACTATCCTCTTATTGCCCGTATCCACGATATACAATTCGTTGCGTTCCTTATCCACGAACAGGTCGTTGGGGTTGTTGAGATCTCCTACTCCCAGGTCACTTCCGAACAACTGGGCCCCTGGCAGGTAGCCGTTGGGAGACGGAACTGCATTATGGAATCTGTCGTATGTGTATGACCTGTATGGCGCCTCGTCCGCAAAAACTGCCTTGCAGGGCAACAAAAGCATCAGCAGCACTAGCGGCAATACAGCAGCTCTTTTCAGTTTTGACATTGCTTTCACCCTCTCAAATTGGTACGCCCTACTTGATTCCCGATTGAGCCATCGTCTCCATGACGGAGGACTGGGAAATTATGAAAACAGTGATCGGAGGAATCATCAGTATCAAAGCAACCGCGGCCCCGGCACCGGATCGTGCGATACCGCCGGAGGATATCTGCTGGAGTACCGTAGGCAGCATTTTTACTGTCTCATCGTATATATACTGGCCGCCGGTCGTGTTCCAAAGCTGCTGGAACGTGAATATGATGAGCGTGAGCCAGGCGGGTTTGACCATGGGCATGATTATCCTCGTAAACATCGTGAAGTGCCCTACGCCGTCGATCTTGGCCGCTTCGATGATCTCATCAGGTACGGTGATCATAAACTGGCGCATCAGGAACACACCGAAGGAGGTCGCCAGGACCGGCAGTATGATGGACAGGTATGTGTTTATCAGCCCGAGCTTTGCGATTATAACGTATTGGGGGATCCTTGTGACCTCGGGCCTGAACAGGATAGCCCATACGATGATCTGATAGTACAGGGCAGCATACCTGAATTTTAGCTTCGAAAGCGGGTAGGCAGCCATTGAGGCGACAACGATGTACAAGCCGGTGCCGACTATGGCTACGAACAAGCTGTTGAACAGATACCTTTCAAAGGGCACCCACATATCCTGCACAAGCTGTATCATCATGGTGAAGTTGTCCAGGGTAGGCTGCTGGACAAAGAACCTTGGCGGATACAGGAATATTTCGTTTATCGGCTTGAGCGACTGCACGATAGTATACACCATGGGCATGACCATAAACACGCTTACCATGATAAGGAATATGAATATCGCTATGGTACCGCCCTTCGATCTGCTCAAGCTGGGCTTTTTATACCGGCCAAAGTGCTTTTTCCTGCCAAGAGCCGGTGTTTCAGCGCTGTGGATCATTTCGTCATCCCTTTCCATCCTTGCGACAGTTTCTTTTTAATCAAACCGGGCTAAATTTGTCAGTCTGTCAGCTTTGACAGGGTCTTGCTGACTATCCACCATGCCAACAGCATCAAGGCAAACAGGAAGACAGCGACAGCGGATGCATAGCCCATCTCAAATCTCATATTTCCAAAGTCGAGGATATGGAGCACCAGGGTATGGGTAGAGTAGTCAGTGCTCGGGAAACCCGTTATGCTCATACTCTCATATCCGACCGCAAAAGCTCCCGCGATCGACATTACGGCACCAAAGAGAAGCTGGGGGCCCATCTGCGGCAAGGTTATATACCACAGCTCCTGGAACCGGTTTTTGATGCCGTCGATGGTCCCGGCCTCAAACAGTGACCTGTCAAGGGACTGAAGGCCTGCAACGAAGGCCAGGAAGCCGGCGCCCATGCTGAGCCACAATATGACCAGGGTCACGACTGTGAAATTGTACTTGGGGTCCGTGAGCCACTGGATCGGCTCTTTGATCAGGCTCAGCTTTATCAGCGTGCTGTTGATGAGGCCGTATGCGTCGCCGCTGAACATGAACACCCAGATGAAATACACGTTGCCTGCCAGGACCGGTGAGTAGAAGATCAGGGTCAGCAAGGACCGCACTCCGCGCCTGAACTCGTTTATGAGCCATGCGAACAAAAAGCTCAGGGTATAGCCGAGGGGGCCGGTGATGAAGGCAAATATCAGGGTGTTCTTCAGGGCGATCAGGAACACGTCATCGTCGAAGAACATCCTTATATAGTTGGTGAAGCCGATCAGTCTCGGAGGTTCCAGCATATTGAAGTAGGTGAAGCTGAAAAAGATTGATGTCAGGATCGGCAGTATGGTGAACACGAAGAAAAACAGCGTAAAGGGGGCAAGAAATACCAGTGCGGGCCCGTTCTCCTTGAGGAAGGACGGCTTTCTCCTAACCTTTCTTGCAGTTTTGATATCCGATTGAACAGCACTCATATCCCTTACCTCCTAATCGGTCGGCAGACCGAATTCTATGCGCTTGCGTCTGATTTCCTTGTTGATCTCCTTGTTGTACTTGTTCAAGGTCTCACGCACGTTTGCATAATTTATTACAACAGCCCTGAATGCAAAGCTGATGTTGCGCTGTATATAGTAGTTGCCCGGCACCTGAGGCACGTCGGTGACATTTTCCCACTGCTGCTTCAGGTACTCAGCCTGGGCCCTTTCCCAGGGCAGCATGTCGAATGCTTCCACATTGGCAGTGGGATACCGGGCTGCAGGCCCCATAAGCTGCTCGAGCTCGTTGCCGAACCTGGCCTGGACATCGCTGCTGGTCCACCATTTGATGAACTCGTAGGATTCTCTTTCCTTGTCGCCCTTGATGGCTATGGCACCTGTCCCATAGGATGTAACGGCGTTGCTTATGGTGCCGTCCTCACCCACCACACCGGGGACCGGGACCATTTCCCACAGGTTCTTAATCTCCGGCGCTGCGGCATGGAGATAGTTGGCCTGGGTGTACGGCATGATTGCCAGGGGCATCTCCCCTGTCCTGAAGCGGCTGAAGAAGTCGAATACAAGGGGAAGCCCGTGCTTGGAATAGAGTTCCGTCCACTGTTTGAAAGCCGTCAGGGCTTCAGGGGTATCAAAGGCCGTTTTGGTCAGCTTTTCGTTGTAGAAGGTACCGCCGTTCTGGAAGAGCAGCATTTCAAAGGTGCGCTGGCTTTCGGGGATACCTATCATCATGTTGTTGATATACAGCCTGGCGGCTATCTCGTAAAACTCATCCCAGGTAGTCGGGACCGACAGGCCAAGCTCTTCGAATATGTCCTTCCTGTAGAACATGACGTCATAGTTCTGGGTCTCAGGGAGGGCATAGCATTTGCCGTCAAAGTAGTATGGTATCAGGGCCGATTCGTGGAACCTTTTTGCCACCTCCGGGAAGTCCTCGAACTGGCTCAGGTCCACCAGGGCTCCTCTTATCGCCAGGTTGACCGGGGTCTCCTTGGTTATGAAGAGGGCAACGTCCGGGCCCTTGTTGGCGAGGACCGCCTGGATCAGGGCCTCCGAGCTGTTGACAAGGCTTAAGTTGACCCCTATCCCCTTATCCGGTACAAAGAGGTCGTCCACTAGGCTCTTCAGTATCTGCGCCTGGTCACGGCCGGATGATATGCCGGTCATGGCGATATCCGATGTGCTGACCCATACATCTATGGGATCGTTTTCATAGACCTCCCCTACAGAGCTGTAGTCCTGGGTAAAGGAGGATAGAAACATCTGGAACCTGAAGCTAAGGGTCTCAAAGAAGCCTGCAGTAGCTTTCGGCAGCTTTTTGACCATGTCCGGGGAAACCAGGGCAAAGTAATCGATCTCCAGGGGCTGCTCCCTCATGTCGAGCACTGCGGTCGACAGGGTGCTTATGTTGCTCTTGTAGCTGTCCAGCCTGAGCGGTATGGTCTCCGGCTCCTTTACAAAGCTTCTGAGCTGGGCCACGATCTGGTTTATGAAGGAGGCCGTATTGCCGCGGTCCATGCTGAATTCATCGATTATCGCCTTGTTCTTTTCCAGCCTGTTTGCTATATCGCCAAAAGCCTTCATCAGGCCGGGTACCTTCTGGTCGAGCAGGTAGTCGCGGTTCACGTCTATTATCGACCTGCTGGCATCTGGATTGGAGCCGGTGATCATGATGATCTTCCGGTACCAGGTATTAAGCTCGTATATGATGTCCTCAAGCTCCGACAAGGCTTCGGCCAGATCGCCGGTGACGATCTCCATCCTGATCTCGTGGCGGCCTTTCTCAAGATAGAACAGGTAGGGTGTATCTCCGCCCAGGAACTGGTTGTACCAGCGGATGCTGTACGGGAACTTCACGTTGTTCAGCTCGTCGAAGGGTACTTCGCCGTCAATATAGATGCGCCTGGTGCTGTACATGCTCCTGTTGACGTTCTGTCTTGCCTTGAAGGCAATATGATAATACCCGTCCTCCGGAACTTCAAACTCCCAGGAGATCCACTGGCCGGGAAGCCTGTAGGTGGTCTTGCCCACAGTGTTGTATCTCACCAGGTATGGATGGGCCGGCTGGGCTGCCGGGTTGCCCCTGTCCTCCGTGGGATACAGGGTGGCATGGGATTTCTCATAGGTGAACTCTCCCTGGAATATCTCCAGGACGCCTTTCACCGGTGTATTGATGACAGGCTCTGCATAGGGCTTCTGGACGGGCACCTGGTATAGCCTGATCTCCTCTATCGCAAGGGCTTCGCTGATCAGGTCGAGACGGATCGTGTGCTCGCCCTCCTCCAGGTAAAACTTGAAGGGGTCGTTGTGACGGCCTTCCGAATCCGTCACGGGGACAAGGCGCCATTTCAAAACCTCGACCTGCTTGGGCCTTAGGTGATTGCCCCTGGCGTCCGTGCGAAACTCGTTGGTATCGTTTTTGTATATGCGCTGCAGCTTGAACAGCTCTACCTCTGAAAAGGGGACCCTGCCGTCTATGCTCAGGGTGAGCTGTATATCGCTGGCCTTGCTGACTATCGGGCAATAGCTGATGCCTATATTATAAAGGCCTGATTCGGGCACACTTATCTTCCATTCCACGCCGCCCTGCTGGGAATCCCAGTAGAGCACGTCCTCCTTGCCCTCATAGTCCTTTACCGTGACATTGGCACCGTCATCCAGCTGATAATCAGAGCCCTTTACCGATACCTCCGCCAGAGGCACGGATGCTCCTTTGTACTTATCTATATATGAATAATAGCCGCCGGGCTTCATATCGCCGCCCTCGGCAGGTTCCTCCGCTCCTCCTTCGGTCTCCTGAGCGAAGGCCGGCAGCGCCCCGGTCAGCATCAGAACCGCAAGTAGTATGGCAATTAGTTTACTGAAGGATTTCATAACAGCACCTCTGATTCCAAATCGTTTGATACTCCCTTGATTCGTTTGGGCAATCGTTTACCCGATTTAAACACTAATGGACACTCATCCATACCCACAGCTTGAGTGCATATCTTTAAACCGGGCGGTATCCAGGCTGCTGGAGCCCTGATCAAAACCTTACATTATATATGGATGCTTTATTGTATAAACAATACAATTATAACTTACGTTTATTATACAACCCGAATAGGTGGGTGTCAACATCAAATGTCCTTTCCGTACTGCACCTATTTGCCTATGTACCCATTTATTCCGTATGGATTGACATATGTAGCCGCACACCTTATAATCTATATATAAATAAGGAACACTTTATATATCTATCATCGCTGTAATCGTTTTCCCACCCACAAAATTCTAAACCAGGTATTCAGGCAAAATAAACATAAATACTTTTTAAGGAGTGAAATGCATAAATGAGGATAGAAAAAACGGGATCCAAATTAAAGCTTGTTTCCGACAGCCTGATATGCACCTTCGATCTTGGCACCGGCACCCTCGAATCCATTGAAAAAGGCAGCTATAAGCTTCCGCTTAAGGGCATAACCGTGGACGTAGGCTGTGACGGCGACTACATCCTGGACTCTTTGGTATTTGACAGCATGCTGGACAAGCGGACCTGGGAGCTGCCCCTCATTGCCCCTAAGCAGGGCAGGAGCGCAGCCGTATTCACTGGCTTTGAGGAAGGAGCTGACAGGCTTATCGCCAGCTACACCCTCGGCCCTCTGGACCTCAGGCTGGTGTACTCCTTTGCGGCAGGTACCCTCAAGGTCCATGCCGAGCTGGTCAACAGGACAGAAAAGGAGCTGTGGCTCAACGGGCTGGCCTTCATAACCGGCCTTGAGTCCGATGCCGTGTTTGATTTTCCTACCAACGTCCCCTGCGGCGAATTCGATACCAGGGCGCTTGAACCTTACAAGCCTGTGATCACAGGCCTTGTGAACTCTTGCGTCCACTCCGTCATAGGCACCGGCCACCTGAACCTTGCCTTCATCGACCCTATAGAGAAATGGTCCTGTGGGGTGTGGACTACCGGCACCATCACCGAGTATGCCTATGTGCCGAACCTTGAGGTGATGGCAAAGCCCGGAGAGCCCATTGTCTGCGGCGATCTGTACTTCCAGCCGGTTGAGGAAGAGAATCCCTACATTAAAATAAGGGAGTTGTACGAGGACCTGGGCTACAAGGCAGCCGACGATGGCATCAGGGAAGGGATCATGTACTCCTGCCATCCCCACGGCACCATGGATTCCAACTTCCCCCTCAGGTTCAAGATGAATGAATATGCTGAGTACCTTCCAAAGCTCAAGGATATGGGCATAGACCACGTATGGCTCCTGCCCATTTTCGACCACCCCGACGGCAACTGCTATCATTCCAGCGACCAGGCCATAATAGATAAGAGGTACGGTACCGACGAGGATGTCAGATACTTTGTCGATAGAGCCCACGAGCTTGGCATGACGGTCCTCTTTGACTATGTACCCCATGGACCTGCCAAACACCAGCCCCTGGCGGTCAACAACCCCGATTGGTGCTCCAGGAAGCAGGACGGGTCCCTGCAGATAGAGTGGGAATGTGTGTCCTTTGACTACAACAACCCTGAATACCAGGAATATACGGTCAACCTTGCATATGACCATGTGAAACGCTTCGGAGTGGACGGAGCCCGTATCGATTGCGCCATGGGCGGGCTTTCCAACTGGCGTCCCTACGGTGACAACCGTCCCAGCGCCAACGGTGTCAAGGCCGGAGCCAGCATATCCAAGGCAGTCAGGGACGGGTTCATAAAGGGCGGCAAAAAGCCCTTCAACCTGCCTGAGAACTTCCACCCTATCCCCAATTATTATCCCTATACCGACGTGTTCTACGGCATGAACCTGTACCGGGTGTTATGCGAGCTGGACAGGCTCATCCACGATCATCCGGCTGAATACGTCAAAAAGCTGACCTCCTGGCTGGAGAAGGAATACTTGTCGACACCGGTCGGTTACACAAAAATGAGGTTCCTGGGCAACCATGACACCGTGTCCTGGGTATGGCAGTCAGCCAGAGCGACGGACTACTACGGAGTCGAGACTGCAAAAGCCCTCTGGGCTGTCATCACACTGATAGACGGTATGCCCATGATATACCAGGGTGACGAGGATCCGGCCATATACCTTAAGGAAGGCCCGGTGCTCCGTGACTTCTTCAAAAAGCTCTTTGCTGACAGGAAAGAATATATCGGCGACTCCAAGGAGATCGAATATATCTATACAGATACGCCGGTCATGGCCTTTATCCGGCCGGTAGAGGGCGGAAAGCGCCTGGTGCTCGTCAACCTGTCTAAGGAAAGCTGCACCTTCGATGCCGATAGGCACAACATCGGCCGGCTCAAGCTGCTGACGGGCAAAGTGACCCTGGAAGCTTCGATGATCTCGGTCGAGCCATATAGCTACGCCATATTCGATCTGGCATGAAGCACAGAATGATATAAGGAGAAAAATGATGCATAGTAAAACAACTAGACAAGTAACTCTTGCCCTTACTCTCCTACTTGTTTTCTCATTTGCAGGGTGTTCCCTTCCAGGCAAGGGGATACCCTCCCCATCTCCTTCTTCCTCTCCGGACCCTACGCCGCCTCCTTCCATCGACATAGATTTTGCGGCAGCCTATCCGGCCCTGAGCCCTGTTGAGCTCGGCGCTGATGGGTATACGGCAGAGAAGAACGGCCTTGCCCTGAGCATTGATGGAAACGGTATGCTCAGGAAAATAGAGAGCGACGGCAGAAGCCTCGGCCTTGAGGGTATCTATATAGATGTCGGCGTCAATGGCAAGACCCTCCTGGACCAGGTCGGCTACGAGTCATTCCTTGACTTCAACACCTGGACCCTGCCGACGATAACCCCGAAAACCAAGCCCTTGCCGGAGCTCACACTGGAAGGGGTATTTGAAGGCGATGACAGCCTGGTGGTGATCCACTCCCTTGGAGACTTCGTGTGGCACACGGTATATGAATATAAGAGCTCCGGGCTGCTGAAGGTCTCAGCAAGGCTCCAGACTGTCGATCCCCAGAAAAAGCATATAAACGGCGTGACTTTTATTGCAAGGGGCATGGACCTGGACCTCGAGACCACATCCTACGAGTTCCCCGGCAACATCACAAGCGGTGTGCCGAGCAAGGTTTTCAGGCTGGCTGATTATCCGGCATCCTATGTTACCAGGACAGACTACTGCAACCCCATCGTCCACCTCCAGACCGGCGATTCCCACCTGAACGTGCTTTTTATCGACGAGCATGAGAAATGGGGTACGGCGGTATACCGCAACCGTGACGGGGGCGTGAACGTGGCCAATCAGCCTGCGGTAGAGTCCTATCTCGCCAAGGGAGATACCCTGGAGGTCGGCAATATGTATATCCAGCTGCCCAAGGGCGATCCCTACGGTGCAGTCGTGGACTTCTATGATTCCATGGGCTGGAGAGCCCCGGAGGATGGAGCATCCGACGGAGCCGTATATTCCGGCCATCCCTTCGGTACCATGGACAGCGGCTTCAGGGACGGGAAAAAGCTCCAGGAATACGCGGAATACCTGGATACGATCAGGGCCATGGGCTATAAAAACGTCTGGCTCCTGCCCATCAACCAGCATCAGAGCGGCAACGTTTACACTTCAACGGACTTTAGGAAGATCCATTTCATATACGGCGGAGATGAAGGCCTGAAGGTGTACACTGACAAGGCCCATGAGCTGGGTATGAGGGTCATGCTTGATTATGTGCCCCACGGCCCAGCGCCCCAGTACCCGATAGTCAAGGACAATCCCGACTGGCCTTCGAAAAGGATGGACGGCTCACTGCAGATCGAATGGGACTGCGTATCCTTCGACTACAATAACCCCGGCTTCTATGACCATATGGTCGAATGTGTGCTATACCATGCCAGCGAGCTGGGCGTCGACGGCTCCAGGATCGACTGCGCCATGGGCGGCCTGTCCAACTGGGATCCTGTTGAAGGCTTAAGGCCCAGCAGCTCAGGGCTCAGAGCAGGTTTGAACATAACCAAGGCCATCCGGGAAGGTTTCCTGAAGGCAGGCAAGCAACCGGTCATCCTGCCGGAGAACTTCCATCCAGTGCCCCAGTACGCGCCATATACTGACCTGTTCTACGATATGACCCTGTTCCGGATGATACATGACATGAGGGTCAGAAACTACGACGAGACCAGGTTTGCTGTAGAACTGGCCTACTGGCTGAGCGTTCAGCGCGCTGTATCCCCAAGGGGTCTAGTGCGGCTGAGGTTCATAAGCAATCATGACGTAGTATCCTGGACCTGGGACAAGGCAAGGCCTGTAAAGACCTACGGTACGGAAAAGGCAAAAGCCCTCTGGTCACTCACCCACTTTATAGACGGTGTGCCCATGATATACCAGGGTGATGAGAACCCTGAGATCTGGCGGGGCCAGGGCGAAAACCTGGTCCAGTTCTTCACTGAGCTGAATGAGGCCAGGGAAAAATATCTCGGAAATGAGTATGATATAGAGTATATCCTGAACGAAACGGCCGTAGTAGCCTTCAGGCGCTTTACCGACCGCGAGGACCGGCTGGTGCTCATCAACCTGTCCGGAGAGGAGCTTACCTTCGATGCAAGCGGCTATGACAAGTTCCTCTATAACCGGGGAGTGGCCCTGGACGGCAGCACGGCGGTCCTGTCCCCATACAGTGCGGCCATACTCGACAAGGCTGACTAGTAGGCACGAAGACAGTAAAAAGCATAAAAACAGAGCTGCGGTCAAGTACCGCAGCTCTTTTATCAGCCCTCTTGTTTCTATCCATCCTTATGCCAGATCGCAGCTGTCGTATTTATTTATATCATACACGATCATAGCTTTCATATTAACCTTTGTATCCGGTCTTGCTCCAGTTTAGAGCTGTGTCCCGGATCATTCTATATCCAGGCCCTTTTCAAGCCGGGCTATCATGTCGATCCGTTTTTGATGGCGGCCGCCTTCAAAGGGTGTTTCGAGCCAGATCCTTGCGATCATCCTTGCCAGGTCGGGGCCTACCACCCTGGCTCCTATGGCCAGCACATTGGAGTCGTTGTGCTCCCTGGAGAGCTTGGCAGAGTAGCAGTCACTGCAGACAACGGCCCTGATGCCGTCGACCTTGTTCGCTGCTATCGATATGCCTACTCCCGTGCCGCATATAAGGATCGCCCGCTCGCATTCCCCGTTTGCCACCGCTCTTGCAGCCCTCGCGCCGTAGATAGGATAATCCGTGCGCTCCTTTGTATATGCCCCATAGTCCTTGTATTCAAGGCCCATCTCATCAAGCAGGGCCATTATTTCCTTCTTGAGATCTATCCCTACATGGTCGCTTGCCAAAGCTATCATTGCGCTGCCTCCTTCTTTTCCAGTGCCTTAAAGGCGTATATACCGGCCCCTCTTACCCCGTTTTCCTGCCTTTGCTCAGAATATATGATCCTGAGTGTCTTTTCGGGGAAGGGCTTCCGGGTATGCTTCCTGATGAAGCCTTCAAAGAGGTCTCTTGGGAAATCCTTCATCTGGAGTACTCCGCCGCCCAGGATAACGTACTCGGGATCGAGGATATTTATCTCTGCAGCGATCGGTATGGACAAGGCCTCTACAAAGTCCTGTATCAGAGGCTCATCACCGTGCTTTACAAAGATGTCCGATATATCTGTTTTGGAATAATGCGCTTCATGTATATGCTCAAGCATCTTGCCGCCGCTGTAATTCTCTATGCATCCTGTATTGCCGCAGCCGCAGAGGTCGTCTCTGCCCAGGACGGGTATATGTCCCAGCTCGCCTGCCGACCCTGAGTAGCCTGAATATATGGAGCCGTTGATCCAGATGGCATTTCCGAAGCCGGTGCCTATATAGCAGGCCATGACTATGCCGCTGGTTTCCAGCTTCAGGTCATACATATCGTTGCTGATCAGCATGTTTACATCCCTGTCCAGAAATACCGGGATGCCATGCTCCTTTTGCAGTATGTCCACAATGGGTATGTTGTCGACTCCCTTGACGTTAGGGGCTGAGACAACATACTTCTTTTCCTTGTCTATGGTGGCGGGGAAACCCAGCGATATTGCCAGAGGTTTGCCGAAACCGGCATTTCGTTCTATATAGTCTCTGATATACCTGCTCAGGTTCTCTGTGGAGCTTATACCGTCCAGTATGGACTGGCTGTCGGTTATAACGAAATTCTCGACCCTGTACTCCTTGTTTACCATTCCCGTTCGGATATTGGTACCGCCTATATCCATGCATAAGATCCATTGGTTCAAACTGTTCACCTTACTTCCCTGTTGAAATTATCCATCATTATGCTGTATGCCCTGCCGACATCCGGATCGTTCTTGAACAGGCCGGTATTACCCATGACAAATATCTCTGCGCCTGCTTCCGTAAGCATCTTGAATGTCTTCTCATTGCAGGCCCCGTCCACCTGGATTTTATAGTGGTAATCGTTTTCGCCGCGAAGCCTGACCGCCTCTCTTATCTTGTCAAGCATTTCGACCACAAACGGGCTCCCGGAATATCCTATGTCAACCGTCATGATCGTGAGCAGGTCCACATGATTGAGATAATGCTTTATATACTCAAGTGGAGTCGCTGGATTGAGCGCGATGCCAACCTTGCATCCAAGGGATTTGATTCTGCTTATCAACCTGAAGGCATGGGTGTTAATCGTTTCCGCATGAAGCGAAATATAAGTCGCCCCTGCCGCAGCGAGCTCATCAATATATTGGCCGGGATCGTCGACCATGAGATGGGCTTCGATGGGCAGCTTCATCGCCGGTGCCAGGTGTTTTACGAAAAGCGGCGGAAGCATGAGATTGGGGCTGAAATGTCCGTCCATTATGTCAAAATGATAGTAATCGGCGCAGCCGTTCAAGGTTTCTATCTGTGATCTTATATCCAAAAGATCCATGCACATTACAGATACTGAGAACTGTGCTTTCATTGCCGGTGCTGACCCCCTATTCCGCGTATACGCATATAAATGTATCTGTCGAACCATCAGGTGGTGCTTCGCTTTACAAGCTCTACAGGAAGCACATAGTACTTCTTATCTATCTCCTTGCCGTCTATCAGCTTGAGCAGAAGGTCCACCGCCAGCTCTCCCATCTGGGTGACATTCTGGTTGATAGTGGTGATCGGGGTACTGCAGTGCTTGGATATCGAAATGTTGTCAAACCCAACAATCTTCACCTGTTCGGGTACCTTTATGCCTCTGGACTCAAGGGCGACCAGGGATCCCAGCGCCAGCCAGTCTGTAGATGCAAAGATTCCATCAAACTTCACATTGTTGTCTATCAGTCTTATCACTTCGTTGTAAGCCGCATCAAAGCTGATTTCAGACAGCCCTATGATAAACCGTTCATCAGGCACCACGCCAAACTCCCGGTGGGCCCTTATATATCCCTCGCAACGGCTTTGGTGGGCCGAGGTACGTCTTTCATCAGTAAGGAAAATGATACGGCGGCAACCGCATTTCAGCATCTCCTGAGCTGCCAGGCGCCCGCCTTCGAAGTTGTCCGATTCTATAAATACTATATCCTTTCGGGTCGTGGAAGGCCAGCGGTCGATGTAGACAGCGGGTATCCCGCGGGGCTCCTCATGCTTGACACGTGTATCACCCGCTATATATATGGTACCGCTGACCCTGTTCAGGTTGAGCACTTCCAGATAGCGCTTTTCAAGCTCCGGGTTCTCGCTGGTGTTGCATACAAGAGTCGTATACCCGGCTCTGAACAGGTTCTTTTCAACCTCTTGTATTATCCTGGCAAAGAATTCATTGGTGATATCAGGCACCACGATTCCGATCGTGTTGGTCTTGTTGGTCCTCAGCCCCTTGCCCAGCATGTTGGGCGAGTAGTTGTGTTCTTTGATGATGCGCAAGACCCGTTCTTCTGTGTCCTTTGAGTATCTCCCGTTGCCGTTGATCACCCTGGATACCGTGGCTACTGATACACCTGCCAGTTTGGCTATGTCCTTTATGGTAACCTGCTTTTTCACTGTTTATCACACTCATATATATTTAATGTATAAGTATACATGCAAATATGAACAACAGGCATGTTCCCTGATTTGACCGCTATAAATCAGATTATCATACCGGAATGACATAGTCAATATATGACACTGGTCGTCAACGGCTGACAGCAGGGCCGGCCTAGCCCATTCGGATCACGGCTTTTATAAACCCGGCAGGCTTTTCTTTCATAACATTGAATGCCTTGTCCAGCTCATCCAGGGCAAATTCATGGGTGATCATGGGCTTCATTCTAAACAGCCCCTTCTCTATAAGGGACAAGCCTTCCTTTTGGCACTTTATATGCACCTGGTCCCTGCGCTCATGGGCGTTTATCACTGTGATGGCCTTCCAGTTCCAAAGCTCCATATTTACCAGCCTGGGGCCTCCCTGGTGGTAGCCGGTAATGGCAAGGGTGCCGTGTACCGCGGTCATCTGCCCCGCCAGGTCCAGACCCTTCTGGTTGCCGCTGGCCTCTATTACGACCTCCACTCCCCTGTCCATCTGGTCCCAGTCAGTTACCTTGTATATATCCTTCACTTCATCAGGGTGTACGGCCATGTCAGCGCCGAACATAAGGCTATTGTCCCTGCTTTCCTGCCTTACATCCACAGCGATCAGATTTTTTGCGCCCTTGTACTTCAAAAGCTGCACCATGCCCAGGCCCATAAAGCCCGTACCTATGACCGCCGCGTTTTCGCAGGGAAGGCTGTCGATACGCCTTAGTCCGCTTAGCAGGCAGGACAAAGGCTCTCCCAATGCCTCACAGTCCTCAAGTGAGTCCGGGACCTTTACTAGCAGGCGGTAATCTGCCTTGGTGTACTCGGCATAGCCCTTATATATCATGCCCGTGACCCGGTCGCCCTTCTTGAATCCCTTGACGTCGCTGCCTGTCTTCTCTACGATGCCAACTACCTCATGGCCCAGCTGCATACCCTTGCCGTAATCCGCAAGCCAGGTCTGGTATTCAGAGGTGCATACGCCGCATAGCAGCACCCTGATCAGCACCTCGGTGCTTCCTATCTCCGGGATGGGCATTTCAACTGTCTCAGAACGGCCGTTGCCTAACAGCACATTGCATTTCATATATAACATCCTAACTTGTTTTTGTATTACGCTGATTGCAGAACAGGCTAACTCAAGCCAAAATTATGGTTAATCGTTTAACCTTAGCTATATGATACCACTATTTATGATAATAATCAATATACTTATATATCAATGATATATCAGGCCGCTTTCGATCCCTGATGTAAAAGATGTAATAATATGCTATAATGATGCTGTCCGGCAGACTGCCAAAACCAGGCATCCACAACCATGAAGGGAGATGACCCATGAAACCCAAAACCTACAGCCGTGAGCATATCAAGTATGTGGCCTACCCCCTCGGAGGGACCGGCGCCGGTATGTTCTGCATCGAGGGTACCGGAGCCTTTTCCCATTTCTCCTTTTACCACCGCCCGGAGGTTTTCAATGAACCATATATAATATCAGCCCTGTGCCTGAAGGGAAAAGACAAAAACACAGCCGTAGTGCTGGAAGGCCAGGTGCCAGAATGGAAAATTTTCAGGCAGGAAGGCGGCGGCAACGGCTTGTACAGGAAGAGCTACGGCCTTGCCCGATTCAAAAACTCCGCTTTCACAGCAAGATTCCCCTTCGGGACAGTGGAGCTTACAGATGAAGACCTGCCCGTCAAAGTCGAGATAACCGGCTGGAGCCCCTTTATCCCAAACAACACCTTCGATTCCTGCCTGCCGGTAGCCGGTGTCGAATACACCTTCTGCAACAATACAGGCACTGCCCTGGATATGGTATTTTCATTCCACTGCAGCTCCTTCCTGTCACCCAAGGAACCGGGCAGGGGACGGACCCGCGTGTCGCGGACACAAAACGGCCTTATGTATGAGTTTATGCCAGAGACAGGCCGGGAGTTCGACAGAGGCTGGTTTTCAGTAGAGTGTGATAGTCCGGGCACGGCAGTAGACCCCCGCTGGCTCAGGGGTTTCATGTTCGATGACCTTATGAATATGTGGAGGCATGTTGAAAACGGTGATGTGGTTGATGACCAGCCGTATCCTTATACAGACGACCGCCAAAGCCCCGGCGGAAGCATATATGTGCCCCTTTCCCTCCCATCGGGAGAGTCACGGACCATCGTCCTAAGGTTCTCATGGTATGTGCCTGACTCCAATCTGCGGGTAGGCGCTGAATTAGGCGAAGGCAACACCGCTTGCTGCAGTACCGCCTGCTGCTGCAATGAAAATACCGAGACCAGGCTGCCGGGCTACAGACCGTGGTATGCATCCCAGTTCTCATCCATCCATGAGGTGTCCGAATACTGGAGAAGCTCCTATGAAGCCCTTCGTCGGGAGACAAGGCTTTTTACGGATACCCTTTATTCGACCACCCTGGATGATGAGATAATGGATGCTGTCGTCTCCAATCTGTGCATCCTGAAGTCCCCCACCATACTGAGGCAGCATGACGGGCGGCTTTGGGCGTGGGAAGGCTGCTGCGACAGTGAGGGCTGCTGCCACGGGTCATGCACCCATGTGTGGAACTACGCCCAGGCCATTTGCCACTTGTTCCCCGAGCTTGAGCGAAGCCTGCGATATACGGAGTTCAACGAGTCCCAGGATGAACAGGGCCATCAGAATTTCCGGTCCTCCCTGCCGATCAGGGAATGCGACCACAGCTTCCATGCTGCCGCAGACGGGCAGCTCGGCGGTATAATCAAGCTGTACCGGGATTACCATATATGCGGTGACAGGCAATGGCTCATGAGCCTGTGGCCCAAGGCAAAGCAAAGCCTGGAATACTGCATAAGTCTATGGGACAGGGACCGCAGCGGCCAGCTCAAATATCCCCATCACAATACATATGATATAGAGTTCTGGGGGCCGAGCGGTATGACCCAGTCCATATATGTACCGGCGCTTAAGGCTATGGCCCTGCTATGCGTTGAAGTAGGCGAAGACAACGGAGAATATGAACGCCTGTACGGGCTGGCCAAGGAATATCTGGAGTCAGAGCTGTATAACGGCGAATATTTCTATCAGAAAGTCATGCATGAAGAGCTGGGCCTTGATTATCTCAAGCTGCACCCGGACCTCACCCCGGAGAGCATCGAGCTTGTCAAAAAGGAAGGGCCCCATTACCAGTATGGCACAGGCTGCCTCAGTGACGGGATCATCGGCGACTGGATGGGCTTTTCTGCGGGGCTTGAAAATCAAATCGACAGTGAAAAGGTGACCGGTCACCTGAAGAGCGTATACAGATACAATTACAAGCCCAGCCTGCTACGCCATTCAAATGTCCAGCGCCCCAGCTACGCCTTATCCGATGAAGGCGGGCTGGTGCTGTGCACCTGGCCTGATGGCAGCAAACCAACGCTACGTATGATATATGCTGACGAAGTATGGACCGGCATCGAGTACCAGGTGGCTGCCCACATGGCATCCAAGGGATTGACGGAAGAGGCGCTCAGGATCGTAAAAAGCGCCCGCAAGCGCTATGACGGTACTGTCAGAAATCCGTTCAACGAATATGAGTGTGGGCATTGGTACGGGCGCGCCCTCTCCTCCTACTCCCTGCTGCAGGGCTTCACCGGAATACGGTATGATGCTGTCACCGGGAAACTCACCATAGCCCCGAGATTAGCCGGCGATTTTACATCCTTCCTATGCACCGCCTTTGGGTATGGACTGGCCGGCGTCAAGAACGGAGAGCCTTTCTACAAGGCTGTGGCCGGAAATGTCGAAATAAAAGATATAGAGTACATCCCCTATGACAGCAGGCCATGATCAGGTATTGTCCTGCTGTGCGATCAGGATATTTGGCTTGTTTTACACTGCACCGCTTCAGACGGTGCAGTTTTTTGCGTGGCTAAACGTTCTTATCATATTCATTGGACATATGATGGATCCTTATAAATATAAATGTATACATCCTCCAGTGAAGGAGCAACTTCCTGTGCATCAAAAGCCAATTCCCGGGAACCTGATATGATCCTGGCCTTTACTATATCCTTTTCCTTGACCATAGATACTATGTTATGATCTTTTTCAAATTCATGGAGCTTGTCAACCGGTACATGACATTCAAAGACCTTGCCTTCAAGCATCTTTGTAAGGTGCTTCTGAGTGTCCTTGTAAATCATAACTCCTTCTTTAAGAAGAATTATTTCTTTTGAGATGTATTCAACATCAGGCACTGCAAAGGCCGAGATCATTATAATGATCATGCAAGAAAATAGGATCATTGTTCTCCTTGCATAGCCCATTTTCAACGTACCCATTTACTAGATAATTGTAATCCTGGTAAATTTACTATAAATGATACCTGCAAATTCTTAGGAAAATCTGAGCAAAATCCTTAAGAATTTCTTACATTTTACTTCCAGGATTTATTGAAGCATTATAAGCTAATAAAAAGAACCCGGGCTGTTGCCCGGGTCCATATTTGTGTTGATATGCATATCAGATGACATGTCGTTGTGGATCAACGCTTGTTATAAATGTTCTCCGCCTTATAGATAAAACCTATCATCTGCCCGTATGAAGCAGACAGTCCACCGGTGATTTTGCTTTTATCCTCTGTTGGCGTGCCTGTTACTTCTCCGGAAACGATTTTTTCTGCCAGGGTCCTTACATCCCTGATGTACTGCATGCCAAAGTTCAGATTTTTCTGGCAGTCATGTCCCGGATACAGCCTGAGCCCATCCATGCCCTCTACATGCTTTTCCAGCTTTCTAAGCTCTTCTGCATATGCCTCTATGGATGTGCAGCAGGGCAGTTGCATCCACAAAACTCCGGTACCCAGCGCATCACTGGTAAACAGCAGCTGTCTTTCGCGGTCAAGCAGGACTACTGAGCCTGGAGTATGTCCGGGCAGCGCGACCACCTCGATCTTATACGTGCCGATGTCAAATACTTCGCCGCCTTTGAGATCGATAATTTCCGATGCTTTGACCTTAGTCCTGAACATGGAGTTCAGAATAGGTACATCCTTATGAGACATATACACCCTTTCAAACTGGCCCATACCTGCGGTATGATCCCCGTGTCCGTGAGTGATGACCAGATCCACAGGCTTATCAGTCAGCGTGGCAATGTACCCGGCCAGGTCGGCTTTACTTTCCCCAGCGTCGATCAAGAAGGCCCTGGTGGTTCCCTCCAGCAGATACATATCTACGCCAAAAGCCGCTCCCTCCGGCTTATCCGTTATCTGCCACACTCCCGGCATAAGAAGCTGTGACGTGTAAGGCGATTTCATCGTTCCATCATCCTTTCATACTCCTTGTTTTATTCCTGAGCCGTGCCGCTTTTTCTGATATAATCTTCTACCGCAGCCCGGCATTCTCCCAGAAATGACTCCTCACCAAGTGTATTGATCTTGAAAAAGACAGCCTGGCTGCCCCCGGAGGTTATGGCAGAGATGAACAGGTCCTGACCTGTCCCGAAAAGGGTGACGTTAAGGCTTACACGGTTGCCTCCCACCCAGCTGTACCGCTCGTATACCCTGACAGCCAGCCTCATCTGCTCTGACCTTACATCGCTCCCGTCCTCATAGCTGGCAGAAATGCTGCCTTCAGTTATCCTTTTATGTATCCAGTTGAGCAGCTCATCAAAGTTGCCCTTCAGCCTGCGCTCATATTTTGCCATAAAATATGTCCCTTTCCGTTATGGTTTTGGCCTTTTCATCACAGCTATCACATATCTGCTGGAACCATAGGACTGGTTTGTATCAAAACAGCTTACCAGCTCCCAGCCCTCGTAGCCGTATCTGTTCAGGACCTCATTGAATGTATCCGTGTCGAGTATGCCGCCTGTTATACCCTTTGTTTCGAATTTCAGCGTCTTGTATTCCCACCTGGTCATATGATCAATCCTTTCATGGTTTGATTATCACATCCATTACATCACCCGGAGGAAATATTTGAAATCCATTCGTCGATCTGTATGCCGGATTATAAATTGCCGGCCTTGCTGGTTATTGATATAATGTATGCAAACACTGGTATGCAACGACATATACGACTTTGTCGATGCCATTCCGGTTCCCGGACACTGCTGATATAAACGAGCAAATCGAACCAAAAGGAGAGGCTGTATTGAAAAAGCCCGATTTCAGTGGCAGAGAGCTTGCAAAGCATTTGATCATGATTTCCCTGGACGCCCTGTCGGAGAGCGACTGGGAGACCGTCAGGACCCTGCCCAATTTTCAAAGCATCATAGCAGACGGTACATATTCCACATCGTTGAAAAGCGTCTTCCCGACCCACACCTATGTGGTGCATACCTCGATCGTGACCGGTACATATCCTGACAGGCACGGCATCATCCACAACCACCAGCTGCAGCCCTTTGTGCCGGATGAAGACCAGACCTGGTACTGGTACCGGCATGAAGTAAAGGTGCCCACTCTATATGACCTGGCAAAAAAGCACAATATGGTGACTGCAGGGCTTTTATGGCCTGTGACCGGTAAGTCCTCGATCAGGTATAACATGCCTGAGCTGGCCGCGATCAGGGGTGAAAGCCAGGCCCTCAAGATCATACGGAATGGCTCTCCCCTCTACTGCATCGGCCTGGAGCTCAGGCTGGGAAAGAAAAGGGTGAGTATGGAGCAGCCCCATCTGGATGATTTTGTGGCCCTTTGCGCCGTTGACACCATAAAGCGCAAGAAGCCCAACCTGATGCTGGTCCATCTGACAGACCTGGATAGCACCAAGCACAAATGCCGCACCGACAGCCCGGAGGTAGACAGGTCGCTTGAAAGGCTGGACAGGCGTATAGGTGAGATCCTGGATGCTGTCAGGGCCACAGGCATTTATGACGATACGGCTTTCATACTGCTGGGCGATCACGGGCAGATAAATGTGGATCACAATGTACACCTGAACAACCTACTCAGGGATGCAGGGTTTATATATGAAGAAAACGGCAGACCTGCCTGGAAGGCATACCTGCAGACCACAGGTGGCAATGCCTACCTGCACGTCAAGGACAATGACAAGGAAGTGGAACGAGAGGCTGTGGACCTCCTGAGGCGGGCAATGGATGCCGGCCGCTATGGCATAGAAGCCATATATGACAGGGCTGAGCTTGACAGGCTGCGTGCGCCGAAGGAAATAAGCTATGTCGTCGAAGCCCGGCCCGGCTATCACTTTTGCGATGAGCTCCACGAGCAGACAGTGGAAAGCTATACAGAGCAGGGCAAGAAGTATGCGACCCACGGTTATTCGCCGGAAAAGCCGGGTTATAAGTGCATATTCCTGGCCTTCGGCCCCGGTATCAAAAAAGGCTTCGATGCAGGCCCGATAGAGATGGTGGATATAGCCCCTACGGCCGCCAGGATACTTGGCATGGATTTCTATGCCTGTGACGGCAGGGTATTGGATGAGATCATCGATAAAAAAACTTAGGGAAGCTTGCCAGCTTCCCTTTTTCATTCAAATATGGTTTAAGTCCATGGAATATGGTTATTGGTCCATGGTTCGTTTATCTACACCGCCAGGCCCTGGAGGCTGTCCTGGGCCTTGCATAGCTGGGCGTAGAGCCCGTTTGCCCTGAGCAGCTCGCTGTGGGTGCCCTTCTCTGCTATCCTGCAGTCCTTCAGCACGATTATCTGGTCCGCATCCTGTATGGTCGAAAGCCTGTGGGCTATGACTATGGTGGTCCTGTTTTCCTTGAGCTTGTTCAGAGCCTCTTGGATCAGCAGCTCGGTTTGGGTATCGACTGACGAAGTAGCCTCGTCCAGGATAAGAATGGGAGCGTTCTTGAGTACGGCCCTGGCGATCGATATCCGCTGCTTCTGCCCGCCCGAAAGCTTGACTCCCCTCTCACCTACCCTGGTATCATACCCCTCGGGCAGCTCCATGATAAAGTCGTGGGCATTGGCCATTTTGGCGGCCTCGATGACCTCCTCCTCAGTAGCATCCTGCCTGCCGTACAAGATATTTTCCCTGACAGTGCCGTTGAACAAAAACACATCCTGGGACACGATGCTGATATGCTTCCTCAGGCTGGCCTGGGAGACGTTCTTGATATCGATGCCGTCTATCAGGATCTCTCCCTCCTGGGGATCGTAAAACCTGGGTATCAGGTTGGCCATGGTAGTCTTGCCGACCCCTGTGGGGCCTACCAGAGCCAGGGTCTCTCCGGGATCCACGCAGAAGGATATATCCTCAAGGACCGGTATGCCCTCTACATACCTGAAGCTGACGTTATTGAAGGTGATCTGCCCCCTGACCTTGTCAAGCTCTATGGCTTCGGGCAGGTCCCTTATTTCCGACTCCTCATTGAGTATCTCCAGCACCCGCTCGGCGCTCGCAAGGGCATGCTGCAGGCCCTCATTTATTCGCCCCAGGGCTGTTATCGGCTGGTAGAAGGAGCCTATATACAGGAGGAAAGCGACCAGGTCCTCGACGGGAAGGCGGGCGCTCAAGGCCAGCCTGCCGCCGAACAGGATCACCAAAACGGTCCCAAGGCTCGATACGAACTCGACGCTCGGATAAAAGGCGTTGGAAAACCTCAATGCCTTTAGTATCGCAATAGTGTGGCTGCCTACTGACTTATCCACCCTGCCGCTCTCATACTTCTCCTTCGTAAAGGATTTTATCTCCTTTATGCCCGAGAAGTTGTCCTGGAGTATGGCGCTCATCTCGCCATTCCTCACCTGGGCCTGCTTGAACAGGAGCCTGGATATGCTGCTTGATTTCACTACCAGCCAGGCAAGGAGGGGTATCGGTATCAGGGTGTAAAGGGCCAGCACGGAGTTCATCATGAAGAGCATGACGGATACGCCGACCAGCATGAGGGCGTTGACCACGATCGTCGGTACTGCGTGGGCGAGGAGCATTTCAAAGTTCCGTGTATCGTCAATGACCCGGGCCATCAGGTCACCGGTCTGTTTATCCTGGTAATAGCGAAGGGAAAGCTTCTGCATGTGGTCATACAGGTCCCGCCTTATTTCATGCAGGATATGCCATGCGGCATAGTGGGATACATATTCGGTGCCGAACTGGGCCAGGGCCCTTATAAAGTATACACCGAGCGCAAGCAGGGCCATTACGGCTATGCTTTTGAAAAAGCTGTCATCTATCCGGCCTTCGGTATCGACGATCCGGATCAGGCTGCGGATCATCTGCGGCGGTATCATGTTCATTACCGTTACCGTTACCATCGAGATCGTAGCCAGGGCCAGGTGGCCCTTGTAGGGTTTCATGTATCGGAGTAATGCCTTGAGCTCCTTCATAACGTCTCCCCTTTGCTTGTATTTATGATCAGCTCTTTCAATGCCTGGGCTACCCCCGCGTTTTCAGCGCTGTCAGTGACAAGGTCGCATACGGCCTTGACCTCCTCGGGGGCATCCTTCATAGCAACGCTGATCCCGGCAAACCTCAGCATATCCATGTCATTGCTGCTGTCGCCGATGGCTATGCAGCACTCCCTCCGGATATCCAGCTTCTCAAGCAGGATCATCATGCCGGCTGCCTTGCTGCAGCCCTTGAGGCCGAACTCGAAATATCCCTCATGCTGAAATATGTTGAAATCAGGCTCCAGCAGTTCAATATCAGCCTTTGACGGGATCCCGGCCACGGTAGCCTTGGATATGCGGGCTCCGGTCAAAACAGCGGCAGGGTCAGAACCGCTTTCGATTACTGTCCTGTCCTTGCTGTTTTTGAAGTTTATATAATATAGCTTTTCTATGCCCTCAAGGATACAATGCCTGCCTGTTGACATAAAGTGTTCGGCGATCCTGATGAGCCTGGCATCGGGTATCGTGACGCAGTGGACCACCTTGCCCCCCAGGGTCACATATGAGCCGATACCTGCTACGATGCCGTCTACTTCCACCCTGTCCAGCACGAACCCCGGTATGCAGGCCAGGGACCGGCCTGTGTTGATAAAAACCTTATGTCCCTGCCTTCGCACCCTTGCTATCGCCTCTATGTTGGCCTCAGGAATGGTGCCCCCGCTCATCAAGGTCCCGTCTATATCGATAAATACTGCATACTTCTTGCAATCCATATTCGCTGCCCCATTTATCTATAATAAGCACACCATATAAGTATACAGCATTTACTCATATGAAACCAGGCATAGAATCAACCGGATCTGCATTTTCGCATTTTTATGAGCCGCAAGCATAAACAGACAGCCGCGCCTGCAAAGGAACCGCTTGAGTCAATGAGCACATCTTTAAGCTGGCAGCTCCTGCCCGGTATGAACGACTGGTGGTATTCATCCAAGACTGCATATCCTGTGCTTATCAATACCGCAACCACCGCTGATTCCACTAGCCGCCTCCTATTGGCGTAGTTTGCGATAAAAGTCAGGATGCCAAGCACGAAATATATGGAGAAATGGGCAGCCTTGCGTATGAAAAAGCCCAGATCCATGCCTGAAATATCCATACCCAGCATTTCAAGCAGATTTGCTATATGTATCGTTATACAGCCGCTGAGCCGGGATGAATCCTGACCGGGCTGATGGGAGAAGGCGAATATCACACCCATCCATAGGATGGGCAATGCCCAAAGCCATATGTTCCTGTTATTGCTCTTATGCATACCATGATCCTTTCGTCATTCGTCGCATGCGGCTCTCCTGAGCAGCCGCTCCGGTCTCAATCATCATCGGTTTCCACTATCTCTGCTGCATCATAGTCTTCAAGGGGTATGAACAGGTTCATGTACTCATAGGTGCCGTCCGGCTTCCTGTATCTGATATGTATATACAGGCTGCCGGCAAAATCCAGGGGCATATCGTACCTGTACCAGTCGATATGGTTGAAGCTGTACTCAACATCCGTATATTCGCCTGATACATTCAGCATGAGCCTCCGTATGCCTCCCGGCTGGTATATGTTGGGATCGATGCTGTATATTTTCCCATCCGGATCGTCCTTTCCCATACCCTTTGCTTTGTTACCGACTATCTGTGCCTTCCCGCTGCCCGTGTAGGCCGGTATGGGTATTCTGACCACGCCTTCCTTGTCTTCATCGTGTATTATATTGCTTAGAACAGGGGGCTTGGCCACAGGACTGACCGACATATCTCCATAGCCGTGCCCGGATGTAATCCTCTTTGACCTAAGGCCAAGCAGGATGATAAAAACAACTGCAGCTGCCAGAGGAATAGCTGCGATCCTGACCAAAGGCCTGATGCTGATAGCTTCGGCCTTACCATGCCTGATAAGCCTTTTCACTCCGGGGATCACCTTTGCATCTCTTCCCCTGGCTTGCCTGTACATGCATGAGATCTCCTGCTCCAGCTCGGTGATGCTCTGGTACCTGTACTCAGGGCTGAACATTGCACACTTCCTGACTATCCTGCAGATGCTGTCCGACAGATCATTCCTGCAATTGCTTATGTCCTCCAGCCTGAAGTTGCTTACGACCGGGGCTTTGCCGGTCAGCAGAAAGTAGAGGGTAGTGCCAATGGTGTAGATGTCGGTCCTGACATCCGTCTGACTGAACCCAAACTGCTCAGGCGCCGCGTACCCTTCCGTACCCAGAAATATCGTATCCTTGCTGGAAGTATCCTTGTACTGCCTGATCGAGTCCAGATCGAAAAGCCTGATGCTGCCATCCTGTATGAGCATTATGTTGGAGGGCTTGAGGTCCCGGTATATGATAGGGTCCCTCATCCCATGGAGATATTTGAAGATGCTGCAGATCTGCCTTAAGATGCAGATTGCCGCTTCCTCGGTTATAGGCCCGTTTTCCTCCACATACTTGTCAAGGGTGATGCCGCTCAAAAACTCCTTTACCATATAAGCGTAGCTTTCCGTGACGCCGACATCCTCTATCCTTACTATCCCCGGATGGCTCAGCGCTTTCAGGATATCAGGATCGAGGCTGACGTTGCTGTTGGCTATGACCTTCAGCACGTACTTTTTGTTCGTTGCCCTCTCTCTGAGCAGGTACACGCTGGTCGCGTTATTATGATATATCATGCTTTCCAGATGATACCTAGCGAGAAGCTTCGATCCGAATTCGGTGCTGTATAGATCGTACTCGATGCTGTTTTCAAAAGCCTGTGGATTATTGCCCACCATCATCAACCCCCATGTATATCTCATCTACCATGGAGCATTTCATGATTCAATTATACCAAACTTTATACGGATAAACTAATTTTACTTTATTTTGACAATAGTAGAACGCATAATTGTTATATTATATGGAATACTGTAAGATTTTGAGTTATAATGTAGTATATACCTCTGCTGTACAGACATACAAAAATATAGGAAGGTGCATGTTATGAGCAATACCGGCGGAAGCACCGCAGAATTGATGAGGATGCTGTCGACAGCGCACGATATCGGCTATTTCCTGGAGGACAACAAGGACAGGTTCGTCGAGCCCGACTTCACGGCTTGTCTAAACGAACTTCTCAGGGAAAAGAGGCTGACGATAGCTCAGGTCGTGGCCAGGTCGGGGATGAGCCAGTCATACTGCTATCAGGTGTTCAAGGGTATCAGGATGCCCTCAAGGGACAAGATCATACAGATCGGGATAGGCATGGGGCTGTCTCTGTCCGAGGTCAACAAGCTGCTGAGAACAGCCGGAAAGCTGGAGTTGTACTGCAAATATAAAAGGGATGCAGTGATAATATTCGCCATCAACAACAAACTGACCTTTATGGATCTCGAAGAGCTCCTTTATGAAAAGGGCCTCGATACCCTGTCAGATTACTGATCATATACTGACATGCCTACATCGTTCCTTATATTTCCTTAAATATTTATTAAGAATATATTACTTTTATATGAATATTTTGATATAATAATTGCACAAATAATTCCTGATCCATGATCCGCATGTGTTATCGAGGTTGTATATGAGACTAAAAACCAAGCATAAACAACTGAATAACCGTTTTTTCACCATAATAATCGTTCCCAGGGCATCAAGCAAGACCATGAGCATAAAGATTCCAAAATGGATCTTTATACCCGTGCTTGTCCTGGTAGCGGCAGCCTCCTATACTGTGGGCAGGATGCAGAACGACATAAGCTCACTCAATAAGGAGCTTGCTGACAAGAACGCCTCCCTCTCCGAGTATTTGCAATTGCTTGACCTTTCTGCCAGCAATATAAATGAACTGGAAGATGATATCGAATCCTACAAGCAAAGGCTTATCTCCCTGCTGGCAGTCACTGAGGACCTCGACAGGAGGACAGCGGAAGCCACTGCGATAAATATGCGGATCATAGAGGAAATAGGAGACCTGTTGGGGCTGAAGATCGAGGTCAAGGAAGAGGACAAGCTCTCCTCACGAAACGGTGACAGGCCGGACATCAACAGCCTGCTGCCTCAGAGCGCTACCTTCAATCAGGGCTATGCGGTCCTCACACAAGAGCTGCTCGAGGCGGAAAGCAGCCTGCAAACCCTGGAGACCTCAACCGTCAAGCTTAGTGACCGGTTTGAGGAGATGAAGAATTACCTTAAGGCCTACCCGTCCATCCTTCCTGTCAGCGGCAAGTTCACTTCTGATTTTGGATACAGGAGAGATCCCATAACAGGCAAAGGCAAGGATTTCCACTCCGGGATCGACATCAAGGCTGAAATAGGGACCAAGGTAAAAGCCACCGGTGCCGGTACGGTATCCTTCGCTGGCTATAGAAGCGGTTATGGCTACCTCGTTATAATAGACCATGGCTTTGGGATAGAGACCTACTATGGCCATAATTCAAAGCTGCTGGTAAAACGCGGGCAAAAGGTGGAAAGAGGGGATATCATAGCAAGATCCGGCAACTCCGGACGGAGTACGGGATCCCACGTGCATTATGAAGTAAGGGTCAAGGGGGTAGCAAAAAACCCGCTGGATTTTATACTTAAGTAAAGGGGGGGACAGAATGGGCAAAAAGAACAGTAAAACGCAGTACGACAAGGTAAGCACGATAATAGCCGATGATGTAGTTATAAAGGACGGCCATCTGCAGGCCGAGAAGACGATCAGGATCGAGGGGCGGCTGCTCGGCGATATAAACACCAGGGGGTCCCTGGTGATCGGCACCAGCGGTCATGTCGAAGGCGATATCTCCTGCGAAAACATCCTGATCTGCGGCTACATCCAGGGCAATATCAAAGCCTGCGGCCAGATCCACATAACAGAAACGGGCGTAGTCAACGGCGATATCACATGCCAGAACATCGTAATAGACGAAGGTGCGATTTTTACTGGCAAATGTACGATCAACAAGGAACCGGTGAAGAAAGGCAACGGTTTGTTTACTCCAAATAACAAAGTAGATACTTCGGGCAAATAGCCCGCTTTTTTTCTGCTTATTTCTTCCTGAAAGGCTGACATTTTAGTTTATGGAATAGTATACCCTATTCCACTTGTGCCGCGGTGAGAATCGCAGCAGCAGATCTATTCATATTTGACGGCAAACTCATAGACGCTGCTACAACGGAGCTCCTGCCCTATGGCTTTGCTTCTCAAAATACGGTCCTGTTTTGCTGGTGACTCCGTTTTTCGCAGGAATAGGCAACAGTGTCTTCAACGTAGCCACTGTTACCTATAGATATACCACTATACCGGAAGGGCAGAAAACCATCTACGAAGGCTGGTATGGTGCCGTCTTCGGCCCAAGTGCCCTGCTCGCTCCGGTGGCGGGCAGCTTCATACTCAACCGCCTGCCTGCAGTGAATGGAGTTATAATAATCAACAAGCTTCAGATCAGGTATATGATATCCTATATTCTGAGCCTGACTGCCATAGGCGCTATGTTTTTCAGGCCCGGGGCCGGTCACAGGATAACAGGCTTCTTCAGCCGGCTTTAGTCCGAGATATCAAAGTTGGTTATGATATCCTCCTTGACCGGGGGCTTGGAGTCGCCGTGCCTGACATTCAGCATCGTCAGGAGCGACAGGAGCGAAAATACCACCGCATAGGGGAACAGGGTCCTGTAGTGGATCTTCTCAAGCAGAAATCCGGAAAAGATCGGGGTGAATATCTGGGCGATCATAGAGAAGGTGTAGTATATGCCCGTATATTTGCCTATGTCAGCGCCCCGGCTCATCTCGACCACCATTGGGTAGGAGTTTACATTGATCGATGCCCAGCCGATGCCGGTGATGGCAAAGACAACGTTTATCCATGGTGAATAGTTGAAGAACAGGAAGCCGCACAGATAGGATAACGTTATCATTATGATGCCGGCTATGATGGTCTTTTTACGCCCGATCCTGCTTGATACGAAGCCTATGGGAATGAAGGCTATGATCGCAGCCCCCATGGCGACCATCATTGAATTGGCAAAGCTGCCGCCTTTCAGGCCCCATACCTTCTCAGCATATCTGGAGAATGCCGTCGTGACCGCATTGTATGCCGTGAACCAGAAGAAGATCGATGCCAGCAGGAAAACCATGCTGCGAAATACATCCTTAGGCAGCTTACTGCCCTTCTTTGCTTCCGATGTAGCTGCGTCCTCATCCTCTGCCCTTTGGGCCTCCATCTCGTCCGAAAGCTCATCCGCCAGCTCTTTTGACAGCTTTTTCTCCTTTACAGTGTTTACCAGGGCCGCTACGGCTACTACCATAAAGAGGGCGACCGCCAGGAACACCAGTGTATAGTTCGGCTTGTCTACCCTGGGAACGAGCAGGCTGATCATCAACAGGGAGAAGATCCCGCCAAATGCGCCCATAAGGTTGATGATCGCGTTGGCCTGACTTCTCAGGGGCTTGGGTGTCAGGTCAGGCATCAGGGCCACGGCAGGCGAACGGTATGTGCTCATAGCGAGCAGCACCATCCCAAGCGCTATGAAGAACAAGGGAAAATTGACCCATTCATTGGCCAGCGGCAGCACCATCATGCTTATAACCGCCACAAACGTGCCAAAGAGTATGAAGGGCGTACGCTTGCCCAGCCTTGTGTCGACCCTGTCTGACAGGGCTCCGAAAAACGGGAGCAGGAACAAGGCCAGTACGTTGTCCAGGGCCATGATCGCCCCTGTCGCTGTTTCCTTGATACCGAAGGTCGAATCCAGCATCTTGGGTACCAGACTGTCGTACAACTGCCAGAAAGCGCTGATCGACATAAAGGCAAGGCCTATCATAAAAGTGCGCTTGTAGTTCAGTTTCATGCAACAACCCCCTATATACTATTCACCCATGTATGTATTCGTCAGATACAGATATGAAGGATCGACTTCATTATACCATATTATAGGGCCCATATATACAAAATTCGGGAAGTATGCAAGGCTAAAGGAAGTAGACAGTCCTGAGACCCCTTGCCTGTCAGCCGCTGAAGCCCAGCCCTTTCAGCCAGGTTGCGCACAGCTCAGTCCATACGGCCAGCTCAGGCATGTCCTCTGCCAGGCCCTTCCCATGATGACCCCTTGGAAAGACATGAAGCTCAAAAGGCACCTTGTTGGCTGCCAGGGCCTTTGCAAACATGATGCTGTTTTCAACCGGCACATAATCATCCTCCGCAGTATGCCACAGGAAGGCCGGACAGGTATCGGGAGTGACCTGGTCTTCATTGGACATAAGGTCTATCAGCTCGGCTGAAGGGTCGTCGCCCAGGAGCCCCTGCCTTGAACCCAAGTGGCAGTACCGCTTCATGCTTATCACTGGATAGCACAGCACCATGGCATCAGGCTTGCTGCTTAGCCGGTCGATCGGGTCCTCAGCGTCCGGATCTCCGGCGTCATAATGGGTGCCCGCGGTGGCAGCCAGGTGTCCGCCTGCGGAAAAGCCCAGGAGGCCTACCTTGTCAGGATCTATGTTCCACTCTTTTGCGTGATACCTGACCAGGCGGACAGCCCGCTGTGCATCCAGCAGGGGGCATGGATACTTGTATGGGTGCACCCGGTAGTCCAGCACGAAGGAATGGATGCCTATGCTGTTGAGCCATCTTGCAACAGGCTCCCCCTCATGGCCGGCCTTGATATAGTATCCGCCTCCCGGGAATACGATAACTGCCCCCCTCTTTTCACTGCCTGACAGAAGGAAAGGCGTTATGGTGGGTACAAAGTCAGAGATCCCCGCATCGTAGCCAGGTATATCTCCATTCCATAGCTTCAGCTTTTCCATTGACATACACTCCTGTTCTTTGAAATTTCACCTGTGATTTCATTATACAATAAACTTACTGTAGCAGCATAAAGGATTAGGTCTCAACATGAAGTATTTTATATAGAGTCGACAAACTATAACGAAGGGGGCTTGCATATGGATACAGAAAGGGCTTTAGACCTCATTCTGGAGGATGTGAACAGGCACTACACGATCGATGCCGCAAGCATAACACCCGCTCCAAGGGGCTATGCTGCGGACACATATTACCTGAGCAGCCGGGAATGCGATTACTTTTTGAAGATAACGAGCAGGGTCCACAGGTATCCGTTGTTTATGAACGGCCTAAGGGTAGTCGACGCCCTGACAAGGTCAGGCATAGATTTTATACCAAGGGTCATACCTGCAGCAGACGGCTCCCTTTATCTTAAAAAGGAAAACGGCGTATATGCCATATTTGAAAAAATAAACGCTGTTCAAACCTATGAGTTTGACATGAAGGATGCCTTTGAAAAGCTGGCGGCGATATATAAAGCCTCAGCTCAGTTTCCCGATAAAAGCAGCTTTTTAAGCGAGACCTTCCACGACGGGTTTATAGAGACATATGAAAAGCAGCTCTCCCACTTTTTCAGCTCAGACTATAAATACAAAGAGGCTGAAGCTGCCAGGGATATCCTCATGCCTTACGCATCAGACCTGAAGTCACTGCCAGACGAGGCCCGGGCGGCAGTAGCAGCAAGCCGGAGCCAAAAAGCCCCCTATTATCTGACCCATAGTGACTTTCCGGGGAACATCATGGTAGACAGCCTTGGCAGGCAGTATATGATCGACTTTGATGAAAGCCTCTTCGGGCCGCTGGAACGGGACGGCTGGATGATAAGTGTGCGGGAAAATGAAGAAAGCCGCATATGGGATCAGGTCATGCGGCAGTCTTTCAATGATTATGCTGTCAATGAAAACTTCATCAGGTACTATGTCTATGAACGCTTCATGGTCGACCTTAGGGATTTTTTGAATGACCTGTGCGCCAACCCGGATGCCGGGTACAGAAGCAAGGTCCTGAGATCCCTGCAGGATTACCTGCTGGGCTGGCTTTACCAGGTCCTTACGCGCTACAGGGCGTAAGCCTCTAGCTCCACAGCAGCCATACCAGCAAATAGCCGGTAGTCACGGCAGAGAGGGTAAAGGGTATGCTGATCTTCATGAAGTCCCATGCCCTGACCTCATGGCCTTCCCTGCGCAGTATGCCCAGGCCTGTGATATTGGCCGAAGCACCGATCGGGGTGAGGTTGCCGCCAAGGGTCGCGCCTGTCAAAAGCCCGAAGTAAAGCAATGTCGGATCCACATTGAGGATTTGTGCAAGGCCCGCAGTTACAGGCAGCATGGTCGCTACATAGGGGATATTGTCTATAAAGGCGGACAGTAAGACTGCAGACCAGACTATCAGCGTATACACTACAAATACGTTGCCGCCGCTGATATTGGCCAGGAACTGTCCGATGGCATCCACAACGCCTGCTTCCTTGATACCGCCTATGACCACAAAGAGCCCGGTAAGCAGTGCTATTGTAAAGTAGTCGATTTCCCTGAAGGCATCCTTGATGATATCAAAGCTGCCTGTTTTGGAGTAATCCCTGAGCAAACCCACTATGAACAGGCCCATGCAGATCAGGCCATTGGTTATAGCAGGCTTTTCCGGCACAAAGGATGCCAGGATCAACAGGGCTATAGTCCCGACAAGTAAGAACGTAGGAAAGTAATCTGTGACCCTCGTGCGCTTCTTCGTACTTATTCGCTGCTTTTCTCTCCTGAACACATACAGGAGCACAAGGGTCGAAACCACAGCCCCGGCCTGCACTACCCAGAACAAGCCGGGCTTGCCCCTGTAAACAAAGAAGTCCATGAAGTCAAGGTTTGCATAAGCTCCAAGCAGTATTGAGGTGGTGTCTCCCACCAGGGTGGCCGCACCCTGCAGGTTGGATGAAATGGATATGGCAATGATGCTCGGTACGGGCGACATCTTCAGCTTCTTTGATATGTCAATGGCAACGGGAGCAACCATCAATACCGTTGCCACATTATCTATAAATGCTGAAACTATGCTGGCGAACAAGGCCAGTGAGATTATTGCCCATTTGACGTTGGGAGTCTTTTCGATGAGCAGGTCAGCCAAAAGGGCCGGCATCCTGGATTCGATGAACAGGTACACAGTGCCCATGGTACCGGCGATCATCAATATGACGTTCCAGTCGATGTTGCCCAGCATGGCCGGGATGCTCCAGTCAAGGCCGAAATATGCGCTGAACCGCGGTGTGGCAAGTAGTACGAATATGCCGGCGGAGACAAGCGCTATATGGGCTCTCACCTTGGGAAAAGCCAGCAGCAAGACATAAGTTAACACAAACAACCCCAATGCTAGTTGCGTTTTTAGATCCTCTTTTCTCTCTGGTTTTACTTTTATAAAATTAATAATTATCTTATACCGGCCTGGATTTCTATGTCCGGTTCTATATCAGGTCTTACTATATCCCCTTGCTCGACCACGACACCTAGGCCGGCCGGGTCAAGCTCGATGAACTCTTCCGCTCCGGCATCCATGAGCGCCCTGATGGTCCGCTCGGGCTCCAGCGACAGGGCGATTATGGTACCGCCACCACCCGCGCCGGCCAGCTTTGCGGCCAGGGCCCCGTTTTCCCTGGCGACCCTGATCATATGATTGTTCTGCGCGCCTGAATCTGTCAGGCTGTCCTGGATCCTGTGATTTTCATTCATCAGGTAGGCCAGGTCTTCCCATTTGCCGTTGATCAAGGCCTTCTTGCCCTCCCTGGCAAGCTGGGCTATATCCCTGTAAGCCTTGACCACTGCCTCTTCACCCTCAAGCCACCGCTCCCTCAGCGGCTTGTGGAAGCTGCCCGAATGATGCTTGATACCGGTATGGGCTATCACAAAAGGAAGCCTGTCTACGAAGCCTGCCAGGGGCTCTATGGTTGCATACAGCTCTCCATCCAGGTCCCTGTAATACTCCTTGCCCCTGAAATCCATGTAGTTCAGTCCGCCAAAGGTGGTCATATAGGCGTCCTGATACCCGCAGTGGCATTTCATATAGTTAAGCTCGATCGTACGGTTGAGCTCAGCCAGGTGATACCTGTTGTACTTGAGCCCGGCATATGCGGCAACGGCTGAGATAAGGGCTGACAACAGGGCTGTGGATCCCGCCAGCCCGGCCTGCACCGGTACCGATGTAGCTGCGGTGATCCGGGCCTTCATATCAAACAGCTTGAAGTAGCGAAGTACTGACCGGATCACGTCAAAATAGTCGCCCTTGTTTTCAAAGTCGTTTTTCCACTTGAGTACTTCCCTGCCCAAGCCGTTTTCAAGTATGAGCTGATCGCTTTCATCTATTGTGACATATGCCCTGTTTTTGATGGAACATGCGATCATAGACCCGCCGTAGCCATCGGTCGGATTGCCTATGATGCCGGCCCTGCCGGGCGCTGACGCCCTGATCATCACCCTTCACCTCTCATACCCCTTGGGTATTATTACAGGTTCAAGCTCTTTATGATATATTGCTTCAACTGATAGCCATACTTCTCGTCATTCAGCGCAAAATCCACAAAGGCTTCATAGTAGGATTGGAAATTGCCTATATCGTAGCGTTTTTCCCTATCCGTCAGGTTCACCGCATACCCCGTCATGCCTTCCTTCAGCAGGAGGCGTATGCCGTCTGTAAGCTGTATCTCCCCGCCCCTGCCAGGGCTTGTCCGGCTCAGGGCATCGAAGATCCTGCCGGGCATGATATATCTGGCTGCCACGGCCAGGGTCGACGGGGCGTTCTGCATGGCAGGCTTTTCAACCAGATCCCTGATCTGAGTGATACCGTCCCTGCTATCACCCAATGGCTCTATGATGCCATACCTGTGGACCGACTCCAAAGGGACATTCCGGGTGCCGATCACAAAGGAGTTTTCATGCTGCTCATATACATCGAGCATCCGTCTGAGCAGTATCCTGTTTTCCCTTGAAAAAATGATCGAATCACCCAGGGCTATGATAAAGGGCTCATCTCCCACAAAGTCCCTGGCGCAGCTTATGGCGTGGCCAAGCCCTGCCGGGATGCTCTGCCTGGTATAAAAATAGGTGATGCTCGCATCCTCGAACTTGAGCTCTTCCAGAAGCTCCTGCTGTCCGCTCAAGGACAGGATCCGGCTGAGCTCGTTGTCCTTGTCGAAGTGGTCCTCTATGGCTCTCTTCTTATGCCCCGTAATGAACAGGATCTGCTCCACCCCGACGCTTGCCAGCTCTTCAACTATGTACTGTATGCATGGCTTCCGCCCCAGGGGCAGCATCTCCTTGGGCTGTGCCTTGGTAAGGGGCAGCATCCTTGTGCCCATGCCCGCAGCAGGAATGACGGCCTTTTTGATCATGTACATTACTCTCCGGTTTTACTTTTTATTATAATATTCTACATACCAGTCTGCGAACTTCTGCAGGCCTTCCTCGATCGGAGTTGAAGGCTTGAATCCCACCACCTGCTGCAGCCTGTCGGTTGACGCATAGGTGGCCGGTACATCGCCGGGCTTCATGGGCTCAAAGAGCTTTTCAAAGACGACCTCCCTCCCCAGGGCCCTGCCAAGGGCCTTCTCCAGGGCAGCTATAAAGGCCATCAGCTTTTCAGGAGAGTTGTTGCCTATATTGTACACCCTGTGGGGAGCATCCCCGCCGGACCTTGCGGGTGGGTTGTCGATGAGCCTGACTATCCCTTCGATGATATCATCTATGTATGTGAAATCCCTGTACAGGTCATGCTCAAAATCGCCGTTGTTGAATATCTGTATGGGCTCGCCCCTGAAATACCTGTCGGTAAAGCTGAAATATGCCATGTCAGGCCGGCCCATAGGACCATATACGGTAAAAAACCTAAGGCCTGTAGCCGGTATATCGTACAGGTGGCTGTACGTATACGCCATCAGCTCATTGGACTTCTTTGTAGCGGCATACAAGGATACCGGATGGTCCACAAAATCCGTCTCTTCAAAGGGCACCTTCTTATTTGACCCATAGACTGAGCTGGAGGATGCATAGATAAGGTGCCTGACGGGATTGTGCCTGCAAGCCTCCAGTATGTTGTAAAAGCCTATAATATTGCTTTTGATGTATGCATCGGGATTTTCAATTGAATAGCGCACACCTGCCTGGGCAGCCAGGTTTACCGCCACTTCCGGCTTGTACCGGCTGAAAGCGTCCATTACCATGTCCTTGTCGGAAATGTCGCCCTTTACAAAGATAAAGCCCTCATAGGGCGCAAGCTTGTCCAGACGTGCATATTTCAGGCCAGGATCATAGTAGTCATTCATATTGTCGATACCGACCACCCGGTTGCCTTCCTCAAGCAGTCTTTTGGATAGATGATACCCGATAAATCCGGCTGCGCCGGTCACCAGGCATGTTTTTTCCCGGTCCAAAAGTATCCCTCCTGCCTGTTTCATACAGTACTAATTATATTGTTTTATCAGGCCTTTTGCAAGTAGCCGCATTATCCTGTCGAAGATTCATACGTTTCCCAGCAGGACCCTGTTCAAATGCTTTCTGGCTGCCTTTTCCGCCTCCCGCATGAACCCGATGTCGGTCGGAGGGCTTTTGAACTTGTATCGTGGAAAGTACCGGCTCAGATGCAGGGGGATGTCTTTATCTATGGCACCGAGGTATCCTGCTATCCTTTCGACCTCAGCCAGGGCATCATTCTGCCCGCTGACGAGGAGAGTCGTTATCTCCACATGGCATGATGCCTGTATGGCTGTCTCGATCGTCCTGAGCACGGGCTTTAGCCTCCCGCCGCACAGCCTCTTGTAGAAATCATCGCTGAAGCCTTTAAGATCGATGTTCATGGCATCCACATAGGGCAGGAGCTCTTTCAAAGGCTCTTCGCTTATATATCCATTGGTCACCAGCACTACGGCATAACGCCCGTCCGTCTTCTTCAGGAGCCGCGCGCAGTCATAGACATACTCGTACCAGATGGCAGGCTCGTTGTAGGTAAATGCGATCCCGGTATTGCTGTCCGTTTTCAGTATGATCTGCACGAGCTGCTCCTTCGTCAATGATTCGCTTGGCGGCCTAGACTGGGATATCTCGTAGTTTTGGCAGAAACCGCAAGTAAAATTGCAGCCGAAGGTCCCTGCCGACAGGATAAAGGTCCCCGGCCTGAAATAATGCAGAGGCTTTTTCTCGATGGGATCCAGGGCCAGGGATGTTATCTCGCCATAGTTGATGACATACAAGTCTCCGCCTTCATTTATCCTCACCCGGCATTTGCCAAAGCCCTCCTTTTCGATTACACAGTTGTGGGGGCACAAAAAGCAGTGGACCTTGTCCTTCAGCTTTTCATAAAACCTGGCCTGAACCTTCATTGCTGTTCACCCCTGATTCTCCGTATGCCGGATCACTCTGAACTTCATGAGCTCATATTTCTCTCCCGCATTGATGCCGGCCTTTTGAAGGGCAATGGTTATCTGCTTGTCCACAGTATCCACACCCTCAAGGTCGGGAAGCAGCAGGCCTCGCTTGCGCCCGCTCCTGACGATCACGCCGTAGACCCTGGGATCGAGCTCTTCTTTGACCGCAGACTCAGGCTCCGTCAGGACATCTACGGAAAAATCGATATCAACAAGCTCATCCTTTTCCACTTCATAGAATCTTGGATCATAGATGCCCGCCTCAATGGCATTCCGGATGATCTCCCGGGCTACACAGTCCGTGATCGGCTCGATCGTACCGATGCATCCCCTGAGGTCCCCGTGCTTTTTCAATGATACGAAGACTCCCCGGCGCTCCTTTTTCATCTCATCAGTGACATAATCGGGCAAATGGGTCATTTCGCTGCCCGTTTCCAGGTATGTGGTCAGGCTCTCCCGGGCAAGCCTCACATATGGGTCGGCTTGATCCAGCTTTTCAGCTATGGCTTTCCTCCTCATTTCTTCCAGCTCCGGCACCAGCGAATCGCAGCCTCCCTCAGGGGCCAGTCTCATAACCCCATAGCCCACGCCGAAGGGCCCTTCATAGCTCAGGAGGTCTCCCTTGAACCTCAGGCCATCCAAAGCGCCGAGCATGACCAGCACCGACCGTCTGCCGCACTCCCCGGCATTATCAACAAGCCTTCTGTCCATATTGAGCAGGGCTTTGACATCGCCTGCTTCGAGGAGGTGTAAAAACTGCTCATCAAACCTTCTCCCGTCGGGATCGTACTCATATGGCCCGTCTTCTGTGAGCCTGTGGGACAAGTCGCCGCTGGCTATGATCACAGCGCGCCTTTTCAGGGCTTCTGCCGCTTTTCTTATGACCGTTCCGAATCTATAGAGCTGGTGATCTCCGAGGGGAGCATAGGTTATGTGCACCAGCTTGTAGCCGGTGTAGTACATGTTGATAAAATACAGGGGCACCATGGAGCCATGATCGAGGGTGAACTCTGCATCATAACGCTTGAGCAGCTTTGGGGTCAGCGATACTGCAGGTATGCTCTCGCCCTGTGACATTTCGAAGATCTTGCTTGTCAGGGCTGTGTCGATCGGGATGTCCATGGAAACAGACCCTGCGTTGAACTGCCTGAGGCTGCCCCCGATCGAGTCGCCCATGCTGATGGCAACAGCATCCCTGAACATCGGGCCATGGGGAGTTATCAGGATGATCGTGTCCGGCGCCTTCTCAGCTATCTCCCTGCCGACCCTGTGCATGCTGTCACTGGTGGCGCTGATCTTTTCCTCTTCTCCCCTGCCCACCTCGGGTATGATTATCGGCGGGTGGGGCATCAGATAAAAACCAATAAGGCTCATAGCGATCACCTCGTATCAACTTATTCTATTTGCGGATTAGTTTTACCTTTACGATGAGCAATAAACGAAAACGGCCTATTTGTCGTCCTGTGGTTTCTCAGCCCTTTTTGAAAGCCCGGCCTCACGCTTGCTGATGATGATGTCGAGCAGCCTTTCGCAGGCCAGCTTTCGCGCGTAACTGGTTATGGCCAGCTTCAGCGCGGCATCGGACAGGGCTTCATAGTCCCAGTCGCAATCTATCAGCCCGGATATTTCGGTCAGAGCCTCATCCAATATCGTTCTGAATTTGTCATAAAACCTTTCCTGGTCGCTGCCCTCCAACTCGCTTTCCAGCAGGACCCCGGCATTCTTGACGGAAAGTACCTGCTTCAGCACCAGTATTTCAGTCAGCCGTGCCAGATGCTCCTTGTTATACTTCTTTCCGTCTGCCCGGGGGAGCAGCCTGTCCTTTATATAATTGTTGATCATGGCCGAGGTCAGCTGTTCTTCATCACTGAAGCTTATAAGCTGCCTTTGCATGTATGTTACCACCTGGTCCTTGTATAGCCCTATGTCAGGGAAATTGTCCCAGGACTCCGGCCTCTCACCGGACAGCCTTCGCTTCAGTTCCAGCAGTTCTTCCATTCCAGTCATCACCTCTCGGAAATCAAAATAGTTGAAATGACCACACATAGTATTCTACCATCCGAAAAACATTGATGCAAACAGATATGATAATTCTGTGTTTGATATATTGATATTATTGTTATCATATAATATAATATTAATAATTACATTATATGATAAAGAAAAAGGTGATATGGTATGACCAACTCCCTGTGCCTGTTCGGCGACTCAATAGTCAAGGGCGTCGTGTTCGATAGCCTGAGAAACAGATACTCCCTGCTGAAGAACAGCTTTGTTGAGCTGTTCAGCAGACACTCCGGCTTTGCCGTGAAGAATTATGCGAAATTTGGCTGCACCATCACGACAGGCAGGCAGATCATCGAAAGGCATGCTGCAGAGCTGTCCGGACACCGCTATGTCGCCCTGGAGTTTGGCGGCAATGACTGTGATTTTGACTGGGCAGCGGTATCTGACCGGCCAGATGACACCCATCTGCCTAAAACCCCGATATCCGAGTTTGAAACCCATTACGAGGGCATCATAGACAGCATCAAGGCAGCCGGCGGCAACCCTGTCCTCCTGTCCCTTCCCCCGCTGGATGCACCCAGGTATTTCAGCTTTATAACCAGGGGGTTAAATGCAGAGAACATCCTTAGGTGGCTGGGCGATGTAGAGCATATCTACCGATGGCACGAGATGTACAATCTCGCCGTGGTAAAGCTTGCAGCCACCAAGAATGTTCCCCTGATCGATATACGCCGGGCCTTCCTGGAAGCCCGGGACTATACAAAAATGTACTGTGAGGATGGCATACATCCAAACGAAGCAGGCCATTCACTCATATCAGAGGTCGTCAATGGCTTTTTGGCCAGGATAGGCTGACCCGGGTCAGCCCTCGCCCCTGCCCTTTTTGAGCCAGCCCGCCACCTCCAGCGTGCGCCTGGTCTGATGCTCGACTGCGGCCTTCACGTCTTCGACCATCCTGCCGTCCTGGCCCTGGGTGACCGATGTGCCATAGGGATTGCCTCCGGCTCCGAATATCACATCACTGGTGTATCCGGGCGGTACGATTATGGCTCCCCAGTGCATCATGACCGTATAGAGCTCCTTTACGGTGCCCTCCTGACCTCCATGGGGGTTCTGGGCCGAGGTCATGGCACTGACTACCTTGTTCGTAAGCCTGCCCTTTGCCCAAAGCCCGCCCTGGATATCCAAAAACTGCTTCATCTGTGACGGAAGGGTACCGAACCTGGTCGGCGCGCTGAAGATTATGGCATCTGCCCAGTCCAGGTCATCCGAGCTTGCTTCCGGGACGTCCTTCTCTGCCTCTTTTTGGGCCTTCCATGCGGGATTGCTGTTCACTACCTCCTCCGGTGCCAGCTCATGCACCTTGCGGAGCCGTACCTCTGCCCCTGCCTTTACAGCAGCTTCCGCTGCCCATTTCGCCATCTGATAGTTTATACCGGTCATGCTGTAATATATTACTGATAGTTTCAACTTATCCATCAAATCATCTCCTTTGGAAATTCATGTTCAAATTGCTTAATATATAATACCTCAGAGATGATCTTCTAAACATTGAAGCCTGATTTAAACTTACCTGGTCTCATTCATATCACAGGGCCGCTTCCATATTTAAGGATCGTTTATGCACTTTTTCTGATCACAGGAAGCTTTCTCTATGATAATAGGTCTTTCTGCCGCACATCTCACAATACCGTGCATTGCCCGGATTGGCATGGGCGCATCCATCCCCGCCCGGCTCGAAATACCCGCTGCAGTAGTTGAACACATAAGTCCCGCATATGCTGCATCTCTCCGACTTGTTGTGTTCTAAGGCGGTGCCGCATTTAGGGCAGGCAAGGGCCCTTTTGTACCTGTCCTGGGGGATCATGGCCGGGTATACGACCCTCCTGATTCCCCGCTTGCTGCCGTCTATCGCCTCCCCACATATGCAGCAGAACCTTGCGAAGGCTGAAAAACCTGTATTGCCGCATGTAAAGCAGCACCTTTTCCCGCAGGACCTGACCAGGTCGGTCCTCCCCATGTTCTTGAGCCGCCGCCTGAGGGCGGCCCTCGATACCTTCATATAGGCCGCAGTCGCCGCAAAGGCGTGATAGTTGCAGGTAAAAATCAGCCTATCCGGCATCAGGAGGCGGGCGGCGAATTCATCCGCCTCCAGCTCCTCCATCCTGCTTTCAAGCCTGGATTTCAGCCTGGCCGGTATCACCAGGTGCTCCAGGGCGATATGCCCGATCTCATGGGCAGCCGTGAAATTGGTGCGCCGGTCTGACGATGTCACAAAGGGATATCTGAACCTGTTTCTGTTGAACTTTACGATATAGCCTTCATCCTTGATGTAGATAGTGCAGGCATCAGCATCGTCCTCCAGGCTGCGGGTAGATACCAGCCTGACCGGAGGATCGCCCTTCTCTTTCATCCTGATAAGCAGCTCGATGCAGTCTACAGGCCATTTTACGATATCATACCGGCTGATGAGCTCCTTCAGCTTCAGGTCGATATACTCCAGCCTGTGCCTTGGGATAAGGCTATTTGCCATTTTTGCTCCCCTGCCTGTTCAACAGTGATTGGGCTATGGCCTTGATGGCCTCAAGGTCCTCCCTGGGCAGCTCCTTTGACACCCTGTAGGCGATGCTGGCCCAGTCGCTGTCAGCCTCCTGCATTTCCTTTGCCTTTCTCACGATATCCGTCAGCCTGCCGTCCTCGTCCATGAACACATGCTCGGTATATCCCCTGTGGTCGATGACCTCCTCCAGATAGCCGGCCTGCTTTAGAAGCTCCTCATACGGTACAGACAGATGGGGGGCTATGGCCTTCAATATGATCGGCGAGGGCTTTCGCCTGTCTCCGGACTCTATCCTGGATATCTCCGTATTGCTGAAGCCCGCCAGGTCGGCCAGCTGCTTTTGGGTCAGCCCTTTTACCTTCCTTAAATGCCTTAGATACTCACCGAAGCCCATCCTATCACTCCCTCCGGTCCGGGTTGAATAAATTTGCTGTCTGGCAAATATTTCAGTTTTGATAAAAAACAGTTTGACATTCGTCAAATCATGTTTTATAATCAGTACTGCACAGGAACATATGTTCGCCTATATTATATCTCAAAGGAAGCTAAAGTTCAATATGGATCGGAGGGTGAACCAATGAAAAGCATCAATGATATGATGAGCCGCAGCATGGCGGATGCTGTCAATGACGTATACCACAAAACGAGGCTGCTTTTGCATATCTACCGGGATGCGGTATGGCGCATGGAGGAGGACATTATCGATATACATGATGCAGCCTGCTCCCTTGGGGGTGACCGCATCAAATCCCTCTGTGATTTTCTCTCCCTGGACATAGGTGAATATCGAAACGGCACGGACAAAAGAAGGCTTGAGGAAAGGCTGACCAGCATTGCAGAGTCGAAGGAGATCATCGACATAATAGATAAATCCCTGGCGAAGCTTAGAAATTATCCCGGGTACGGTGAAATATACTTTCAGATACTCTACGGCTGCCATATAAGCAGGCAGAGGCTCAGCCACAAGCAGATCATGGACAGGCTTCACATCTCCCCTTCCACCTATTTTCGTTACAAGAGGCAGGCTACCGAAAAGCTCGGCACCATCCTCTGGGGCCTGGTCCGGCCGGAGCTGTCAGGCTTATGGGATCCGACAGACTGCAAGCAGGCAGCTGAGAGATACGATTGACAGTTAAATCACAGTCATGAGAGAGATTCTTGACAGATGAGCAGGAGGTATGAGACAGCACAGTGACAGATACATGAAATTGAAATGATACCATACAGGCCATATACTCAGTATGATGGAGTATATTGCATGATTTTCGGCGATAGCAGGGCCAGGACGGTTAAGCTCCTTCCGATGGTTTATTCCCTTCGGGCAGGGGCTTTTTTTATGCCCTTGAGTTGATATTATGTAAACCTTTTTGCTCCGTCATATTTTTTTGCAAGGAGGAATCGCAATGGACTACAAATTCAAAGCCCTGGTCATCGGGGCCAAGTCAGGGAGTGAGGAGGCCAGGCTGCAGCTTTTGCAGCGCCTGAAGCCCCTTATGCTTTCTGCCGTGAACCGCTGCGGCCTCTCCCTTGACAGGGAGGATCTGCTGCAGGAAGCCGCACTGGCTGTACTTGAAGGCATACAGGAGTATGATGAAGCCAGGCAGGTCCCCTTTCTCCTGTACATAAAGCAAAAGGTATACTTCCACATTTTCAACCTGGCGAGAAAATATCGCCCGGCTGAGTCCCTGAATGTGCCCTCCGACAGCGACGAAGGCACGGAATATATGGATCTGGTGGCGGACGGCTCGGACCTGGCCGAGGAATATCTGGCCAAAGAGCAGAGCGCTGCCCTGCGTGAAGCGCTGAGGAGCCTGGAGCCCCGGCAGAGAAGGGTCATAGAGCTGTACTATTTCCAGCGGAAAACCATGAAGCAAATCGCCGGAGCCCTGAACGTCAGCACCAAGACCGTGCAAAGGATCAGGAAAAGGGCTCTGGAGATACTGTCCGGCCTGCTGGATCAATGATTGCAGAACCATCCTATTATTCCTGAAAGCTCGTCCAGCGAGATGCAGCTCTGCCCATCGCAGACGGTATGGACTTCACTGCTGCATGACAGGTAGATCCTGACTCCGTTTATGATCACCTCTTTTGCTGAAATATCCGTTGTGACATTATTGGCTATTATGCCGGCTACTTCTTTATCGCATATGTTCAAGCAGATCATGAACTTCTCGCCGCTGAGCCTGGCGACCCAATGCCTGCTGACAGCGGCGAAGTATTTTTTCAGCTCGTCGGCAAACTCCATTATCAGCCTGTCACCGACATTGTCCCCGAATTCTTCGATCACCGGCTGCAAGCAGTCCAGATTCACCATGACCACTGACAAGGGCTCCTCATTGAGGGATGCCCTGAGGAGCTCTGCCGGCAGGGTCTCATATACGAACTTTCTATTGAACAGGTTCGTAACCTCATCCTTTAAATCGAGCTGCAGCCTGTAATCCCCGGAATTCAGCATGGTACCATCAATGTCCGGTATGCTGCGCATCGCATAGACAGTACTGGTAATGTCCTTTATAAGCTCTACGACCAGGGACCGGTCATCGACCCGAAACGGAACGGCAGTTATCTGATAGGCCTTGCCGTTGACCCTCCTGGACATGAAGACTATATCCTTCTCGGCAGCCGCTTTGCTGGATATACAGTTTTGGCAGCAGGAGCCCCTTTCCCACATGCTGTAGCATATGCTTCCATCCGATATGTACCTGTCTTCCTTAACCAGCATGGTCCTCTTCTTTTCCGGCTCTACTATGCGTATGACATCATACTTTCCTTCAACCAGTCTGATTTTTTCCAATGCGTCCGCCAAGTGATTTATTACCATCAAGCCAAAACCACTCCTTGCCGTAGTTGATCCACCAATGTAAATATCAGCGATCCGGGGGGTCATATGCTACGCCTGCAAGCCTTTTGGTCTCACGGGCAGCCTCGGCACTGCCAAGCGGATTTCCTCTGTACCTGTTGGTCATCGCATCATAGGCCTCCGCAACAGCCCGCAGATCAAGCACTCTCATCCGGTGCAGTCATGATGAAGTCCGTGAGCTCATCCGGTGGCACAGGCCTATGGTAGAAGTATCCCTGCAGCCCATGACAGCCGGCTGCCTTCAGGAGCTCTGCCTGCTTGTCCTGCTCTACCCCTTCTCCGATAATGGTTATATCCAAAGCCTTTCCTATGGATGTGATGATCTCAACGATGCGCTTGTCGTATGCATTGTCCAGCATGCCGTTTATGTAGCTTCTGTCGATCTTCAGAATATCAACCGGCAGCATTTTCAGATAATTCAGTGAAGAGTAGCCTGTCCCGAAATCATCAAGGGCAAGCCTTACTCCAAGCTTTCTAAGCTCTTCAAATACCATGGCGGTCTGCTGCAGCGAACCTGTGAGGGCCGTCTCCGTTATCTCCAGGACCAGGTGCTCCGGGCTGAGCCTCGTTTCATCCAGTATGTCCTTGACCGTCTGAACGAAATCCCCGTCCTTCAGCTGGATCGTTGATATATTGACAAAAACGGTCAGTCTGATGCCAAATTCGGTCTCCCAGCGTCCGGCTTCCTTGCAGGCCTCTTTCAGCACCCATTTACCCAAGGGCACGATAAGCCCGGTCTCTTCTGCGACAGGGATGAACTCAAGCGGCGGGATCATACCCATCCCAGGGTGCCTCCAGCGCAGCAGGGCCTCTGCACCGAGCATACGGCCGGTCGCTGAGCTTATGATGGGCTGATAGTAGAGGGTGAGCTCCTCCCCTTCCAGGGCATGTATCAGCTCGCTTTCCAATATATTGCGCTTTCTGAGCTTTTCATCCATGCCTGTGCTGAAAAAGCTGTACTTGTTGTCACCTGCCTGCTTGGCAACATGCTTGGCGATGTCGGCATTGCGGATCAATACCTCTGCGTTCGCTCCATCCCGGGGATAGATGCTGATGCCTATGCTTATGGAAGTGCTGACATCAAGCCCGTCGATGTTGAAGGGCTGCGACAGGACCCTTATGATATTCCCGGCATCAGCCGCAGCACGGTCCTGGACCTGTCCGGGTCCGGGCAGCAGAACGAATGAATCCCCGCTGCTGCGGTAGATCGCATACTCGTTGCCGAATACCTCCTTCAGGCGTTTTGCAGCCATTTTGATGAGCTTGTCGCCTGATTTATATCCCAGGGTCTCATTGATAAACTTCAAACGGTTGAGCTCGAGGGAAAAGATCGTAAAAGACTGGCTGCTGTCCGGGCCGGCTGTTCTCTCTTTGATGTTCTTCTGAAGCATCCTGATATTTGGCAGGCTTGTGAGCTGGTCATACATGGCCAGATGCTCAAGCTCATCCTTCTGCTTTTTTATCCTCTGGAATGTCTCATTGAGCTTCATCGTCACCAGCCTGAAGCTTGCGATGATCGACCTGAGCTCTGAGATATTGCTGGAAGGCCATTCCACCTTTTCCTGGTTCTCGATCTTGTGCGCCAGGTCACTTATGACCTGCACCAGGTTTTCAAAAGGAGTGAAGACCAGCTTGAAGATAATCTGGAAAAACCCGAACAGGATCTGCAGGACCAGGAGCATGAAAATGAAGATATAGATATAGATAGTGAACAGGTTGTATACGTAGGGAAACAGAGAGCCTTCGCACACGAAGGTCCACCCGCCTATCTCCCTGGGCGTGCCCAGATGGAAATAACTGGAGCTGCGCCAGTCCGAAAGCCTTTTACCGCCTTTACCGGATGTGTCGCGGTAATACAGGCCGTTTCCCTTGTAGATGACATTCCCCTGCCTGTACCTGGTATACATGCCCGACCGGCGCAGATCCGGAATTGTGGATGCAATGACCTTTCCTTCACCGTCCAGGAGGGTTATTTGAATGTTGCTGCCGTCGGCATGCTCAGCCAGCAGATCGGATATATGATCAAGATTGACCGCTCCTGCCACATATCCGATGAAGTCTCCGTCCCTGATGACAGGGACACATATGGCTACCAAAGGCTCCTTGCTTCCGACCCTTCCCAGCAGCACATCGGATACGACAGGCTCCAGAGTCTTTCTTATCTGCTTGTAGTATGCCCTGTCCGAAAAATCGAGGTCTTCCATGCTGCCCTCAGGTTCCCCGGTGAGCGTGATGCTTATGGCCTTGCCCTGGGCGTCAGCTATATAAAGCAGCTGGAAATCGGGAAAGGATTCCCTGATGACCTCCAGCTCCCTGTCAAAGTCATTGCTTATTTCCATATTTGCATCAGACAATGTCCTGGCGATGACCTGGAGCGGGACAAGATGATTTGCATACCACCGGCTTATCATGCCGGATACGGCATCAGAGCAGTTTTGCACATCAACGTGGATGCCGGCTTCCATGTCCCTCAATTCCTCGGTAGTGCCTATCTTGATGCAGGCCAGTGATACTGCTATGACAGAAAAGGTCAGGAAATTGAGCATGAATCTTCTGAGGGAGATAGTGCGTGATTTGCTCCTGTAGACCAGAATGTGTATTATAAGGCTTGCGGTGACGACGTTGAACAAGCCGTTTATCGGTTGCTTTATAACAAGCAGGATGGTCTCGATCGTTCCCATTTTCGAAAGGCTGCAATTTACCCATACCATGGGCATACCAATAAACAGCCAGAATAACATGTTTGAAATTACCAGATTCTTTTTGGCCTTGTGGTGCAGCAGGCCTGTCACAAGTGCTTCCAGGAGAAATGTGGCTATGCCAAAATAGTGATTCCACAGAAAATATGTAGGTATGCTGATAACTGCCGCAACGAACACAGCAGCGATGATACCATAATAGTAGACTGCTATGAGTACTGCTATGGATCCGAAAACAAGGTTCAAACCGGATATAAGCTCCAGGGACAAAAAATTGCCCAGTAGACCCAATACGGCCAAAAGGGCGATACCTGCCAGCTGTTTGGCGGCATCACTCCCGGCCTTTGCTGAGCACATTTTCATTTGTAAGCTCTCCCCTACATAAAAAAACTGCAGCGGGAGTACTGCTGCAGATATTTAAATGTGAGCAGAACCCGGCAACCCAACCATCATGGCACTTGTCAAAGTGCTTTAGACTTGTGGCTTTGCGTCCTTACCTTTCGATAAGTTTGCCTTTATCAAATTCTTGTTCTATTACATTATAAGATATAAATATACAAAATTCAACAATATTTTTACAAAGATTTCTTTACAATATTTTGCTGGCTTTTGAATATGCTGTATTCGGGCACGTACCCCCGTACCATGGAAAGGGGATATATATTGGTGCACCTGCCCACTACCGTGCCCGGATTGAGTACGCTGTTGCAGCCCACCTCCGTATTGTCGCCCAAGATCGCCCCGAACTTCTTGAGGCCGGTTTCAAGCCTGTTTTCGCCAATTTTCACTGTGACCGGTGATTTATCCGATTTCACGTTGGACGTGATCGCACCGGCCCCCATATGGGCCTTGTAGCCCAGTATCGAATCCCCTACATAATTGTAATGGGGCACCTGGACCTTATTGAACAGGATGACGTTCTTCAACTCGGTGGAATTGCCCACCACGCATTCCCGGCCGACTATGGCGCTGCCTCTTATGAAGGCACAGTGGCGGACCTCAGCCTTGTGGTCTATGATGACCGGACCGCTTATATGGGCCGTAGGCGCGATGACAGCAGTCCGGCTTATCCAGATATGTTCTCCGCGCTGCTCGTATTCCTCGGGCGGCAGTGCCATGCCGATTTTGATTATTTCATCCTTGATGTGCGGCAGTGCCTGCCAGGGGAATTCGAACCGCTCCAGAAAGTCCCCTGCTATCGATTCCTTCGCGTCAAGCAGAGCCTTGGTTTTCACAAGGTCAAGCCATTCATTTTCCATATATATCCTCCTGTTATCATCCTAAATCTGATACATAGCCAATGTACAGAATAAAACTAGTATAAGCTATAAACAGCCATTTCGATACTATGGATCTTTAATACCGTCATTCACCATAGATGATCTTCCGCAAGGCCGCCCTGTTCTTATCCAGGTCGGGCACAAGCACTGCCATCTTGCGGATCATAGCCGGCTTGTAGCCGCCGTCGACCGGTATGCGATAGGTCGCGATCTCGTCAGCATGGATACCGTAAACGGTATAGGCAAGGGCAATTATCTGCCCGTTGGTCATATCGGTAGTGACCAGCGGGAAGATGACATCCACGAGCTTCAATATTTCGCTCAGCGGCAGATCCTTGACCTTGTTGAACACTGTGGTGAGTACCCGTCTCTGCCGTTCCGTCCTTTCATAGTCCGCGTTGCCCACCTTGCGGATACGGGCATAAGCCAGGGCCAGCTCGCCGTCCATGTGGACCATGCCTGCCTCAAGGTCGCCAAAGCCCTGCTTTTTGAGGTGCTTTGCTTCCTTTTCGTTCAAGGGTATATCAATACCGCCTATCTTGTCTATGACCTCCTTGAATCCGTCGAAATCCACCTCGATATTGCCGTCGATGTGAACGCCGAAATTCTTCTCTATGGTCTTATCCAGGAGCTCCATGCCGCCGAACAGGTAAGCTGCATTTATGCGGTTGTCGCTGTAGCCGGGGATCTGGACATACATATCCCGCATCAAGGAAGTCAACGTTATGGTCTTTTTCTCCTTGTTTATGGTAGCGATCATCATGGAATCGGACCTTGCCCTCTTTTCACCGGGCCGCCTGTCCTGTCCGATAAGCAGTATGTTTATTATGTTCTTGTTCCTTATAAGCTCTGAATCACTGGGCCATCTGATCTCCTCCGGATCCATCTCTTCGTGGTCTTCATTGTCCTCACCTTCTTCATCCGGAGGCTCCGTTTCGAAAAACTCGTCATCCGGTCCTATGGTAGGCAGCGGCTCAGGCCTGTTGATCAGGCTCAACTTTTGCTGAAGATAAATATATACGGTAGCAAATAAAGCCAGCAACAATATTAGAAGCGCCAGTAAAAGTGCCATGATAACCTTCTTTTTATTGACTGCTTTTTCACTCATAACCTCGCAAATCCTTTCATATGTAGATTTCTGAAAAGCACTGATTAGACAATTATATCATATTGTACAGATAATCTATATAGACGCATATTGCAAAATTTTAGTTCCAGCAGGCCAAAGCCCGCTGCATTGCAATAAGCCTTAATTGTATATAAATTCTATATTCATCATATAAACCCTCTTACTGTATTTAAAAGTAAATAAGATGCCTTACATTTATGGCATCTTATTGATTACAAGGTTATATAAACTTATCATTTATCTGCCAAGCCATTTTACTCTGCTTAAAAGCAGCTTAAAGCCCTCGGTCTTACAATAGGTCAGAACCACTGCACCCAGAGTCAGTCCGGCAACGGCAAATGTCTTGAGTACGAGCTTCGGCCATGAGTCTATAGTAAAGTACTGCGAAGCGTACATGAAAAGTGCAATCAGAGCGCCTGTAAGCAATGCATTCTTTGCAAGCGGCAGATAGAATTTCTTTGTACTCTCTTTGAAGTATTCGCCGAACAGGATCCTCGGTTCATACCAGAAGTATGTGGTCAGCCTTGATATGGCAGATGCATAGAGGATACCGGCCATGCCCATGACATAGCCCAGCAATACGGAAAGCACCAGGTTTTCGATTGCACATATCAGCATTATATATTTGGTTCTCATATACATACCGGTAGACTCTCTGAATGACCAGATAGGATGCAGTACTCCCCCGAGGTAGAAGTTTAATATAATAGATCCCAATATCAAATAATCAAGTACATATTTGCTGCCAAGCCAGACATATACCAGATCGCTGAACAGCACAAACAGGCATACTGATGTAAATGTGCTGATTATAAGGCTAACCGTCTGCATTGATTTGAATATTTCAAATCGTTTTTCCGGCTTTTCGGTGACTACCGCATGGCCAATGCTGGCACTAGCTGCAGTATACAGGATATTGATAAAGGTGTTTAAGGTATTCAGCACAAGGTTATAGTTTGAGTAATAACCAACCCAGATCGTTCCCACCATGACGGATATTAGTGTATTGTCAGTACCGTTTAGCAGTACTGAAGAGATTTTGTATATAAATATGGATTTTACATTATCAAAAATAGAGTGCTTTTCTTCCCGCTCAAGCTCTCTTGACGGCTTGTTTATAAAGGGATAGAGCCTGCCTGCTTCACGTGATGCCAGCAGGTTGTTGACCAGTGTTGACAATACCTGAATCCCAATGAAAACAAAGTAGTTATGAGTAAGCAGCAGGAAGATGATCTGCAGCACTACCCTGCCGATGCTTGTAAAGGTCCTGTACTGGAGGACAAGATAATGCTTCTGGTCTGCATTTATAATAGCAGTCTTATAGGTAAATAAATATGAAATAACTGTGTTGGCCAGGAAAAACAGATAATAAAGCCTAAGGTATGGAATCGGTTTGTCCAGGTTTACTATAAGGTGCAAAAACGGCACCAAAGCAAGACCGATAACAGCAACACCTGCTGCTATGGTATTGTAAACCCTTTTATACAGCTTTATAAGAGCAGCCAGCCTGTCATTATCTCTCTCCGCCAGCGGCTTGTAAAAGCTGTACATCATGGCCGTAGTAAAGCCAAGGTCAGCCATAGAGAGCATAGTGAGCACATCTGCAAACAGGGCGTTTATGCCCAGATATTCTACACCTAAAAGCCTTATAAACAAGGTCCTGTTTACAAAGCTTAATAGCAGCATTACTACCTGATTAATAGCGCCGTATATCGCATTGCGCATTGTATTTTTTGTCCTGCTGTCCGCCATTTTATGTCTCCTTAGAATTCAGCATTTATCGTATTATACCTGAGGACTGAAGGAATTCCCTAAGCCGTTCCACGCAAGTCTTCCTGTACTTGTTCTTAAAGCTTACATCAGCCTCATTAATGGATGCTCTATCAAGCACGTCCACAATATGCACAGGATCAAAATCCTTTGGTTCAATGAAATTACCCTCCTGGCCTATTGTTTGGCCGAACATTTTAAGCTTGTTATTCCATACAAGTCCTACAGCCGGTAATTCCAATGAATATGCAACTATACATGCATGCATTCTGCATGCAATGATTTTCTTAAATCCAGAGATAACCTTTACCAGTTCCTCAGGGGTCTGAGGAATTCTGGCTATCACATCCATATTTGCTTCGAGGTTCAGCTTGTCAAGAAGCTTTTTGGCAAACTCATTATCAGCTTTAAGCCCGTTGGTAAAGAGCTCCCACCTTATGCCCCTTTTATCAAGCTCCTGAATAATGCCTGTCCACAGATTGAGCAGAGCATCCTCACCCAGGTCTATGCCATTATCCTTAAATATTCCGCTTCGGACAACACCCAGGCCGATTACATCGGAGTCAGCCTTCTTTTTTATATTGTACACCACATCGCACCAGAAGGCCGGATCAGCCACCCTGGCGGTTACTATGTCATTGTTCGTAATATACTTATTATTTAGAAGTTCTATATCATCCCTGGTAGTAATCATTTTTACCACAGGTGAGTTCAAGGCTTTTTTCATCAGCTGGCACCTTGTGTTGGCTTCTGAGTAGTCCTCTACCCCGACAGCATTTAAGGCAACAGGGATTCCCTGCTTTTCAGCCTGCCTTATCAGCAGCCTAAGCCTGTAATCAAAGGTCTCGTACTTATACTTGATCAGGCCCCCTCCGGCGAAAATCAGGCATGACGCATCCTTTAAGGCACGTTTATAATATCGGGACACAGATGTTTTAACCGCATGGTTCTCCAAAAGGCTTACCAGCCTGTCAGCCTTCTTCCGCTTCTTTATACGCCATATTAGGCTGTTGACAGCCTTTAATTGCAGGCCTTTTATTTTGCCGGTGCTTCCGCTGCCAAACAGGTTAAGGTGTACTATCTCAACATCACTGCCCTTTACAAGGTCCCTGATCAGATATTCTGCGCATCTATAAAGTATCGGGTCGCCGAAGTTTTTAACCTTATCAAAACCCGCCAGCACTAATTTCTTCTTTTTCATTTATCCTCCTGGAGGTATAGTTATGTTATCCATTTTTATTATTCTGATGTACTCAGAAAGCTGACAACTGTCCTGTACAGCCCGTCCCTGAGCCTTACCCGGCAGCTCCAGCCCAGGCTCTCAAGCTTTTGCGTATTGAGCCTGACTCTGCCCATCCTGCTGTAGCCTTTGCTTTTCTCCTCCGGTATTTCAAAAACCACCTTCAGCCCTCTGTCGGCAAACAGCTCAACCAATGTATTAGCTGCATCCTTTATCATCACAGGCTCGCTCTCATTGGCTATATTGTAAGCCTCACCAGGCTTACCATGCAGCAGCACTGTAAACATGCCAGCCACAGCATCGCTAATATAGCAGAAGGCTCTTTCTGCTTTACCGTCGCTCTTTAATACTATATCTCTGCCATTTACCACATCAGAAATAAAGTCAGACATTACCCGACCGTCTTCATTAATGTCCATTCCCGGACCATAGGAGTGGGCAATGCGCGCTGTAGTATATGGAACCTTGTACTGATAAAAATAACTCTCCAGCATGGTCTCAGCCAGCCTTTTGCTTTCCGGATAGCAGGATCTCAACTCCTTGCAGTCCAGTGAACCGTAATCAGATTCTAATATCTCCTCTGTGCCATCAGGCATCCGGCCATAAACCTCGCGGGTTGAAGTAAACAGGACATTTTTAACCTTTTTCTGCAAGGCCAGCTCGAGCACATTCATCGTGCCGAGGGTATTGGCCTTAATTATGCCGACAGGGTCGGACAGAATGTACTTAGGACTGGCGTTGCCGGCTGCATGTACGATATAGTCTATATCGCAGTCACAGTTAACCGGATCGCTTATATCCTGCCTGATAAGCTTAAAGTTTTTGTCGGATAAAAAGTCAGCAAACTTAAGCCGGGCTTTTTCTGCATTGCGAACCAGTGCCAGAACTTTAATGTCCATATTCCTGCTTTCATTTAAATGCATCAGTACATACACAAGGTAGGATGCCAGCATACCGCTTGCCCCTGTAATAAGCACAGTACGGCCTCTAAGCATTTCCCAGTCAATATCTCTTGATATGATATCCGATATATCTTCACGTACTATGCTGCTGGAATATAAAGACATGATATTATGCTCCTTCTATATAAATCAACCATCGGCAAGCTGCCTGTTCTCCCTTGCATCGAACAAGGCTCTGAACATATAGAAATCATCAGGCGTCGTTATCTTTATGTTCTCGTAAGGGCCATCAACCACTGCCAGCTCCTTGCCGTATTCATGCATCAGCGTACAGGAATCTATTGAATTGGTGATCCCATCCTTCAGAGCCTGTCTGTGCACCTCTATAATGTCCTTAAGATAAAAGCTCTGGGGTGCCTTTGCTATTCTGGAATGCTTCCTGCTCGGTATTTCGTAAACATCCTCATTGTCGTCAACCAGTACAAAGGTTTCCTTGGCTGCTGAACAGGTGATGGCCGAGCCGTACTTTTTTACGCTTTCAATGTTGCTTTTAAGTATCTCTTCGTTTATCAAGGGGCGGACGCCATCATGTATAAGGACGATCACATCCTCCGCACCAAAGAGGGACTCAGCTGCACAAAGCCCGTTATATATGGAGAGCTGCCCTGTTTCACCGCCGGGCACGATCTTTCTAATTTTATCCAGCCTGTATCTGTATTTAAGCTCCTCCATATACGGAATCCAGCCCTCAATGCAGGCAACAACTACAGCATCTATATCCTTCGCCCGCTCGAATATCTCAATTGTATGCACAATGATAGGCTTGCCGTGTACCTCAAGGAATTGCTTGGGCTTTTCCCTGCTGTTCATTCTTGTACCGGCACCTCCGGCGAATATTACTCCTACGTTCATCTACTGACCTCCCGCACCAAATACGACATCTCTTATCCTTTCAGCCACCAGCTCCGCTGCCCTGCCTGTCTCCTTAAGCCCTACTCTTTCATTGAACCTGTCCACATTTGCTTCATACTCCCTTTGATCAAACTCAGCTATATTATTGACAAGCTCGTCGCTATTTGTGGCCAGGGGAAATGGCAGGTCTTTCTTCATATCAAAGTATGAACCCCTGTTGTCCATGTATTTATCGTAGTCGGAAGCATATATAAAGGTTGGTTTCTTTTGCATCTCCGCATCAAACATGGCACTTGAGTAATCTGAAATCAGCAGATCACATGCTATAGCCAGTTCACCCATATCAGGATAACGGGTAGCATTTATCAGCTTGCCGCCATATTGTATCCCGTCATTAAGCTCCGCCAGATTCGGGTGCAGCCTGATCAGTAATATCCACCGGTCCCCCGTCTTATGCTCCAGGGCAGCAATAACTCTATGGTAGTCCATGTCATAGGCGCTCAGATCCTGGTGATCCCTGAAGGTCGGGGCATACAGGGCTATTTTTGTTGTATCGTCAACCCCGTAAAAGCTTCGCACTCTTCTTTTTATATCCACATTATCCTTGAAAAATATATCGTTCTTGGGATAGCCGCATTCGTATATTTCACCATCGTACCAGAAAGCCCGCTTGTAAATGTCTGTTAAGTGCTTTGAGTTGGATATCAGCAGATCAATCATAGTTGAATCAAATCTGGCAGATATCACATACTGCCTGCTTAGTGACTCAATGGCATCTCCTTCAATCCTCTTTATGCCCAGGCCTCCGTGCCAGGTCTGTATATAGTATTGGCCCTTTCGTTTTTTGACAACCGCAGCCTTTCGGCAATTGTCTATCCATACCCTTGCTGTTGTCAGCTCGAAAGCGGCCTTCATTGTACCGTATCTCACTGCCCTTATTCCGTCAGGAAACCCGGTATTGAATTCAGGCCTTACAAGCCATACTATATCATAACCGCAGCCTTGTTTTAATAGCTCCAAGGCTATATATTTCGGGTTATCACTGAAGCCCTTGCCGTAATAGCTGGATATAACAATCTTTTTATTGTTTATAGGAAATACTCTGAACAAATAGTAATAAAGTGCTGAGAATCCTCTTCTAAGATCCTGCAGCATTGTCCTGAATGGTTTTGGTATACCACTTTTTAAATATCCATTCAACTCTGTATACTCCTGTTTTATATATATATTGTCGCCAAAAAAACACCAGGCAGTCTCCTGTCGGCATTTGATTAAACTTAGGTTCTATTTTTTTGCCAGTTCGGGATTGCAAGGTGTTCTGTTCTGAAAGTCATTAATCCGCTGATCAAGTATTACTCCGTCTCTGATTATGGTTGCTTTATTCAGTACCGGATTGGTGCCTGCCTTGTCCTCTATAAGAGCATCCAAATACTTAACGAGTTCATTACCCAGAGTCTTGCTCACTGAATAATGGAACAGGGTAGGTGAATGATCAACAACATAATGGAGCACCCCGTCCACAGTATACACAGGATCGTTTATTGTTGTCGGCACGCTTGTTTCTATGGCACCGGCCCTGTCACAGCTGATATCAATAATAATTGAAAACCTTTTCATTCTCTTCAGGTCTTCTCTGTATATGATATGATCCTTTCTGTATACATCCCATAAGACGCCATTAACAATTACATCATATTTCCCTATTTCATCTCTTAATAGCTGCTCTGTTCTTCTGTCGTAAACTGTAACATTGGCTCCCAGAAAGGAGAGTGTCTTATAAGCACCTCTGGCTACGTTTCCTCTGCCAATAACCGCTACATTGCATTCATACGGAGCTTTGCCATACAGGGTAAAGGCATGCATTATTGCCGTCTCGCCTGCGAGCTCATTGTTTCTCCAGAATACATGTCTGCCTTTTTCATACATATCCTCCCAGGCTATTGCAGTAAGCTTAGTACTTAGTATTGCATCAGTAATGGACCTGTTTTGAACGGCATGAACCCACCCGAATATCGTCTGTCCCTGCTTTAGGTCTTTTAAATACTCAGCATCGCCAATCTTCGGGTCGCATACTATATCCATTGCCAGGGCTTGTTCCCTGGACACGATATGGGCACCTGCCTGCCTGTATGCGTCGTCACTAAAGCCGGCAACTTCTCCATAACCTTGCTCAAAATAAAGATAATCTCTGTTTTTTACAAAAGGAATATGGTTAGGCAGCATTGCCCGCCTTTTTTCATTTTCCTTTTTGCTTATGGGAAAACCTATTCTTTTCATACGTTGTTTTTCCTTTTCATTTCCAGTATCCAGTCATTCATAAGCTCCTGCATCATAAGCTCCTGAAGCCAGAAGCGGCCGGGCTCAAATATAAATTCCCCGTTTTGCTCGACATATCGACCGGGAAGATTATCTATAACCAGCTGCTCGCAGGTTTCCACACTTATAAATATTGATGACTCGATAATATAGTATTTGTCATCTCGGGTGTCCTGCAGAAAATCAACTGCAAGCAGATATGACTTCGGCAGGCAGTCGCGCACCCTGGCCGCAAGCCTTAATACCTCAACCGGTATCTCCTTCTTTACGACTATGCCGGATCCGGAGGCTTTGAAATCACCCTTTTGAGGATATCTGTAATAACCAAAATATGAATTGCCAATGATTATAACCCTCAGATCAAAGCCCTTGTTGGGCACCAGCTCCTGAAAGAGTACATAATTTTTCTGCCGTATGTAGCTTTCATGAAGCTTTAAGCCCCTGGTAAATATAAGCCTGCACATCTTCCTGGCCTGGTGCTTGTCCTTGACTATAATAACGCCGTTTGATCCTGAACAGGTCTTGTCCTTTGAAATAAAAGGATATTTTGCATTTTCAATATAGGCTTCAACCTCTTCCCTGGAATGGGATATAAATGTCTTTATACATGGAAGCTTATAATATTCAAATAACCACTGCTCCCTTACCTTATCTTCATAAAACCATAATGCTTCTCTGGGGGGTAGGGTATGCTTGTGTAAAAAGTCCTGCATAAACTCAATCTTGTCTTTTGCTTCCCATTGACCATAATAGGGGGAGATAGTTCTCCAGACTATTATATCAAATCTGTCTGCGTCATCAGCAAAGGTCGATTTATAAACATCATAAAATTCGTAGGGTATTTCATTGTTAATAAGGAACCGTTCAAACTTTGGCCAATAAGCATACTTGTCAAATTCCGACTTTACAAGGCCGACCCGGGGCTTTCTGACATCTGCAGGCCAATCCATAATTACAGGCGGAGCACATTCAAGCCTCTCATTCTCCTCCAGGACTGCCCTTGACGCCTTAGCTTCAACCATTTTATCTATAAGACCCCATCTGTCATATGTCTTCATTCTCCTGGCAGTATTGGATACAAGTCGCTTAAAACGGGTCTTTTTCATATTTTTACCCCCAAAAAGTACATGGCTGTAATAAGATATTCAGTTATATATTTTACCACACCACATATATTATGCGCAAATTATGAAAGCCCGAAAAAGATCCGCTGCTTGTAAAATTGCGAAAAATTACCGGTGCATTGCACCGGTATACATCGATAATTCAGTTCATTCATTTTTAAACAAGCCCTTTACTAGTACTGCTGCGAACCCTAGCACTCCTCCAATTACAACTCCCAGCATTATATTTTTAACATGACCCGAACCGGACCTGTCACCCTGGGAAGGAGCAGATGTCAGCATAACACCTCTTTGTACTACATTAATAATACTGGATTCAACGGGAGCAGCCTCACCTGACTCGTAATACTCAGCCACTGCTTCCTTCTCTTTATTTATCGCATTTAGATTTGCCTTATACACATTAATTGTGTTTTCCAGGGTATATATGTTCTGCCGCCTGGTAACTATATCAGTTTCAAGCTTCATATAAGCAGGACTCAGAACATTTTCAGCTATATAATAGTTACCCGTCCCGGGAAGACTATCCTGCAGCTCTTCCATATTTATAAACTTTGGTGTATTTGCCAATAGCTCCTCATTGCTCTTTAGTATTCCTTTTTCCAGTTCCAGATTGATTGCTGATGACTCCAGTCCGACTCTAAAGAAATCAGCGAAATAATTGAGGGCAGCTTCTTTAACTACCACATTCACATATTTAATATAGTTATCATAAAGTACCTGGGCTACCTTGTGGGATAATTCAGGATCTCCTGCTGATACACTGACAGCATAGCTCATTTTATCATTTCCCTGAGCGCTTACCCTGATCATGTCCCTTATATCTGCTGATAACAGATCATAGTCAGACTTGAGATCCTCAGCAGTATTTGTCAGCACATAACTGTTTTTAATAAGGTTTGCATACTGTTCATTGGTTAAGCCGGGCATCTCGTACTGACCATAGCGCGTCATATATAGCTTCGGCATATTAACTATAAAACCAAACCTGGATTCGTACACAGGCTTTTGAACAAAGAAGCTTAATAAACCAGCGAGAATTGCGCCAACTATAATAAGCGCTATGATGAGGATTTTGCTTTTCCATATAGACTCTATAAGCTCAGACAGTGCTATACCTTCATCAGCTTGTCCCAAGCGTTTTTCATTATTCATCCCGGGTACCTCCCTATTTCCTTCCAATCGAATAATACTCTATTCCTGCATTTTTCATTTCTTCAAGGTCATAAATATTTCTGCCGTCATATACAAGAGGAGTCCTCATAAGCTTTTTGTAAACCTCCGGCCTTACCTCTTTTATCTGATTCCATTCTGTGAATATGAAGCAGACATTAGCTCCCTCCAGGGCATGCAGCGGGCTCCCTACATATCTGATGCTGCCATTTTTGATTTTGCCCTCCGGATATAGTCTCTTAAAATTATCTGCCCCAACGGGATCATAGGCGTATACATCAGCACCACGTTCCAGAAGCAAGGGTACATTATCGAGGGATGGAGCCTCCCTCAGGTCATCTGTCCCTGGTTTAAAGGTGAGGCCCAGCACAGCTACCTTCAAACCATTGAAGGTAATCAGACGGTTATCGGCCTTTTTATATAGCAGCAGCTTTTGGTCACGGTTTACATCAATGGCGGCCCTTACGGTACGCAGCTCATATCCATGCTGTCTGGCAAGGTAGTCAAGCGCCTTTGTATCCTTGGGGAAGCAGGAGCCGCCATAGCCTATTCCGGCATTAAGGAATTTTGCACCGATCCGTTCATCATAGCTCATGCCTTTAGCTACATCCTGAATATTGGCTCCTACAAGCTCGCACAGGTTTGCTATATCGTTCATATAGGATATCTTGAGCGCTAAGAAGTTATTGGAGGCATATTTTATCATCTCGGCCGATCTTCTGTTAACAGCAACTATAGGCAGGTTGAAGGGCTCATAGATTTTCCTAAGCATATCCTCTGCCCACTTGCTTTCTGTGCCTATGATTATTCTCTGGGCATGGAGTGTATCATAAACAGCTGAGCCCTGTGCAAGAAACTCAGGATTGGATGCAACCTCCACCCTGACATCATTGACCAGGAAATCCTTAATAAACTGCTCCACCTTATCATTTGTACCAACCGGTACGGTGGATTTAACAACTACCAGGCAGTCCTTCTCTATGGTCTCGGCGATTTGCCGTGCCACTGTCGCTATATAAGTCAGGTTGGCAGAGCCATCAGGCTGCTCCGGGGTGCCTACCCCTATGAATATTGCATCAGGATCCTTGTAAGCTGATTTATAATCAGTGGTATAATCAATCCTGCCCGCAGCGTTGTTTTTTTGCATAAGCTCTTCAAGATCCGTCTCATATATGGGCGATATGCCTCTTTTCATCATGTCAACCTTTTTTTCATCAACGTCTACACAGATGACCTGATGCCCCACCTCTGCAAAGCATACACCTGCCACCAGTCCTACGTAGCCTGTCCCTGCTACAGCTATTTTCATTATAATACTCCTCCTTCGTTCTTTCAGGCTGATTTGACATTCGATCGCTTTCTAAGCATTTTGCCTATATATCTTAAATACAAAGAACACAATTTCACTTTTTTGTGTCTTAGCAGATATAAGGAAATTTTCCATACTGCATTTATATCTGCATTTCCGGCATTATCATATGCAGTGATGAATTCGGGGCTATTTGCGATATGGCTTAAAAACTCAAGCTTATCAGCTTCATTTCTGCCATAGGTCACTACGCTCCTGATAAAATCAATCAAAGACTTTATACGTCTTGCATAGAACATCTGCATATAAAAGTCATTAGCCATACCCCAGATTTTCATATATTCCAACAGGGCTTTGCCTACAAGGCTTGATTGTTCATATGATTTTACCGTGACTGAACGTGTCATACTCTCAGGATTTCTTCTGTAGTAGTACAGGCCCTGATCGATATAAACAACTCTTTGGGCACTGGTGATGAGAGGCAGCGATTGCAACAGATCCTCGCCGCTGGTGACCATGGACGCTTGCTCATAGGAATTTTCCAGATCAAACAATGTATATTTAACTGCTTTAGTGCAGAGGTTATTCAGGGTGTTTGTGGAAAGTATCGCACTATATAGCTCTTTTTTAGTGTCCTGTGTGAATACCCTGCCATTCTCAAATGCCGGAGCAGTAGTGCTTATCTCATTGTTGTCATTGGTAAGATTATACTTGTACATTACCATATCGGCATTGTATTCTTCGATAGTACTCCTTAATACCTCCAGAGCATCCTTTCTTAAGTAGTCATCAGAGTCAACAAATACAATGTAGTCACCCGATGCCATCTTTAGCTGCTCGCGTCTGGTCAGGAGAAGGCCCTTGTTCTCCCTGTGTCTGACCTTTATAGTATCCGGATATAATCCGGCATATCTGTCACATATTTGAGGGCTAGAGTCCGTGGAACCGTCATCCAGCAGGATGAGCTCATAGTCCTTTTCGGTTTGATTAAGTATTGAATCTATACAAGTTTCGAGATACTTCTCTGTGTTGTAGACAGGTACTAATATACTAAAGAACATTCAAGTTTCCATCCTTTGTCTGGTCATTACTTGTTCATTTAATCAGAACAGCAAAATATAAAGCATAAGGCCGTCTATTGATCTCATAAATACATTCAATATAAATACAGCTGTCAGGTAGTTATTGAAAGCCTCATTCCTTCTCCAGTTAATATACATATTAATTACAAGCTGAATCAGAAACAGGGAAGTACCTATTATACCGTTGGTTATAAGAAAATCAATCCATGCATTATGTGATGCCAGAGTGCCTTTATCAAGCACTTGCTGCACTACTTTGGCATTGCCCGTTAACTGCTGCATGGGGCTGAGCGCGTTGTACTCATCCATATATACTCCCCACAGGTATGTTCTGTATGATGTCAGCTTATTAAAATCCCCTGCTATAAGGTACTCTTTTGAAAGGTTAATTCTTTCTACAATACCGGTTATGACCTTGATATTCAACCTGACCAGGATATCGATGACAAAGGGTGATGCCATAATAAGCAGAATAAATAAACACAAAATTATGGCAAGCAGCCTTTTGTCCTTGATTACATACCTCATTGCAGCCAGAAACAATATGCAAAGCGTTGTAAAGATACCGCTCAGGCTTATTGTAACCACAGAGGATATTACCAGGAAGCCTATAAACCATCTGTATTTTTTAGTTTTGTGCAAATTGGCCGCAAATATCAGGGCCAGGCAAAGGTTGGCCTGCAGCGAAAAGTTGTTGCCATCTCTCATGCCTGCAAACTGTAAGCCCCTGAAGCCCTCTGCTGACGGGGTCTCATATTTACCCAGATGAAGAAGGTTGTATATATAAACAGTAGCCAGTATGAACACAAATACGTCTATAAAAGCAGCCAGGCATTTTCTGTCCCGTTTTATAACAGCTATATAGCTTAGTCCTGCTACCATGGAACATATCAGCCAGATAATTTTAAAATACTCACCATAATAGAAACGCTGGCATATCAGAAACAGCATCAGCAATATAAAAACCAGGTATCGCTTGCTTAATATGCTTCGGCTGTAGCTGATGAGCGCCTTTATGCTTAGTATTGCAATAAAAAAATTGCTTACGTAACGATTGCCAAAGATGATACCGCCAGGCAGGCTCATATTAACATAAGTATAGCCGAAATATACTATTATAACCGGCAACAGCTTGAAGGCTTCCTTAAAAGGAAGTGTAATAAGAGCCAGATAAAGTACAGCTACGAACACAAGATTGACATAGCTGTTGCTAAAGCCCGTTATTACCTGCAGCAAGCATAAAAAATAAAGCGTAATCGTTAGATCAATTTTCGTATTCTTATATACATTTTCCAGCTTCTCAAACAATAGACCGGTTACACCCATGTACCTAAACCCCCGAAATCAGGTTCCGCAGCATTGTTCAAGGTATTCCCTCCACTGCTCTGCAATGACCTTTGAATCAAGCCGCTTCTTTATATCTATTGCATTATGTCCGATCTTTTCTGCAAGCGCTTCATCCGCTGCAACCCTCTGCATGGCAAGGCAAAGCTTATCCACATCCCCCACAGGCACAAGCAGGCCATTTTCACCATTGTCTATAAGCTCTGCAGGACCGCCTGCAGGGCAGTCAGTAGCAATTACCGGCAAGCCAGCGGCCATGGCCTCTATAACCACATTGGGCATACCCTCATAATCTGAGCTTAGCACAAACATGGCCGCGTCTTTGATCCGCTCCAAAAGCTCAGTCGTATTGCCCGGCAAGCGGTATGCATCCTTTGGCAGCAGTGATGCTGCCAGGGCTTCAAGCTCCTCTCTCAGAGTGCCTTCCCCGTAAATAGTCAGTGTATAATCAGGATAATCCTTATAAAATTGTGCAAATGCCTTAATGAGCAGCGGAAAGTTTTTCTGCCTATCCAGCCTGCCGGCACCTACTACTACCCTTCGCCGTTCTCCCTTGTACGGCTCTGGTATACGGCTTAAATCCAGGGGATTGGGCAGCACTATGCCTCTGCTCTGGATTTTTTTACTGAAAAAGCCTGCGGCCTGCTTCGTCTGAAAAATAAAGCCTGCGGCAAAGGGGTAAAACAGCTTTCGCATAAGCCGGGTTTCCTTCTTCCAGGGCATGACATACGGATTGTTGCGCTCCGACACCACAACAGGTATCCCGGTACCCAAAAGTGCCGGTATAACAAAAATGCCTATCTCTTCAGGCATGGCAAGTACAAGGTCCGGCTTTTCGCTGATAATATATTTTCTTAGCTCCCTGTACCTCTTATATTTATCCACATAGGCGCTGCCTGACTGTCTGCCTATTGCTATAAGCCTTATTCTTTCATCCAGCTTGTAAAATACCTCTTCACTGTCCAGAGTAGCTATAACAGTCTCAATACCACCGGCGCAGAATATGTTGGCAAGCTGGGCTATAACTCGCTCAGCCCCGCCGGCCTTCATGTTCCTGGTAACAAACACTAGCTTTCTCAAACTATTACTTCCCTTTGTGCAAATATTCGCTGTAGAGTGATTTCATATGCCTTGCGTTATTATATATGCTATAGCCTGCATCCGTCAAGTTGCTGTGGATCCTGTCCCTGATAGCCTCCCTGTCAACAGCCACGGCACCGTGTATGATCTGTGCCCACTTATTAGCTGGCTCCTCCAGCGGGATATAACTGACAAGCTCTGTGACCCCGGCCTCTGGAGACACCACATCTGACACAAAGCAGGGCAGGCATGCAGCCTGGGCTTCTATCAGCGTCAGCGGCAGGCCTTCATATCTTGAGGGCAGCACCAGCATGTCCATGGCTTGCAGCAGCCCGGGTACCTCCGGTGTTTTGCCCGCAAAGGTCACTGCATCATTAAGCTTAAGCGCTGTCACCTTTTGCTCTGTCTCTTCCTTCAGTGTACCATCACCAACCAGTAAAAGCCTGTAGGACGGATCCAGCTTGTACAGCTCACTGAAAATATCAATTAAGAACTCATGGTTTTTCTGATAATTAAAGGTTCCTACATGCCCTATGACCTTTTTCTCAGCGAATCCGTATTGACTGCGGTAATTTTCTCTTATTTGGGCATCAAAGCTGTATTTACTTAAATCTATGCCGTTATTGATTATCTCAAAGGGCCTGCTTCCAAACAGCCACTCGCCAGCCTTTTGGCCGCAAGCAAAGCCATGGGTATAGCTTTTGTAAAACATCGGCCTAAGCAGCTTGTCCACCAGCTTATGCCTGCAGGTGGTATTGTGGCTGTGAGGCAGGCGCACCCTTGCACCGCCTTTTTTTGCCGCAATCATCTCAAGATATAGCGTTGCGCTGTTGCCGTGGGCATGTACAATATCATATTTATTTTCCCGCACCAGCCTGGAAAGCTGCCTTATATAAGCCAGGGGATGCTTTAGACGGCTATTCAGCCTGTATATAGCACTGCCGGCCTGCTCCAGCTCCTGCCTAAGTCCTGCATCCAACTCATTCGGTACGGCAAAATCAATCTGCATGCCTGATTTGTCCATAGCCCGGTAGTAGTTGAGTATTACGTGCGTTATGCCATCCATCTCAAATTTTGTAGTGGCTATTATCAAAACCCTCATAACGGCCTCCGGTCAATTATTTCTTTCCGGCAGATTGATCAAATTGCCAAGCTCAAGATCAAAGGAGTAGGGGCGTATCCTGTCAAAGCCTGCTCCGTTTAAAAAGGTGATCTCCCCAAAGTATAGATTATTGTTTATTATATAAAAATCCACCCTGGCATGGACAAAATCGGCAGAAAGTCTCCTCGCTTCCTTAAGCAGTTCATCCAGGCATTCAGGACGGTCCAGTACCCGTTCATCTGACGGATGGTCGAAGGTATAGCCCTTCATAAGCTTCCAATCCGTATTGTATATATTGCATTTATGCCCGCTGAAGCGATCGGTGTCGACTCTTATATATTTCGGCTCTCCGTGAAAGCACATGACCTTGAAATCAACAGGAACATCATTCTTGTCATCGGTCAGCAGCCGTTCAACTATCACCCTGGGCTTAATAAGCCCATAAAACCATTCGCCGTAGCAGGGTATGAATTTTCGCTCCAGCCAGGTCTTCATGGTTTTAATGGTTTGCTCCCTGTCCAGCTTATTCTTATCCCTCACAATTATATTGTTGCCTGATCCGTGGGGCACCTTTATCACAAACTGCATCGGCAGGTCATCAAACGGGATATCTTCAGGGTTGTAGCCTTGCCAGTACAGCTCATTCAATAAATGAGCCCCGCCTTGATCCCTGACATAGTCCCTTACTGTGTATTTGTCTGCACACAGGGGCATCAGGTCATTTCTGTAATACAGCTTCATCCAGTTGACCTTTTCGCTGTAGGTTTTGGGGTCTTTCAGATTCAGCCTGTAGCCGTGCTGGATATAAAAAAGCGTCTTCAGTGTAAGTGCAGGGGTAATCCTGTACATTATGTTCATTGGCGCCAGCACTATATCTTTAACAGTTTTGTTCATGATTTTTTCATCCTCTCAGCCCTGAAAGCACCCTAACGAGTATTTGCCGGTGTATTATTCGCCAAGAGCCTTCAGTTCCTGCATTTCAGCTCCGGTTATTTCATGCTCGTAAATCTTGGCATCTACCAGAAATCTGTACCAGTAGCATTCCAGGTAATGGAATATATAGCCCTCCCGGCCATCTAAAAAGCCAAGGCGGAAGTAGTAATTATATACAAACCACAGCCAGGCCCTGAGGAACTTTGGAGCCTTATAATAGATGCCGAATTTCTTCTTACGCTGCTTCTGTATCAGTTCATCGGTCCTAATTTCCTGGCTTGCTCCCTTCTTGTATTCTATATAGTCCTGCAGCTCCCTGATAGCATAAAAATTATACTTTTCTATAAAGCTCGTTATATCCTTGAAATCGTAGTGTATAAACCTTTCCTTTGCATAAACGGATCTACCCGAGGATAGTACGCTGTGGGCATCACGCTTGCGGTCCTCTATCCTTCCTATGCCCGTTTTAAATATCATAAGCTTACGCTTTTTGCTCAGCCCGTGGGAAAGCCTCCGGTTTAGAAAATACAGCCATGCTTCCATTGTTATCCCATTTACATCATCATCTGCATGCTGCTCCATCAAGGCTTCGGCTTCTGCGCACAGCTCGGGGGTGAACCTCTCATCCGCGTCCAGTCTCAGTATCCATTTGGTTGTTATATTGGTATTGTCGATGCCCCAGTTGAACTGCTTGGCATAATACTCAAACTTGTTGTAGTAGACATCGGCTCCATACCGCTTTGCTATCTCCACTGTGTCATCGGTGCTGCCGCTGTCCACTACGACTACCCTTTTGGCAAAGCCCTTGATAGATTCCAGGCATGGGCCTATATTCTTGCTTTCGTTTTTAGTCAATATAATAGCAGTCAAATCCGCCATCGCTTGCCTCCAAATATTCAAAAAGAGGGGCTCATAGATCCTCTCATGATTTATTCAACACCCTCTGTTGATTCAATACCCTCTGTAACTTCTATGGATTCCTCCAGGCTCCTCACCCTGTAATTCTCCTTGTACTCAGACATGGCCATGTCGTAGGCCATGTCTCCGAAGACCTTGTTTATCAGGCCGGTAAACCTGGCCATGACTTTCAATGCCGGGTTGAATATGCGGGTGAGCCTGATGTTCCTCCCATGGGCCCTGGCGATCAGCCTGACCAGCTCGCTTGTGGATACATACTCGGCGTTTTGCGGGAAAAAGGTCCCTCTCTCCTCATTGTCGATCATGAGCCTGATGAATTCGCACAGGTTGTCTATGTGAAGCATGCTGCGCTTATTGTGCATATCGGGAAAGAAGGGCAGCTTCTTCGCGGCCTTTGCCAGCCTGGGGTAGTTGCCCTTTGCGCCTTTTCCGTAGATCATCGGCGGCCTCAGTATGACTACCTTGAATGATTCGCTGTCCAAAGCCCTGATACCTTCCTCCGCCTGAAGCTTGCTGTCGCCATAAAAATTGGCAGGCCTTGGCTCCGTGTCCCGGTATATGACCTTTCCCCTGCCACTGTCACCATAGACTATTACGCTGCTCATGAAAATAAACTGCCTCACGCCTTCGCTTCTGGCCTTGCGGGCAGTCTCTATCGCCAGGTCCCGGTTCACCCTGTAGTACAGGTCCTTGTACTTGGGGTCAGTTGATACATGGGCGATCCCGGCAACATGAAAAACGACATCATAGCGTGAAAAGTCCTTTTCTCTCCATGAGTCGCTTCTCATATCGATCGTATCTATTTCGTATCTGCCGGGGTACCTATGCAGCCATTTTTCGACGCTGGTGCCTATATAGCTGCCTTCTCCCGTTATCAGTATTCGCTTCATCTGCTGATAAGCTCCTCGTGATTATTTAAGTGGTGGTCCTGCGGTTTTGCTTGTACTCTTTGCGGGCAGCCTTCAAGCTTCCTGTGCCGCCCTCGACCACTCCGTCACTTTTTATCACGGAAATGATCGTACCAAAAAAGCACTTGATATCCATTGCCAGGCCCAGCTTTTGCACATATTCTCCATCCAGCCTGGCCTTTTCCTTGATGGGCAGCTCGTCCCGTCCGTTGATCTGGGCCCAGCCCGTAAGTCCGGGGAGTATATCGTTGGCCCCGTAATTGTCCCGCTCAGCGATAAGGTCATACTGGTTCCAAAGGGCAGGCCTCGGTCCTATTATGCTCATATCACCCTTGATGATATTTAGGATCTGTGGGAGTTCATCAAGGGATGTCTTCCTCAAGAACCTCCCTACCCGTGTGATCCACTTCTCCGGGTCCTTAAGCATATGGGTCGGTGTGTCCTTTGGCGTATCGATCCGCATCGTGCGGAATTTGTATATATAGAAGGTCCGCTTGCCCTTCCCGATCCTCTTTTGCTTGAATAAGACCGGACCTTTGGAATCAAGCTTTATGATCACTGCTATCGCCAGAAGCAAAGGCAGCAGCAGTATCAACCCTGTCACAGCCAAAATCAGGTCTATAGGTCTTTTAAGCTTTGGGTATATCATTAGTGATCCTCCGCGCCTTGTTATGCATCAATGCTCAAGCATTATCATCCAGCGTGGCTACTGCTTCCGTTGCTGGCATCGAATAGGTGGGTACTATCTCCTTGATCAGCTCCATCAATACTTCCTTGGGACCGTTCATGACGAATTTCAGCTTCTCAAGGTCCTGACGCAGCTTATTGATGTCTATATCCGAGGGCTTTCCGATAAAGATCTTGCTGTGGCTGGTCGAAGTCAGCCCCTCCTCAGACATCAGCAGCTCCTCATAGAGCTTTTCTCCGGGCCTTAGGCCTGTAAATTTTATCTCTATGTCTACATCGGGCTCCAGGCCGGACAGCCTGATGAGGTCCCTTGCCAGGTCCACTATTTTCACCGGTTTCCCCATATCCAGTACAAATATCTCTCCGCCCCTGGCCATCGAGCCTGCTTCCAGCACAAGCTGCACAGCTTCGGGTATGGTCATGAAGAACCTGTTTATCTCCGGATGGGTGACCGTGACAGGGCCGCCCTCGGCTATCTGCTTTTTAAATAGCGGTATCACGCTGCCGTTGCTGCCCAGCACATTGCCGAAGCGAACGGCAACAAACTCGGTCTTGCTGTGCTTGTTCATCCCCTGGATGATCATCTCTGCTATCCGCTTGGTTGCACCCATAATATTGGTTGGGTTGACAGCCTTGTCGGTAGAAATGAGCACAAACCGCTTGACTCCGTATTTGTCGGCACATTCAGCGGTATTCAGGGTACCGAACACATTGTTCTTTATGGCCTCTGATGGGTTGTGCTCCATTAGGGGCACGTGCTTGTGCGCTGCTGCGTGGAACACCGCAGATGGCCTGTATTGCTCAAATATCTGCTCAAGCCTTGCCCTATCCCTGACGGAGGCTATTATCACCTCATGGTCAAGCTCCGGATGGGTCATCAGGAGCTCCTGCTGAAGGTCATATGCATTGTTTTCATAGATATCCAGGATGAGCAGCTTCCTGGGGTTGAACCGGGCTATCTGCCGGCAGAGCTCTGAACCTATGGAGCCTCCGCCGCCCGTGACCAGCACCGTTTCATTCTGTATATAGCCGCAGATCTCTTCGATGTTGAGGTTTACCGGTTCCCTGCCAAGCAGGTCTTCTATCTGCACGTCACGCAGCTGGCTTACTGATACGCTGTCGTTGATTATCTCGTATACGCCGGGCAGTATTTTCAGCTTGCATTTTGTCTGCTTGCAGATTTCCAGGATCTCGGTCTGGATCTGCCTGGGCGCAGATGGCAGGGCCACTATGATCATATCGATATCCAGCTTGTCCACTACCTCGATGATCTTTTCCCTGCCGCCGTGGACCTTTACACCCATGATCCTGCAGCCGTGCTTCAGCTTGTCATCATCGATCAAGGCAACCGGATCAAGGCCCATCTCATAATGGCGCCTAAGCTCGCGAATAACCATGACACCGGCATCACCGGCACCGATTATGAGGACCCGCTTGAAGTCCGATGCGACTGTGGAGCCCAGCTTTGATATGCGCCTGAGCATGCGGTAACCAAGGCGGCTCACACCAAGAAATACTGTGTTCAATACCAGTACCAGGAAGTGTACGCTATATGAAATTTTATAGCCAACCAGCAGCATGGTGACAAAAAACAGCGCTTCCGTAATAAAGCCGGATACCAGTACATTAAGAAGCTCGTTGATGCTCGCATACTGCCATAGGTTCCTATACAAGCCTGTGAAGTAGTTGACTGCTATGCTTGTGACTGTCGCCGCAGCCCAGATGGTTATCCACTGGACCAGCTTGAAGTCCGGCAGATCATCAGGGCCGTGCTTTATCACAAAGGCCAGATATAGGGTCAAGGATATCAGGAATATATCCAAAAGAACAAGTGTCAATCTTCTCAAAAATGCCTGCAATCGGTTCACTTCCTTCCAATTTCCGTGGAAACCGTGTTACACGGTATACGGAACAACTACATATCCCCAAGGCAATTATATCCAATATACACCCGGTCTAATCTGCAGGCGTATCTATTTTTCCATTGATACAGTGGTACATTTTATATCAGACAGTTTGTACACATCAACCAGGTGGGCCCCAAGGTCGATACGCCGCGTCCTGCCCATAAAGTCAAGTCTTATCTTTATTCGCTTTTTCCTATGGTCATAGGACTCTATGATGCCCTCAAGCCCCTTTAGCGGGCCGTCAACTACCCTGATCGCATTGCCTTCCTTGTATACGCTTGAAAAATCTATCACATCACCGTTGTCCGTCAGGGCCAGGATGACTGCTATCTCCCGCTCCAAAACCTCTACAGGCTCGCTTTCGTCCCTCAGGACCCTTATTAGGTTGGGCACCGTTTTCAGCTCATAATAGAGCTCCTGGCTCATATCTGCCTTTATGAGCACATATCCGGGCAGCAGTGTTTTGATCTTTTCGCAATTCCTGCCGCCACGGCGCTCAATGATCTTGCGCTTGGGGATCAGGATCCTCATCTCCCGGTCAGACAGGACCCTTTCAAGATGCAAGCGCACATGCTCCTCTTCGCCTGTCCTAACAAAAAGCGCATACCATTTCAAGCATACTCCTCCTATGGGGATCTGCCTCACATATAAACGCATATATAGCAGACAAGTTGCACGTCATTGTGAATTATAACATAGCATAAGTCTAATTACAATAACGATATATGTCTATATATATCTGTTATATATAAATAGATATATAACACTGAAGCGAATATGAAAAAACCGGGGCATGCAGCCCCGGCTCGTCTGTCTTCTTTTATTTATGCGAAATTGAGTTCATTCTGTTCGTCAGCTCTGACAATGCCGTTTCGTAAGCCCTGTATTGGTTCTCATTCCTGATTTCCTTATATATATACTCAGTATCCTTCGACTTTATGATCGACCGTGATATATATTCAAGGAAGTGCGGGTTCTTGGCCAATATAGGCCCGATCACATATGTGCCATAGAAATTGTTGTACCGGATGCCTTCCTTGTTGCTGTCCTTGTTTGCCCCGACACCAAATCTGACCTCAAAGAGGTGGGTGTCTATGCCGTAGGCCATGCCAGCCCTGTTCACATACCCGACCAGGTCCCGCTCCAGGAAATCCGCCCTGTAGATGATATCGGTCGAGATCCTCTCCCTGCACCATTCGGCATGATAATCAAACAGGCCCAGGCCCTCCCGGGTCTGCCCGTCAGTGTCCCTTATATACCTGCCAAACAGCTCAATGGAGTTTCCCGTGGCCAGCATCACCAGGCCGCCGTCAATGGCAGCCTTGAGCTCATCTCTGTGGCGCTTCAGGTCATTGAGGGCAACAAACTGGTTGCGCTCGGTGCCCGAGCCTATATAGACGAAGTCATAAGCTGCAAAATCCACATCATCCCCTACGGAGCCGCCCTGTACGGAAACAATGATCCCCTGATCCGCAAGGTGCTTCGACAGTACCTTTATATTGCCTATCTCACCATACAGGTTCAATAGGTCATGATACAGATGCAAAATCCTCAGTTCCATTTTCTCACCCTGTCGATAAATTTCTGCTTGTCCGAAAAACAGGTCAAAACGAAGGTTTTCCCGCCCGGTACCGCCATATCGTTGATCGCCTTCATAAGGTCGTCAAGGTCCGGGATGATGCTTATCCTGTTTTCATCGATCCCCGTGTGTTTAAACCTGAAGCCCAGCTCATAGGCATATTTCCCGGCCAATATTATACGCCTTATGTTATCGCTTCTCAGCAGCTCAAAATCGATGTCCCAGAGCCAGGAGGTCTCGTTGGTGTAGTATTTCCGGCTGATCGAGTCTACTATTATGACTGCTGTCAGATCACCCTTCTGACCGGTTATGTACCTTAGGGACTGGTTGTAGGATATGGAGTTTTCATGCTTGGAGATGATCATCATGCCCTTGCCCGCAGCCGTAACAAACTCAATGATCCTCTCCTTTTTGACTATATAGCCGTTGAGGGAGGCGCATATCCTGTCAGGCCCGACACCGAGAAGGCTTGCGACAGTGAAGGCTGCCAGCAGGTTGTATATGTTGTAGAAGCTTTTGAAGTTCAGGGTTATCTTATGCTCACCGTTGATGGTAAAGCTGCCTTCGTCAAAGTCGATCCCGGTGACTGCAAACTCCGGATCATGGCGCCTGTGCCCGCAGGCCTCGCAATGATAGGAGCCTATGTGGTTGTAATGGTAGTAGTCGTATTCCATTTTAGCCTTGCAGTTGGGACAATATGCCCCGTCATTGTACATGCTCGTATTGATATCGGTGCTGAGCTCATTTTTGTTGATCCCGAAATAGGTGACCCTGTCCTTGCCCATTCCCATCATGGATGATAGTGGGTCGTCGGTATTCAGGACCAGGTGCATGTCATCAGTGACTCCCTCATTGATGATGGAGTAGACGAGCTCCGGATGCCCGTTCCTGGTCAGCTGGTCCCTGTACAGGTTGGTTATTACGTAGTACCTGGGCTTGATAAACTTAAGCACATACCTTGTATACCGCTCATCGACCTCCAATACCAGGGCATCCTTTTTTACCCTGCCTGCAAGGTCGGAGATCCTGAGCAGGAGGGTCGCCACGCCCTCGATCTGGTTGGAGCCTTCATAGTTGTACCCTACGTCGAAGCCGTTTTCCACAAGCACATCGTTTATCATGCCGGCCGTAGTGGTCTTGCCGTTGCTCCCTGTGATCATGACGATATTTTCCGGCAAGGTCAGCCTTGCAAGGATATCCGGGCAAAGCTTCAAAGCGAGCTTGCCCGGCAGGCTGCTGCCTTTGCCCATGATGCTCCCGGCCATATACAGGATCTTAGTCAATATGATTACAACAAGCTTTTTCATGTATCCACCCTGCAATCCTCTATACTATCATGTATGCCTGTTCAAATATAGCTGCTGCCCGCAATTGTCAAGCGCCGTCGTCCCAGGCGGCCGGCTCATAGCTGGTTATTTGATATAAAGCCTTTGACGACCTGCTCCATATGATCCGCCTTTTGCTCCATATCCCGAACCAGCCTGAGCTGTGTCCTGGCCCGGACCAGGTTGTGATCCTCATACTTTATCTTGTAATATGTATCACCATTGAGATAATCCGTAAGAAACCTTATACCCTGCTCCAGGGTCATGAGCTTTGCCGAAAAGGGCAGGTACTCAAGCTCTGTGGCATTAAGCGAGCCATATGCAGCGCTCAGGAAGCCTTCAGTGAACTCCTTGTACAGCTCAAGGTCCATCCATACCCTGTCAGGGTCCTGCTCGTCTTCAAGGGCCGAGCTGGCCCCGGACCTGATCGCATCACCGAAATCATACAGGGCAGTACCCGGCATGACCGTGTCCAGATCGACCAGGCATACGCCTTCTCCGGTCACATCATCTATCATGATGTTCCCAAGCTTCGTGTCATTGTGGGTGACCTCCAGGGGCAGTTCCTTCCTCATGATAAGATCGGTCAGGACCCGTGTGTCATCCGCCCTGCTTTCGATAAATTCTATCTCTGCTCTTGCGTCCTTCGCCCGGTTTTTTGTATCCTCTTCCAACGCCCGGAGAAAGGCCTTGAACCGCTTTGGCGTATCATGAAATCCCGGTATGGTCTCATGAAGGCTCTCTGCCGGGAAATCAGCCAGCAACTCCTGGAACCTGCCGACGGCCTTGCCGGCATTCCTCATATGCCCTGGGTCCACGGCCCTTTCATAGGTACGGGCATTTTCTATGAACAAGAACCCTCGCCAGTATTCGCCTTCTGGGCTCTTGTAAAATGCCTGCCCATCCCTTGTCGGTATAAGGTTCAGGGCCTCCCTGCCGGGGTCACCGCCGCAGGCGGTGATCCTTTTGCGCAGGTGCTCTGTCACCCTGACCATGTTGTCCATGAGCAGGTCCGGTTTTTTGAACACGCCGGTGTTTATCCGCTGCAATATATAGCGCTTTACCCTGCCCCTCTCACCTTCATGGTAGACCGTATAGGTATCGTTGATATGGCCCTGCCCGTGAGGGACAGCCTTTAAAAATACACCGTCAAATGCAAACTTCGCTGCTGTCTTTGCCGGATCAAAGCCCAAGTCCATGCTTCTGTCTACCCCCATAGGTTTTCCGGATAGAGCCCCTTTTCGACCATGGCCTTGATCTGCTGCCTCACCATCTCCCTATCCTCATGATAGGTCATACCGTACCAGCGCTCTTTTGTTTCCAGGACCTTTACCCTGGCCCTGTTTTCCGCCAGCAGCCGGTCCACGACGGAAGGCAGGTAAAATTCACGGGTCTGCAGATCATCCCTGTTTGCCTTGAGGAAGTCCTCAAACTGCCTTTCGAACTCATCAAAAATGCCCGGTGTGAACCCCCATGCGTTCATTGAAACGATGCTGTCCGGGGCGATATCGACCCAGGTGTCGTTGTCCAGATACCTAATAGCCTTGCCAAATTTCTGGATTTTAGTACGTTCAACGATGTTCCTGAGGTAGCCTTCCGGGTCCAGGGTACAGACTCCCCGTGCGACTGACCCATGCTCGGAAAGGGTGTTTTCAAGGACAAAGCCTACCATGCAGCAGTCATAGACCCCGCCTGTATCCCCGGCATTTGTCAGATGCTCGTAAAGGGCCTTGTAGGATGCCTGGCCGTAAAAATCATCGGCATTTATCACTGCAAAGGGCTCATGCACCGCTTCACGGCAGCAAAGCACGGCATGGCCCGTACCCCAGGGCTTTTTCCTGTCCGGCGGGACTGAAAACCCTTCAGGCAGCTTGTCCAGGCTCTGTATCACATAGGCCGTTTCGATCCTTTTCTCATACCTTTTTAGTATATTGGCCTTGAACTCGTCCTCGATTGCTTTGCTTATTATAAACACGACTTTGCCGAAACCTGCCCTCGCAGCGTCGTAGACCGAATAATCCATAATGGTCTCATTGCTTGGGCCTACCGGCTCAATTTGCTTAAGGCCGCCGTACCTGCTGCCCATGCCCGCCGCCATGACGGCCAGGGTAGGCCTTGCATCGACTGATGCCATATTCCCTTACCTCCGTATCCAGTTCATTGAATAACATATAACATGTCAGTATTCCACAAGATATCTCGTTTTCCTTCATAGACAGGGCATAATGTAAAAAAACCCGATCTCCGTAGGAAATCAGGTTTTTTCTGTTTGCAGACCGTCTTTTGTGTCTTACTTGGTTCCGACTCTTTCCCTTTCACGGAACAGGAGCGAAATGCAGTACAAGCCTGCAAGGCCTACAAGGCCGTAGATGATACGGCTCAGGACCGCGTCCTGGCCGCCGAACAGGTTGGCAACCAGGTCAAACCTGAACAGGGCGATGAGGCCCCAGTTTATCGCTCCGATTATCACTAGAACAAGAGCTAATCTATCCATTGCAACAACTCCTTTTTTCCAAAATGAGTTTTACAATGTTAGTATTTACATATCCTGACGGTCTATTCATTGCCCCAGAACTTGCCGCCGCCTTATGACTTTCTAGCGTGAGCGCATGGGCAAGGCTATATTCGAAGGAAGTCATCAATGATTTATTGCCTGATGATCATGTCCTCGCCCTGTGACCGGCCAGTATCTCATCCATGACGCGGCTGGTGCGGGCGGCGGTCCTGCCTGTGCTCGGGCATCTGCCGCAGCCGTTCAGCTCGTCAACGATGCTTTGTATGAGCTGCTGCTGGATGTGTAGGGGATTCTGGATCGAAAACTCCTGCACCCCATCCCTGTTTTCCAGACGGATCGGCTCCTGGCCGAAGGTGGAAAAGGACAGCTTGCCCCTGGTGCCGACTATCTCATTCATGTCATAGTCCTGCCAGGTTGTGAAGCACCATGCCCCTGTCCCCTTTACCTCGGACAAAAAGGACAGGCTGGCTGTCACTATATCCTCAGCCGGATACATCCTGCCCTGGTTGCCTGTATAGCCCTTGGCCTCGTTGATGGGGCCCAGGATATAATCCATTATGTCCAGCGTATGGCAGGCCAGGTCTACAAAGAGGCCGCCGCCGGCGATCTCCGGCACCACCCTCCAGGGCAGGTCATTCCTGTCCTTGATCTCCATAGGCCTTTGATAAAGGGTAATGGTCACGAAGCGGACCTCCCCTATGGCCCCGGAGCTTATCAGCTCCTTGACCTTGTTGAACCGGTCCAGTGCCCTCCTGTAGTACGCAACGAACAAGGGCACCCCGGCCTTTTCACTGGCCTCGATCATCTCCAGGCATTCCTCGTAGTTGAGGGCCATGGGCTTTTCCACATATACGGGCTTGCCCGCCTTTATCGCTTTCAGCGCATATTCCTTGTGATAAGCCGGAGGGGTGGCGACATAGACCGCATCGACCTCAGGGTCGTTTATCAGCCTGTCGGCGTCATCGTACCATTTCGGTACATCGTGGCGCCGGGCATAGTCCCTTGCCAACTCGCCATTGCGGCGCATAACAGCCACAAGGGCTGAGTTTTTGGCCTTTTGAAAGGCCGGCCCTGACTTGACCTCCGTGACATCCCCGCATCCTATAATTCCCCAGCGAATGGTTTTCATCTGTTTCCCTTCCTTTCGGTTAAAGATGCTGCCAGCAAAACAGGTTTATGATCTGGCTAATCCCTGTCATCATATTGGGCCCGCTGCCCGCCTATGAGCTTGCGCCTGGTCCGGGCACAGACCAAATGAGCCTGGCCTATGGCTTTTATGCTCACCCGCACGGGGACAGCCACAGGCATCAGGTGCATGCCGATCAGCGTATCCCCGATATCCATGCCGGCCCTTGCCTGTATCGCTTCCACCGCCACAGGGCGGATGAACTCCCGGTAGGCTACTGTAGAAAAGGCCCCTCCCGCTTTGGGGTAGGGCACGACATTGACCGCGGGATAGCGATAGTATTCCGCGGCCTCTTCCTCCAGTATCAATGCGCGGTTCAGGTGCTCGCAGCACTGGGCTGCCAGATAGATGCCCTTTCCCTTCAGGATCGGATAAATGGCGCTGAAAATCGATTCCGCTATCTCAGTGCTGGAGAAGGTGCCGATCCTGTGGCCTGCCACTTCGCTGGTAGAGCAGCCCACCACAAGGATATCCTTTTCCTTTAGCCTGGCAACCTCTAAGAGCTCCAGCAAGGCCCTCGCAGTGTCACTTTTGATTTGCTCCAGCATAACAAACCATCCCCTTGCTAGTTGTTTTCAGCGATCTTGGAAGTCTGGCGCTGGGCCATGACCAGCCTGTAATATATTCCCCTTTTCTTTAAAAGCTCTATGTGGGTGCCTACCTCGGCTATCCTCCCGTTTTCCAAAACCACCAGCCGGTCGGCATTCCGCAAGGTCGACAGGCGGTGGGCGATGGCTATGGTAGTCCGCCCCTTCACAATTTTGCTCAGGCTGTCCTGTATTATTGACTCGGTCTCCACATCCAGGGAACTGGTGGCCTCATCCAGTATCAGTATCGACGGGTTCTTTATAATGGCCCGGGCTATGGCGATCCTCTGCCTTTCGCCGCCGGACAGGGTATGACCGTTTTCCCCGATGATGGTATTGTAGCCATCGGCGGTCTGCATGATGAAATCATGGGCATTGGCGATCTTGGCCGCCGCGATGACCTCTTCCGTCGTAGCGTCCGGTTTTGCGTAAGCGATGTTGTCATAGATCGTACCGGAGAAAAGGAAGGTATCCTGGAACACGACGCCGATGCACTGGTGCAGGTGCTCCGGACTCATATCCCTGATATCTACCCCGTTTATCAATATCCTGCCCTGGGTCGGGTCATACAGGCGCATCAACAGGTTTATCAAAGTAGACTTGCCCACGCCCGAGCGGCCAACCAGGCCGATCATCTCGCCCGGCTGGATCTCCAGGTTTATGTTCTTGAGTACCGGCTCATAGGACTTGTAGCCGAAGGTCACGTTCTCAAAGGTCACCTTGCCCGTCAGGGGCACATCCCTGGGTTCGGCTATCGAAGCGATCTCCGGTTCCTCATCCAATATCTCGAATATCTTGACCATGCTGGTCATGGCCTCGGCCAGCCAGCGGGGGAAGGAGACCATCCACCGCAAGGGGGCATAGATATAGGTTATATACATAGTAAACTGGACCAGCACACCAAAGCTCATGGTGCCGCTCAATATCCTGTTGCCTCCGTAGTACAGGACCAGGAATTCGCCGATGCCTGTTAAGAACATCAAGGTAGGAAAGAGCAGGGCCCAGACGGATTCGTTGTCGGATGAGATCTGAGCCAGCTTATAGGTGGCATCCGAGTATTTCCTGATCTCATCATCCTCTTTCCCGAAGGACTTTACGGTACGGATGCCCCTGATGATGTCATGGAGGATGGACTGGCATTTGGAGTTTTGGCGCCACTGCCGCTCGTAGCGGATATGGATATAGCTCCAGAAACGGGACAAGGCCAGGCATACCAGCGGTACCGGTATGAACACCAGCATGGTGAACCAGAAGTTGGTGACTATAAGGATGACGAACACGACGACGAACATGACCATCTGTTCGATAGCAAAGCGGCCGCCGTCGGATATGAAGTTCCTTACGGTGCTCGTATCCTCCATCACGCGCCTTATCAGATCCCCCGGTGTCCTCTTGGACAGGGAGTTCATGGACAGCTTCTGGATCTTTTCATAGGCCAGGTTCCTCAAATGGTTGGAATACATTATGCTTGCCGAGTTGAATACCCGTGAGCTCAGCACGAATATGACCTCGCCCAAGGCCCTGGCAAGGAACATCGCACCTCCCAGCAGGGCGATCTGCTCAAAGGTCCCTGTCATAGGCCGCAGGTAATCGTCGATGATCATCCGGCTGAACAGCGGCACCAGGAGGTACAGGACCGAGGACAGGGTTATGAAGATCTCAGCCGGGATGATTTTTCCGGCAAAGGGCTTCATCAGGTCAAGGGCCCGCTTTATCAGGCCTATCTTGTTGTAGCAGAACAGGCAGACCGACATGCCCTCCACCAGGGGACGGCCGCATTTCTCGCACACGGGCTTTGTTTTTTCTTCCGGTGCCGTATATTCCTTTGTCTGGATATAGTAGTTGACCACCTTGCAGAACTCACCGGCGGCCTTCAGGGCCGACATGGTGAAACGGCAGATCAGGATCTCCCTTTCGTCAGTCATCCTGGCATACATAAGGCCGCAGCCTACGCCTGCGATGACCGCCATCTCGGACATGTCAGCGGCAGACAGGGCTCTAATCGTCTCATCGCCTATGTACGCCTTAACAGCTCCCGTTTCATCGAAGGTGACGGTCCCTTCCGCCGGTTGCATCCTAAGGTCCAGGTCAAAGTTGAACTCATGTATTTTTGACATGTTAAGCTGCCTTTCTCTTAGAAAAGATATGGTTCAAGCCTCTTCAAGCTCTTTTTGTCCAGCTTGCTAAGGGACTGGATTATATACCTGTTCCCGTCCACATCGAATATGGCAAGCCTTTCATCATCGAGCATCCTGATGTTCTTGCTTACATCCTTTACGGCACAGTTCTTTTTATACAGAAGATCATCCCGCTTCAGGACCAGCTCCAGGTATACATAGCCCAGTTTGTCCTTCACCGATCTTACTTCCTGCACCGTTGGGCAGTAATACCTGTTTTCCAGCTCGGCCATCACGATCTCATACTGGTCTTTTCTAAGCTCTGAAAGCGACCGTATTATGCCGATCTCCTTGTTGTCCTTGTCGGCCACTGAGATATACTCATCCGGGTACTTGACGGGCAGCGCGCGGCGCAGGGTTATGCGGCTGTAGTCCTGTCCGTCATACCTAAGGCCGGTGAATCCGCCCTCGGTTATATAAAACTCCGCCTTTTCAAGATCGAGTATGCCAATATCGATAGCATCGCTTAGCGCCGAAACGGCTAATTTCGCTGCGGTTTCCATAAAAACCCCCCTATATATCGAAACACTTTGTTCTGATCAACTCATATCTGCTTGAATGATGCAAATTCAGTCCATGGCTGCCGGTCAGGCATCCATGTTAATGATCTTCAGGCCCTCCAGCTGTATGGTATACAGCTTGAAATACTCGCCTTTTTTCTGCATCAGCTCCTTGTGGGTGCCGCTCTCCACCACCCTGCCGTCGCTAATGACCGCAAGGGTATCCGCATCCCTCAAGGTAGAAAGCCTGTGGGCTATCGCTATGGTCGTGCGCCCCTTTTGCAGCTCAGCCAGGGCCTTCTGGATGCTTGCCTCGGTCTCGGTATCCATGGCTGCCGTTGCCTCGTCCAGTATAAGGATGTCCGGGTCCTGGAGTATCGTACGGGCTATGGACAGCCGCTGCTTCTCTCCGCCCGACAGGTCCTGTCCCCCTGCCCCTACCCTTGTCTCATAGGCATCCGGGAGCGCCATAATGAAGTCGTGGGCTGAAGCAGCCTTTGCGGCCCGGATAACATCCTCCATGCTGGCATCCGGCCTGGCATACCTAATATTGTCCGCTATGGTGCCGATAAAGAGGTAGATATCCTGGGACACGATGCCGATGCTCTTCCTCAACTGGCTTAGGGATAGCTGCTTTATATCGACCCCGTCTATGGTGATGGTGCCCTCGGTGACATCGTACAGCCTAGCGATCAGGTTTGCCATGGTGGTCTTGCCAGCCCCTGTCTTACCTACTATGCCCAGCATCTGCCCTGCCTTGACCGACAGGTCCAGGCCCTTGAGCACGGGCTTTGCTGGCTCATACTCAAAGGTCACGCCCTTAAGCTCGATGTTGCCCTGGATGCGGTCGAGTATGACCGGGTTTTCCGGCTCGGTCACGTCGGGCTTTGCATCTATTATCTCAAAGACCCTCTGGGCAGAGTCCACACAGCGCGCCCACCAGTTCGAGACCCAGGACATGAACTCCAGCGGCCCGTACAGCATCGAAAGGTAGGCAATGAAGGTGAGCAGGGTGCCCAGGGTGATCTCCCTGTTCAAAACCATGTTGCCACCGATGATGGTGACCAGGACCTGGCCTATGAACATAAAGAGGTATATCAGGGGAAAAGCCGTATATCCTGTGTTAAAGGACTGTATCTCTACCATGGACTGCTTGCCGCCCACCTGGGCAAACCGCTCCGCCTCCTCATCCTCCCTGGCAAAGGCCTTTATGACGCGCTGGCCATGCACAGAGTCGCTGACCATGGAGTTGAGCTGGGAGCTGTACACCCAGTTTTTATGGTGAAAGCGCCTGAAAACGCTCCATAGATACTTAAAGAGGAGTATCGCAATGGGCACTATCGTTACACATATCAGGGCAAGCTTCAGGTTGAGTATGCACATCAGTATGATGACACCTGTAAAGGTGAAGATATTTACGACCAGATAAGGCAGGCCGTCGACAAAAAACCAGTATATGTTGGTAGCATCCTGGTTGATCCTGTTCATCAGAGAACCGGTGCGCTTGGAGGTATAAAAGCCGACGGACAGCCGCTGCATGGCCTCGAATATCTTCAGCTTCAGATCCTGTATTATCCAGGGCACGGTCTTGGCCAGGACCAATGAGTACAGGGTGTTGAGGCCGGTCCCGATAGCCCTGACGGCAAGCATGACCAATATGACACCAAGAACGGCGCCGTAATAGCTGCCCCCTTCGGTCAGCACCTCGTCAAAGTAGAACTTGGTGCCGATATAGGGAGACAATATGGAAAAAAGCGACCCTGCCAGCATGGTCATGAATATGACAGCCACCTTGGCCCGGTAATGGGCAAAGAAGCCCATCAGCCGCCTGGCGATCGATACCTTGTCCATGCATTTGGGGCACAGCTTGCGTTCCGGCTCAGGATATCTGGTACCGCATTTGGGGCAGAAAAGCTCATCATCTACGGTGACTTCCTCAAAAGGCTGCTTGCCTTCACGGATGTTTTTGATCACCTTTATCAGCTTTTCGATATCTGACAGAAAGCCCAATGAGAATACCAGCAGGATATTCGTAGCATCATCCTTTTCGCTCAAAAGGCGGCCTGTGGACAAAAGCAGCTCGCAGGACAGGTCGCCGAGCTCCGAAAGAGGATGGACCTCAAGCTCATCAGCTTCATATACAGCAACTATCCTGCGGGCGCCGGCGGTCTTGACCACCTTTTCCCACCCTCTTAAGATATACAGGTTATTGCTGTCCAATGCTATATAGACATCTGTATTTCCGCCCTTGTCGACAGAATCGGTATGTATCGCGAAAATAAGCCCGGAGGTATCTATACCTTGCGCGTCTAATGCTGAGAGCATATACTCCGGTATGTGTTTTTCCATTGGTGCACCTCCTGAAGGCAACAGAATACAATATATATCATATAAGCAATATTACTTAAAAGCAATGTAAAAAATAATTATAACAGACAAAAAAGACTCCCTTCCGGATTGTCTTTATCCCCGGAAAGGAGCCTTGATAAGTATATATGTTTTCGTCCTAACGTTCCCTGTATTCGCTGGTATAGTATATTTTATGGGTAACAGACAGAAACTCAAGGGTAACGTCAAAATACCTGTCGATGCAGCCCCCGTATATGAACTGCCCGTCCCTGTATTCATTGAGTGAATTCCAGTTGGTATCCAGAATGATCCAGCGACCGTCAACGTATACCTCGTTCCATACATGGCTTGGATACTCCCAGCCTGAGTATATATGCCAATGGTCACTGTGCGTGTTGTTGTAGACCCCCTCGACCCTGACGCACGGGTAGTCGGCCAGGTTCATAAGAGCTGCCGTAAGGTTGGCATATCCGATACATACAGTGTATCTGTTGCGGAATACATCCATGATGTCGTGGTGGTAAGTCCTGCGTTTTTGTACATCCATGTCATAGTATATATTGTCGCTCACCCAGCGCGCTATGGCTAGGACCTTGTCGTAGTCGCTCGTCAGACCGCTTGTGATCCGGCTTATCAACTGCCTCAGTTCAGCCTTATCGCTTTCGGACAGATACCTGGTATAGGTACCTATCAGCTCCTGGCTCCTGTCCAGGGACTCACGGGCAGCCACGTTGTGTCTGTACGGATACGGCGATGACAGATCAAAGTAGTACTTGCCATCGATCTTGCAGATCCCGATCTCAAACAGGATCATGTAATAAGGCGCAATAATGTAGCGGTCTTCTGTCAAAGGCAGATCGAGGGGCTCATTGTAGAACTTGCCGTCGTAAGTCCCGTAACAGCTTGACGCCACCCGGTTATGAGCGTGATCGTATACTACGCTCCCCGTCCATATGTCCTTACGGTCAGGATAATATTCCTTCAGCCTGTCCCCCTCTATCCTGAGCTCGATGCAGCTGCCCGGCAGATAACTGGTCCTGATGGAGCTCAAAAGCATCGCGTCAGGCTCTACAGTAGGAGCAGCACCCGGAACGGGGGCCGGCGCGGGGCTTTCCCCCGGGTCTTGCGCCGGTGTCGGCTCCGGCACAGGCGGCTGTGGTGTAGGCCTTGGGGGCGTAGGCATAGGCTTAGGTTCCGGTGTAGGGCTTGTGGTCGGGTCTGATGTCGAAGCTGAAGTCGGCCCTGGAGACGGAGCTGCAGTATCGGCCGGCTCCTCCGTCGGAGCAGCGGTGACTCCCCCTATGGTCCCCGTAGAGGCAGGTGATTCCACCGGCACAGTGGACGGATCAGCCGACGGAGAACCCGATGAATAGCTGCAGGACACCAAGCCAAGCAGCATTGCGCATATAAGCGCAGACTGAGCTATGCCTGCCTTTTTCATCATCCACTTCCTCCTTGCCGTTGCGTATATGGTTATCTAGCTGCCAAAGCCCTCTTCCTGGCCAGGATCAGCAGGCCTATCGATGAAGCGGCTAGTATGAACAGCATTGCCGAATACCCGTCACCCGTCCTGGGATTGTCACTGCCCGGGTCCTCTGTCGGGCCGGGTGTGGGTGTTGCTTCCGGCTCGGCCTCGTAAGTATTGATAAACAGGTATTCGATCACGTTTGTCCCGTCTTCGGAGGTCACGGTTATATACAGCCTGCCGCCGCGGACTATGCTTGCTATGGTGGCATTGAAGGAAGCTATAAGCCCGGACAGGTCAGCAGCATCGATGTCAAAATCCTTGATCGAGGCGCTTATGGTCCTGTTTACATCGTCTACGGTGACATCCGCGCCATTGAGCCTGCCGCCCACGATGCCCGCCTGGCTGCTTGCCGCTATATTTACCACTATCGCAAACTCCGCGTTCAATATGGAAGGATCGTCAAACATCGCATCCCCTTCATACCTGGTCCTTATGATCATGGTGTATTCTCCGATCCCTGCCGGAAGCTCGATCGTATAGGAGCCGTCGGCCTCCTGGGTGTACTGCCCCGGCGCGCCGTTGATCAGGAGCTCTTCGATCCTCGTCCCGTTGTGGATGGCATTGGACAGCCTGAGCACCACCGGGTCCGGTGAATTTTCATCAGTGACTATCCATATATTACTGCTCAGATAGCTGTTTCGATCAAAAAACAGGTCGGCAACGAACGTACCATCCTCCAGGGCGTCAAGCTTCTTGCTTCCATGAAAGTAGTAGGCCATGAACAGAACAAACTCTTCAAAGCTTTCAAACTCTTGGTAGAACCTGCCCTGAGACACCATATACATTGTAAATGCGATGACAAACTCTTCGAATGTGAAACCCGGTTCCAGGGGCATACCTGTAAGCTGTGCAAAATAGACCCAGAACTCTTCATAGCTTTGAAGCGGCTCTATATCATGCCCCACTAATGATTCCACCATCATCTCAAGATACAGCAGCATCTCAGCCTTGTAATATGGTCCGCCGCCCAATAAGTTTGCAAATAGATCAAATTCGTACTCGTTATACCATATGTCGGCAACCTCATCATATGACTTATTGAACATTGTGTCAGGCACGACAGGCAAATCCAAAAAGCCGTACAGCAGGTAATCCATAAACGGCGCGATGTTTCTGCTGCGTAAAGCTCCATATTTGAGCGCCATCAAACGCAGCGAATCGAGCAGGTCTTCATCCGGAGACTCATACCACGGATAGACCCAGGCCTGGCCGCCTGATACGGACAGGTCTGTAAACCATGGATATTTACGCTCATACAAGCCACTTTTTATGCTAAATGGCAGGTAATTGAATTTTGGCGGATCATTCATAAGCAAGCCCGTATAGGAGTCGGCTGCATCAATGAACAGGTTGTCGTAAAGGCCCAGGAATATTAGTAATCTATTGTTTCCATCTATATCCTTGCTTTCCAGTGCCTCAAACCATTTATCAAACAGCCCGTCCGGAAGCGATGTAAGATAATTCATCCCAAGATCCAAATGCTCCAGATCGATAAGGTTGTCAAAGGCACCGGGCTCTATGGCCTTGATCCTGTTATAGCTCAGGTCTAGATACTTCAGCGTATCCATATTTCTGATAAAGCCGGGGACCTCAGTGAGCCCCATGCCACCCAGCCACAGCTCCCTCATGCTCTTGCCGGCAAGAAAATCATCGGGCAAGGTAGGTATCATGTTGTATGATAAATCGAGCTCTTGCAGACCGGAAAGGCCGTCGAACAGGGAAGCAGGTATGCTTGTCAGCCTATTTCTGCCAAGGCCCAGGGCAACCAGGTTGGGAACCGGTTCAAATATGTCCTCCGGCAGTTGCGCCAGCTCATTTTGGTCCAGGTACAGACTTTCGAGATTATCAAGGCCTCTTAAGACCCCCTTGCCAATCGAGCCTATTTTGTTGTTGGAAAGGTCCAGCTCATTGAGGTTGGACAGGCCGCTGAACACTCCGTCCGGCAGTTCCCTGATCTTATTTCTACAGAGACTCAGATATTCAAGGCCGCCCAGGTGGTCAAAGAACCCATCCGGGATCCCCGTGAGCATATTGCCTTCCAATGACAGGTATCTCAGATTGGTCAGGCTGGAAAAAACGTCTGTCTCTAAGAAAGATATGAAGTTCCCGCCCAGATCCAAAACTTCCAGTGCGCTTAAGTTGTCAAATACACCGTCAGGCAGTGAATCGATACCGATCGAATACAGTTCCAGCTCCCTGAGGCTGATCAGGTTGTCAAAGATACCTGCCGGCAGGGTCCTTATCATATTGTAGTCCAATACAAGTTCTTCAAGCCCGGTCAGGTTGTCAAATATGCCCGGAGGCAGTGATTCTATGCCGCATGAATGCAGATCCAGCACGGTCAGGTTTGCCAGGTTGTCAAATATCCCCTCAGGCAGCTCACTTATATGTACATTATTCAGCCTAAGGATTGATAAATTGCTCATGTTGTCAAACAGGCCGTCCGGTAATTCCTCCAGCGGGGCAATGTTGATATCAAGCTTCGTGAGGTTGACTGCATACTGCAGTCCTTCCAGGCTTTCTACACCGGTATAATGCAGCACAAGCTCGGTAAGGCCGGCCAAATGAGCCGGTGTCAGCTCAACTGACGAATCAAGCCCCAGCTTGCCCCTGATCGCTTGTGCCAGGATATCATCCGGTACAAGCTTTGGTTCGGCCAGTGCAGGTAAAGGATTTACAACCGTTATAACAAGCAGCAGTACCACAAGCAGACATGACATTGATCTGGCAGCTTTTTGCATTTGTACCTCTCCCATAGATTTATAGGTAATTAGTGAGCCCGATTACAGTATAAGTAATTAAAATGGTATTAGTCAACAAATATCTATATTTTTTGACATGGATATTCATAATAAAAACTCCGGTGTGTACCGGAGTCAAATGCATCATGCTTCAACAGAAAGCCGTTTTCCTTGTCAAATTAATATTTATATGTGACTTCATCAGCTGTAGATATATCTATAAGCATGTAGGCAGCTCATGATGTTAGTCGTCGATTTCAATACCTTCAGGCAGCTTCAGATCATCATCAGTCACAATGTCGAACTCAAGGACGGTCCTGTCAAAGTACCAAGTGGTTTTGCCCATGTAGATCTCCTCAAAATACAGGACAAATCCGTTTTCCTTGTCAAAGTAGAATCTATACAGGGCGTTTCCAATGGTTTCAAATTCATAAAGCCGGCAGGCCCTGCCCTTCATGGTCTCATCCCTTGTTGTCACAAGCTGCACAGATCCTTCATTCACGCCTTTCAGGCATAAGGGCAGGTTCACCAGGGTAAAGCCGTGGAATTTGTCTACATTCAGTTCATACAATGTGAATTTCATCCCTTTGTCGCCCAAATATTGTATTTCTGTCATGTCATCATAGTCCATCAGGATCCCGCCGCCCCTCTCTACCCAATAGGCATGCATGAGCGGCTTCCTGTACCACACCTTCCAGGTCTCCGTTTTCAGGTCTTTATAATAAGTGAACTCGCTGTAATAATTCGTATGTGATGATGCCCTTTGCAAAAGCGCATCGATATCCTTGTTGCCCGTCCCGGGGCCATCATTCGGGTCATGACTTTTACCGCCATTGCTGTCCTCGGTCGGACCAGGCTCATCAGTCACGCCAGGCCTCTCTGACTCGTTCGGATAGTTTCCATCGGTGTTGCCGGGCGCTTCAGTCGGGTCCCCTTCACCGCCGGTCAACAAACCGCATCCGGGCAGGAACAGGATAAGCGACACCGCCAGCACCAGCACCAGTACAAATCGCCATTTGTTCATATGGATTGTCCCCTCCCTTGATTCTCGGTGTAACCTGTGTTACACATTATATTTAACCTATACATCGTATGCCCATACTGCCGTATCCAATTTATCATTGAATTTTTGTGCAATAAAGTTAATGGGAAAATAAATATAAAATTCAACCTGAGTATGAAATACCCTCCCAAGGGTGATTGTTCAAGACATGCCTTTTCACTTTGTCTTAAATGAAGCTAATATAGGTGATGACAGATGCCGCCGGCTTTTATTATAATTAAGTAGTAAATCCAGCAACAAGGAGTATGGTCTACATGGCAAAGTTATACTTCAGATACGGCGCAATGGGTGCGAGCAAGTCTGCAAATGCCTTGATGGTAAAGCACAACTACATGGAAAGAGGGCAGGAAGCCCTATTGGTAAAACCGGCTGTAGACGCAAGGGACGGGGAAAAAATCATCAGATCCAGGATAGGTGTCCAGTGCGAGTGTGAACTGGTGGAGAATCTTGACAAGATGGATCTTAAACGGTATAGCTGTATCATAGTTGACGAAGCTCAGTTCCTGACCAAGGAGCAGGTGATGAAGCTGGTATATATCGTGGATGAGCTGAATATTCCGGTCATATGCTACGGCCTGAGGACCGACTTTAAAGGTGAATTGTTCGAAGGCAGCAAAGCCTTGATGGAAGTGGCAGACACCATAGAAGAGATAAAAACCATATGCTTTTGCGGCAGAAAAGCAACAATGAATGCCAGGTTCGACGAAAACGGCAATGTGATAAAGACCGGTGAACAGATCGTATTGGGCGCTAATGACAAATACATAGCCCTGTGCCGGAAGCATTGGATGGAAGGGAATTTGGGGAATAAAAAGGACAAATAAAAAGGCGGGCTCCGGCCCGCCTTTATACTGCTCGCAGATTAGTATTAGCTTATATAGTCCAGCTCTTTTAACTTATGTATATAGCTTTGCAACTGATCATCTGAAAATTTGATCATGTATAATTAAGTTCGCAAAATAAAAGAAGGAAAAACCATCGGTCACTCCGAATTTGGTAAGTGACGAGCAAACCAAGGAGGAGTGAAAAACCGATGGCTTACTCTAATAATAAACTA